>Ga0224501_10002196_pt1 | contig 15263 bp, 10 predicted proteins | sample SF_Oct11_sed_USG_4_FD_169105 | JGI IMG/M metagenome (GOLD analysis project Ga0224501, IMG submission 169105) | Sediment microbial communities from San Francisco Bay, California, United States - SF_Oct11_sed_USGS_8_1 | ecosystem: Environmental > Aquatic > Marine > Sediment | place: USA...
TTTAGAGAAAGGCAGGGTTAAAAATCCACCAATTGGAACAATCCTGCTTTATTTGAGGGCTTGCGGAGAATCCTGGTCTGAATTTTTTAAGCATCTGGATGCGATTGATTTTAGAACCAGACACGAACGGATGATTTCACAATTACCGATACCGCCCGAACAAAGAAAAATCCAGAGAGATGCGATATGAAATTGGCGTCGAATTTCCATCTAAGGAAAAAGAAGAGATTGATTTTGACCGATTGAAAAAACTGATTGAAAATAAGGTCATAGCGTTAGTGAATAAAGAGGACATCACCCTCACCTCAGTCCTCTCCCATCAAGGGAGAGGAGGAAATGCGGTTATAATGATTATCAGAAATTTGCCTTAGAGTATTTTGATTTTTTAGCGACATTGAATAAAGTCCGCCTGAGGCGAATTACTGAGAAATGGCAAAGAGCCGGATTAAAATTGCATCTTATTTCCAAAATTAAGAAGATTATCAATTCGGTGCTTAGGGGAGAGATTAAAAGGATAGAATCTAAAAAGTCATTACCAACTAAAAAACAGGAAAAGATGGCACTTGGCTTTACTAAGTATCGGATAATGATTGAGCGAATCGAAACCGAAGTCCATAAGTTACTCTGTGATTTGAGTGTTCCAACTCGCTGGTTTTCATCCCACAAAGCCTTTACCCGAGAATGCTGTCGAGCTTTGAAGAAATATTATGGTAAAGCCTTTACCCCCCGAATCGGGTCTCTCGACCCGAGAAGGGTCGATTCGACTCCCCAAGAAAGGAAAGAAAAATTGGAACAGTCGCTAAATAAAATTATCGGCAGATGGAAAAAAGAGGGATTAAAAGAAGATGTCCTACTGAAATTAAAGGAGAAAATTGTTTCAGTCTTTGTTGCACTAAGGTTAAAAGTAATTATTTAAGGAAACCTTAATCCGGCGATAAAAAACCACAAAAGAAATTTGAAACCGCGGATGCACGCGGATTTACACAGATATAAATTCCAAAAGAAATCTGCGTTAATCTGCGGTTAAAATTCTTATCTCTTCTGTGTTTATCTGTGTTCAGCTCCTTCCAGCCGCTGGACTCTCCGAGTTCTTTATCTGTGTTCATCTGTGTTCAGCTTCCTTTGGTCGCTGGACTCTTCGAGTAATATCTGTGGTTTCTCTCCGAGTTGCATCTGTGGTTGCATCTGGATTTAGATGACGGTTGACTTTGTTTGAGGCATAAGAATAATAATATGAGAGAATGATAAATTTTCTTAAAGACTTGCACCCGGTGATTCAGACACTTCTGGCAACCCTTTTTACTTGGGGATTAACTGTCCTGGGTGCAGCTACAGTATTTGTAACGAAAAGTGTAAATCGCAGGTTATTGGATAGCATGTTGGGTTTTGCGGCTGGGGTGATGATTGCAGCGAGTTTCTGGTCATTACTTGCACCAGCGATTGAAATGTCACGAGGGAAAAGCATTCCCGCCTGGCTACCGGCTATGATCGGTTTTATTTCAGGTGGATTATTTTTATGGGTCATTGATAAAATTCTCCCTCATCTTCATCTCGGTTTTCCGATTGAAGAAGCCGAAGGAATTAAGACTTCCTGGCATCGGAGTATTTTACTCGTTCTTGCTATAACCTTACATAATATTCCGGAAGGTTTAGCCGTCGGTGTGGCGTTTGGTGCAGTAGCAGCTGGATTTCCTTCAGCTACATTACCGGCAGCGATTGCTTTAGCGATTGGAATCGGGATTCAAAATTTTCCTGAAGGGCTTGCCGTTTCAATGCCGCTTCGACGTGAAGGGATGTCTTTACTTAAGAGCTTCTGGTATGGTCAGTTATCGGCAATCGTTGAACCAATCGCCGGTATTATCGGTGCCGCCGCGGTACTTATTGCTCAGCCAATTTTACCTTATGCGCTTAGTTTTGCGGCTGGCGCAATGATTTTTGTTGTGGTCGAAGAATTGATTCCAGAATCTCAGCGATGGGGTAATACGGATTTGGCAACCGCCGGTGCAATGCTCGGTTTTGCCATTATGATGTTACTCGATGTTGCGTTTGGCTAGTTAGTAAATATTATTAAAACAACAATATTGTTTAATTGAAAATTAAATTTGAAGAGGGTAAGAATTATTTGGAATGGACAAATTAACCCATTGGTAAAATCTGACTTGACGCTTGTAAAAAACGCTTGACAATTTTCATTTAATATTCTATAATAATTTGATTCTGGAGAAAAAGATGAAAAAGATATTTGTTATAATTATCATTTCACTAATAACAGCGGTATTCGCATCCGATAATCTGCCTTCCAAAAATCAATTGGATACAGAATTTAATGAAAACTATTTCCTAACCAGTAATTATTCTAACCCTGATGTGGGGGTATCTTTCATTTTAAATCCAGGGGATACGGTAGACTCAAACACCGTATTTATTCCAGAAGTAGTTGTAAGAAATTATGGAGATACTACTGTCAGTTTCCAAATACATTTCAAGGATATTACCTATGATAGTTTTTATGAGATAACGCAAGTTAATAATATTCCACCCTACTCAATCGATACAGTCCGGTTTAATCGAATGTTACGAGTTTCATTTCCCAGAGGTAGTTTTGGGGTGAAATGCAGTACGGCGCTTCCTAATGATGTGAATAATTCAAATGACGCTTATCAAAAGCAAATTATCTGTCGAGTGCGAGATATTGTGCTTTTGGAAATATTTTCCCCGGATACGGTAGATTCTGGAACCATCATTATTCCTCGAGCCCGTATCAGAAATTCAGGAAATGTTCGACATCCGTTTTGGGCGACATTTAAAATCGGTTCGGTTTACTCCTGTTCACTCGCCCTGGTGACTCCGGAACCTGGTTATGAGGAAACATTTAATTTTGACCCTTGGGCAGGTAATATGCGAGGTACTCATGCGGTCAGTTGTTTCGCCGATACGGTTAAAGATATTCATCCCGAGAATAATGTTTTATATAGTATTTTAACGGTTCGAGTCATGGATTTTGGCTTAACGCAAATTTTACAGCCCACGCCAATCATTCCTGAATATAGTCAGATAAATCCAAAAGTCCTGGTCACGAATTTTGGCAACCTGTCGGCAGCGGGTAAGGTATTTTTCACAATAATTAATTCGGCATCCCAGACCGTTTATAGCGACAGTAATGATATAATCCTTGAGCCAGAAATTTTAGATACCATAACCTTCCCAACTTGGTCGGCTGATTCTGGACGCTATACTGCAATCACTTATACGAAGTTAAACGGAGACATTAATCCGAATAACGACACAATAATTTTACACTTTTTCGCCGGAACCCCGATACGCGATGTTGGTGTAACAAGTATAATTTCACCCACCGGCTCGATCGAACGACACGTTATAATCCCAAAAGCCGAAATCGGCAACTTCGGCGATCTGGCCGAGACATTTTTTACCTATTTTAAGATTTTAGATTATAGTAATGTCACTTTTTATCATGATTCTTTGTTAATTGAAAATCTGACCCCGGATAGTAACTTGCATTTAATATTCTCTTCATGGAATCCACCACCAGGTGATTTCGTGGTCCAATGTTATACAACCCTGTTAGAGGATATGAATCCAGATAATAATTTCTTGACCGATTCGGTCACGATTGAAACCCTGGATGTTGGTTGGTCTCAACGCAGCCCATTTCCAGACGGAAATAGAAGTAAGATTAAAAAGGTGAAGCACGGCGGTGCATTAGTTTATGTCCCGCCTAACTCAATATACGCTTTTAAAGGAAATAATACCACCGAATTCTATTGTTACGATATAATTTTTAACACCTGGACCGATAAAGAAACGATACCTTTTGCCGATAGAAAGAAACGTGTGAAAGCCGGCGCTAGTTTATGCTATGATGGAGAACAATTTATCTATGCAATAAAAGGTAATAATACTTTTGAATTTTGGCGCTATAATATCATCAGCGATTCCTGGCGGTTAATGAGAGATGTCCCAACCGGTACCGGGAGTAAAATAAGGAAAGTTAAGTATGGTGCCGGGTTAGTATTTGTTACGGTATCAGATACTCGACATTTCGTCTATCTCCTAAAAGGGAATAGAACCTTTGAATTTTATGCCTACTCGGTCGAAGGCGATACCTGGATTACCAAGCCGGATGCGCCATCCGGTGAATCTGGAAAACAATTCAAAAAAGGTAGTTGTATAACTTATGACCGTGACAATAACTGTATATGGGCACTCAAAGGAAAATATAATGAATATTATGCTTATGACTTGGAAAATGATACCTGGCTGGATAAGCCATCTTTACCATTCGTTGGAACGACAGGAAGGAAGAAAAAAGCAAAAGATGGTGCGGCACTGGCTTATTGTCCTTCAACCCAGGCGGTCTACGCACTAAAAGGTGGAAATACTAACGAGTTCTGGCGTTATATACCGGGCAGTTCGGATACAATTTGGGATCCAATGGAAGATATGCCAGTAGGAACAAAGAAAGTGAAAGCCGGAGGTTCTTTAGTTTATGCGGCGGGCAATTTGTATGCATTGCGCGGTAATAAGACCATGGATTTCTTTGTTTACAATTTTGGCTCTTGGGTCGGAATTAAAGAGCCAAATCCAACAAAAATAAAACATTCCCAACTTGGACTTAAGATTCAACCTAACCCATTTTCACGTACCGCCCTCATTTTATATTCAATAAATGGACCGATGGGTTCCAAGATTCCAGTAACCCTTAAACTCTATAACCTAACTGGTAGAGTGGAAAAATCTTTAGTTGATGATTATTGTTCACCCGGTCTGTATGAGGTGGATATAAAATCAACTGATTTGCCAAATGGGATTTACTTTATTCAATTTAAAGCCGGAAATCTTCAAACCTGCAAGAAAGTAATAATTACCAGATAATAAGTTAACAGTCCTTCGGACAATTTTTAAGGGCGCTAAGGAGGTTTAATGACTAAAATTTTTTTGATATTTCTTTTAATCCTTTTGGTTTCTCCTTCATTCGCTCAACAACCAGAAAATGTGTTGGTCATCACGATTGACGGGATTCGTAATGACGAGGCGTTTGAAGCCGAATCGCTTAATCTAAGGCATATCTGGAATGACCTGAGACCTTTAGGAACAATCTATCGCAGATTCTGGAATAGGGGTTGGACCGCAACTACTGCTGGACATAATACGATTGCTTGTGGAGTTAGGCAAATCGTTAGAAATAACTCTGGTACTGACCAGGATATCCGACCTGACCAGCCCACTTTCTTTGAATATTTCCGAAGCAGATTCGGACTGCCCGAAAGTAAAGCAGGAGCGATTATGGGTAAGGGAAACTGCCGTTGTGTTGATTTTGGTCTTGAGCCTTCCTATGGTGAAAATTATAAGGGGTTTTTGATATATAACGCACCTGACTCAACTATTTCTAATTTAGTCCACCAAGCGATGGATTCAATCCAGCCCAGATTACTTTATATCAATCTAAGAGACGTTGATGGTGCTGGACATGGTGGAATCGACTCGGTCTATCATCAATCGATAATTACCGCCGATTCTATCGTCTATGAATTCTGGCAACACATCCAGGCGATTCCACCTTACAGCGATACATTTTATAAAGATAAAACCGTAATGATTGTTACCTCTGACCACGGCAGGAATGATGATGCTCATGGCGGCTATCAAGGTCATGGTGAATGGGACCATGGTTGTCGAGATTTGATGTTTTTGGCTTTAGGACCAGGAATAAGACAGAATCAGGTCATCAATGATATTGACCGTGACCAGATTGATATTGTGCCGACGGTTGGTTACATCTTAGGATTTCCTACCTATTTCTCAGAAGGCGAGGAGATGGAAGAAATTTTCACCACCGATTTTAAACCCAAAAAGTATCGCGGTTTTTCTTATTCTTATGATTTTGGATTAAATTTAAGTAACACACAAAAATTCTCACGAGAACCAGAAATTGCGGTGGACCGAAATGGCAGAATCCATGTTGTCTGGACCGATAATAGCCGGGGAGAATGGGAGGTCTATTATCGAAAGAGCATGGATGGGGGATTGACCTGGTCGCCAACCCGAATTCTTTTTGATTTTCCAGGGAATGATAGTGTGATGTGGTTTGCCAATATTGATGGTGACGACAGTCTAATCGTTTCCGCCATGGGTTATGCCAAGATTGGGCAGGAGATTGATTCTTTGCCGCCATCCCGGATTGATACGACTTTTGTCTGGTATCCCTGGGTTGCTACCAGTATTGATGAAGGTGATAATTGGCATATCACTTCAATGCCTGATTCAAATATGGGCTCCTATGCCTCACCGGTTGCGGTCAAAAACGGCAGGTATTCAATCGCTTATTGGATGGTTGGTAAATTCGGTTATGAAAGAACCCAAGAAGGGCTAAACTTCAACTGGCGAAATGCCGGTGAAAATTGGCAAGATTCAGTTCCAAGGATAATCAACAAAAAGTTTCTTAATATCAAACTAATGGATGATGGCAGCAGTTTTCATATTGTTGGCTGTTGTATTCAACGAAACACTGAAGACTGGGAGATTGGCTATTGGCGGAGTGAGAATGGTATTGACTGGAACCGGGTATGGATAACCAAAGATTCAGGTGATGTTTTTTTTGACTATGACCCATCTTTGGTCAAAGATGACAGTGGTAATCTTCATATAGTCTGGGCAAGAAAAGAGGATGTTGGAGGCACCTGGCAGATATATTACACAAGAAGCACAGACAATGGAAATACCTGGTCGGCAATGGTTCCGATATCATCCAGTATGTTTGGTGCCTGGAAACCGGATATCGCTTCAAAAGAAGATACTCTCTATGTGGTCTGGGTTGATTACAGGGATGGCAATTCAGAGATTTATGGTTGCCGCAGTACCGACCGCGGTGTCAGCTGGCTTAGTGAGGAGCGGATTACATTCGATAATACCTTTTCGACCAATCCGAAAATAGAAGTTTGGAATGATAAGTTGTTATTGGTCTGGCAGGATTATCGAGATGGGAACTGGGAAATATATTTCAATTACTTGCCTGGTAGTTCAACCATTCATGATGTTGGCCCGGCTCGTTTGAGCTCACCAGGAAAGCGAATAATTCCCAATGATTCAATAATACCTCAAGCCTGGATTAGAAATTACGGTGACGTTTTCGAAACATTTCGAGTCTATTTAGAAATTGAGCCAGCTTATTTCGATTCGGTACAGGTTACTACAGCACCCCACGATTCTTCAATTGTTAGTTTTTCTCGAACCTGGAATGCGACATTGGGTTCTTATTTATTCAAGCTCTATACTACTTTAAATACCGACCAGAATCTAACCAATGACACTATTACCGATGTAATTGAAGTGGTTGGTGATTCTTGGGTTCAGATTGATGATTTACCGCTGGGTCCAAGAAACCGAAAAGTAAAAGCAGGCGGATGTCTTGTTTATGTTCCGGACCAGAATTTAATCTATGCTTTAAAAGGTAATAATACTAATGAGTTTTACGTTTATTCCCTAAGTACAGGTGATTGGTTAGAAAAAGAATCAATCCCTTATGACCCGAACCAACGCCGCAAACGGGTTAAAAGAGGCGCTGCATTATGCTATGATGGAGCTCGTTATATCTATGCCGCTAAAGGTAAAAATTCTACTGAGTTTTGGCGCTATGATACTAAGGCTGGTTACAGTGATACAATTTGGAAAATACTGGCGCCGGTTCCTTTACCGCCGAGCAACAAAAAATTGAAGGGAGGCACTGGTTTGGCTTATGCAACCAAGGGTTCAGACCATTATGTCTATCTTCTAAAAGGGAGCAAAACCACCGATTTCTATGCATTTCATATTGAGGGTGATTCCTGGATTAAAAGCCTTGTGCCAGCTCCTTTAGGACCAAGCGGCAAGCCTTTTAAGAAAGGAAGTGGAATGATAAAGGTGGACAATAACCTTTATGTTATAAAATCGTACTACAACGAATTATTCCGATTCGATTTACTTGGTGATACCTGGCATTCAACACCTTTCTCGCCAATGCCTTTTGTTGGTCGGAATTATAGAAAGAAAAAAATTAAAGACGGTGCTGCACTTTGCTATGATGGGATTAATCGAATCTTCGCATTTAAAGGTGGAAATACAGATGAATTCTGGGCATACTCGATTAGTCAGGACACCTGGATTCAGTATGCCGACCTTCCAAGGTTACCAAGTTGGAAAAGGGTCAAGAGCGGCGGAGCACTCACATTTGCTCAAGGTCGAGTTTATGGACTTAAAGGTAATAATACACCGGAATTTTGGTTTTATGCACCAGGGCTAACAACATGGTCAGGAAACAGAATTAAAAAATCCATATCATCAGCTACCAATCAATTTTCCGAAAAGCTCCAGTTAATCATTGCTCCCAATCCATCCCGAGGACATTTGAGGATACGGTATAGCCTGGTTGATATGGATAACCTGTCTTTTAGGGTTTATGACGTCTCCGGGATTATGCAACAGAGAGTTAGCCTATCAGGCAAAAGTGGTATTATTGATTTACCGATTCATCAGTTAGCATCTGGTGTCTATTTTTTACAGGTAGAAACTGGCAGGTTTAAAATAAAGCGGAAGTTTATTCTTAGAAGATAAAAATAAAGAATAAAAAAGGGGAGCAAAAAATTGCTCCCCTTTTTTATATGATTGAATTAGTTATGTAGTATGAAGAAAATCCAATATTCTTCGTCGTCCGGTTCTTCAGCATCAGGTTTCAAGTCATACATCGGTATAATTACATCTTTCCCGAAACCGCAAATACCATACTCTTCAACAGCTTCCATTTCGGACACATAGGTGCAGACTTCTATACTTCCGGGCATCTCGGATTCCGATTCAACATCGAGATAAAAACAATCCTCGTAATCTGTACCAGCTCCGTCTTTTATTGCATTCTGACCTGGTTCTAACTCTCCAAAGTAACCTTCATAGTCCATGTCATTATCAACCTCGCCGTCTGGGTCATTGTATCTGCGGCCAGTGTAAGGATTGGTTGGAGCCGGGCCATAGCGTGGTTCACCTTCGATACCGATTGGGTCACCACCTGGGAAATAACAATAAATCATATTCTCTTCATCAGTCCAGTCGCTATTGTCTTCGTTGGGATAGACACCAAAGTGGTCAGTAGCATAAGCCTCTAAAGCGGTCTGAAGAACGTGCATATTGTTCTTTACTGAACTTCTTCTTGCTCTCTCCTGGAACAACACAAAGTTGGGGATAACTAATGCTAAGAGGATACCGATAATTAAGATGACGACGAGTAATTCGATTAAGGTAAAGCCTTTGTTACGCATTGTTTTTCACCTCCTTTCATTTAAACTGGAATAACGTCCCAAGAGAGTACCTTTCAGATTAATTGTCCCTTTGGATAAAATCAGGTATCTCATGGGGTCTCTCTTTTTATAACGTCTGATTATATAAGATTTTTGAAAATTGTCAAGCTTTTTTTTAGCCTGGATTAATTTTATATTATAAGAGATTATCTCATTTCTGTTCTTAAGTGATTGTTTTTTTGAGTCTTAACAATAGGATGACTTGTTTATTCTGTAACCCGACAATTTGGGCTATTATTAATAACCAAAAATTAGGTAGGGGGGACAATGAATCAACCTGCCAAGCAGGGAAAATGATTAACTAAATGGAAGGTTAATATAACCAAAACGTTATTGTTCATATTCGATTTTGGATATTATTATCTATCGTAATAAAGCTAAGTTTTGTTAATAAGATATCTTGTGGTTAGTTGAACACCGTCCAAACTGTACTCGGAGAATCCTCTTTGTACCATTTTAATAAGAGTATTATTTTTATGCATCCGGATTAATTTATCACCAAGAGTTTTGGCATCACCGATGGTTTTGAGCGGATTTGACACACCTTGATTAAGGGCAAATTCGAAATTCGGTCGGGCATAGGTTCCGATTAAAGGATAGAGAACGAACATCGGGAGTCCTACGCCTACTGCCCAATTAGTTCGTTCATGAGCAGCAGCAACCATTACATCTATTTGGCTCATTAGTTCGGCGGTTCTTTGATTCTCTTCTTGCCGGCTTTTACTCATTACTACTTTGATATTTTCTGAGCAAATTTGAGGATTACGTTCTATTATCGATTCGATTTGGTGTTGGAATTCTATTGCTTTGTTTTGACTCGTTCCAGTAAAGACAATTGTTTTCATTCCCTTTTCGGCTATTGATTCGACCGCAGCGATGATTTTAGTGATATGTTCTTTCGGATAGGCTTGGGAGATGAAAAATGCTATGGTCAAGGGTTGATTTGAATTAAGTCGGGCAAGTCGCAAATCGAAATTCTTTTTTGCCTCTTTTAGTAATTCGGGTTCGATTAAAAGCCCGGTAACCACAATCAATTCTGGTTTAACACCTAATGCAATCAGTCGTTCCTTTGTCCAGTCAAGCGGGACAAAAGTAATCACCTTACCCGGTATCGCACATTCTTTTGGTGCGGCAATCTCACCATGAATATAAAAAACCGGAATATTTCTGTTTGCTAAAATTCTTGCTACTAAAGGATGTTCAATTAAAACAATACCTGAAAATCCCTTTAAAAAATTATCTAACCCACTACCTAACAACTTAAGAAAAATCGGGCTCGGGATAGCTGATTTTTGTCTGAGGAAATTATAAAGTTTAGTGACGATTCCGCCAGAGCCACCTATAAGATAAAACTTTTTGATGACCTGCCAGCACAACCGGGATATGCCAGATGTTACTTCAAAAATATTATGATATTCAACTGTTAGATTTGGATTTTCAGTCTTTAAAACTGTAATAACACTGTCAAGATAGTTAGGGTGCCCTCGCCCAATCTCAGTGCTTAGAGCAATGATTTTGGGAAATTCAACACGGTTCAACACAGAAAAAAGATACTTTCAATACTGAATAACACTGAAAATTCCGAAAAACTTCCGCTGCCTTTAATTGATTCGGCGTTCTTCGGTGGTTTTGGAACAATTCAGTGGCTTCAGTGTTTAAATGTGATTATCTGCTCGCGTTTTGGTCCAACCGAAATCACCTCGATTGGTACACTTAATAACTCTTCGATTCGCTGCAAATATTTTTTTGCGGCATGAGGCAGGTCTTTGTATTTTCTTAGCTCAGAGGTTGGTTCTTGCCAACCTTCGATTTCTTCATAGACTGGTTCGGCACCATAAAGTAATTTGGTCACCGGAACCGTATCAGTTAATTTGCCATTTATTCGATATGCGACACAAATTCTGATTTTCTCAAATACATCTAAGACATCGAGTAAAGATAATGCCAGACGATTGGCGCCAGTCAGTTGCACGCCGTATCTGGTCGCTACTGCATCAAACCAGCCGACTCTTCGGGGTCGACCAGTAGCAGCCCCATATTCTTTGCCCCGTTCCCGAATCAAATCGCCATTCGCATCGTTCAGCTCGGTCACAAATGGTCCACCCCCGACACTTGAACTATAAGCCTTAACCACGCCTAAAATATCTTTTATGTAATGGGGTGGGATTCCAGCCCCAACGCTGGCAAATCCTGGTAACGGGTTGGATGAAGTCGAAAACGGATAAATTCCCCAATCTAAATCTCTCATCACACCCAACTGCCCTTCTAATAATATCTTTTTATCCTGTTTTATTGAATTTTGAATTACCGGCATTGTATTGCAAATATAAGGTTTTAATTTTTGTCCATACTCATAAGCATAATTTATCATTTCTGACTCAGAGACTATTTCACCATTATAAACTAACTTAATGATACGATTCTTCTTCTCCAAAATGGTGTGAATCCGTTGGGTAAGATATTCTCGGTCTAAAAGGTCAGCTATTTGCAAGCCGACCCGGGCAACCTTGTCCGCATAGACCGGAGCAATACCACGTAGGGTTGTCCCCAATTTTTTCTTGCCCAGACTTTCTTCTTCTAATTTATCGAGCAAAATATGATACGGCATTACGACATGGGCACGGTCAGAGATAAGAAGATTATCACCCACTGAGACACCGGCTTTTTTAAGTTCTAAAATTTCCTGCCAAATTGCCTCTGGATTGACGACTACGCCTGTTCCAACAATATTGATTGTTTTGGGATTAAATATTCCACATGGTATCAGGTGTAAAGCAAATTTACCAAACTGATTGATGACGGTGTGACCGGCGTTATTGCCGCCCTGAAATCGAATGACCATATCCGCCTTCTGAGCTAGGAAGTCGACAATTCGACCTTTACCTTCATCACCCCATTGGGTACCAACTACTGCAGTTACTGGCATATTTTGACTATACTCGAATTATGAAGTTAAGTCAACCCCATTAGAATCATACTCGGTGAAAAAAAGTTGTGCCGGCTATTATTGGTTAAATATCATTAAAAGAATAAAAGGCTTGACGAGTAATTATCCAAATGTTATTATCGTTTTAGGATGGCTAGCATTTGGATAAAACCGTTTAGCGAGCTTTCGTCCGAAGACGTAAATCTGGTCGGAGGCAAAAATGCGTCTTTAGGTGAGATGATTTCTGGCTTGGAAGACAAGGGAATAAAAGTTCCCCATGGTTTTGCGATAACCGCGGATGCTTACCGCTATTTCTTAGAAGTTAACGGATTATATGATAAATTGCGTGAAGAGATTAAGGTATTAAGGTAGGGGAGAAGGGATTTAGAATCGGTTGGACGTTATATCCGACATCGGATTCGGGGTGCCGTATTTCCCGAAGATTTAGAACACTCAATTGCTCAGGCTTACGAGCATTTATGTGAGAAATATAAGGAAGAAGAAGTGAGTGTTGCGGTTAGAAGCAGCGCCACGGCTGAAGACCTGCCCCAAGCCAGTTTTGCTGGTCAGCAGGATACCTTTCTAAATATAAGCGGGGTTGAAGAGTTACTCGAAGCCTGTCAAAAATGTATTGCTTCACTCTTTACCGACCGGGCAATCGCCTATCGAGAAAATCATGGTTTTGAGCATCTGGAAATTGCGCTGAGCATCGGCGTGCAGAAGATGGTCAGGTCAGATTTAGCCGGTGCTGGTGTGATGTTCACCCTGGATACGGAAAGCGGTTTTGATAAAGTTGTGTTCATCACGGCTGCTTACGGTTTAGGCGAAACCGTAGTGCAGGGACAGGTCAATCCTGATGAGTACTATGTTTATAAACCATTACTCCAGGAGGGTATCTACCTCCCGATTATAAAAAAGACACTGGGCAGCAAAGAGAAAAAGATGATTTATGTGAGCGGTGAGATTATCAAGACCCGAATGATTGATACGCGTAAAGATGAGCAGCACCATTTTGTCTTAAATGATGAAGAGATAATGAAACTGGCACAATGGGCTTGTATCATTGAAAATCATTATTCCCAGCGTTACGGTAAGAAAACTCCGATGGATATCGAATGGGCAAAGGATGGTGAAACCAATGAGCTGTATGTGGTGCAAGCACGACCCGAAACGATTCATTCGCAAAAACAACTCAACATCCTCCGAGGTTATGAACTAAAAGAATCAGGCAATGTTATCGTTCAGGGCAGGAGTGTTGGTGATGCGATTGCCGCAAGTCGAGCCTGTAAACTCGTTTCACCGGCAGAAAGTGAACTTTTTCAAGATGGCTGCATCGTCGTTACTGAGATGACCGACCCGGATTGGGTGCCGATAATGAAAAAGGCGACTGGTATTGTTACTGACCGTGGCGGCAGAACCTGCCATGCCGCAATCGTCAGTCGTGAATTAGGAATTCCCGCGATAGTGGGCACCGAAAATGCAACCGAGAAGATTGGTCAAGGACAAGAGATAACGATTTCCTGTGCTGAGGGTGAAGTTGGAAAAGTCTATGAGGGCAAATTAAAATATGAGGTAATTGAAATATCGCCGGCTGAGATTCCACAAACCAAGACCAAGGTGATGATGAATATTGCCAGTCCGGGAAATGCTTTCCGCTGGTGCCAAATCCCAAATGAAGGGGTTGGCTTGGCAAGAGTCGAATTTGTCATCAATAATGTGATTCAAGCTCATCCTTTAGCATTAATCCATTATGACCAATTGGAAGATTCAGAAGCCAAAAGAACGATTGATTCGCTCACTACTGGTTATTTAAAACGGGAAGATTTCTTTGTGGATAAACTTGCCAGTGGTATTGCAACGATTGCGGCGGCTTTTTATCCTAAAGATGTGATTGTGCGTATGTCCGATTTCAAGTCTAACGAATACGCCGGATTGATTGGCGGCAAGCAGTTTGAGCCGGTTGAGGATAATCCGATGTTAGGATTTCGCGGGGCTTCGCGCTATTACAGCAAAGAATATCGGGAAGGGTTTAACCTAGAATGCCAGGCAGTCAAAAAAGTCCGAGAAGAAATCGGACTTAAGAACGTCAAGGTGATGATTCCTTTCTGCCGCACGCCAGAAGAAGGGGAAAAGATTTTAAAAATCATGGCGGAGAACGGATTGGTACAGGGTAGCGATGGGCTCGAGGTCTATGTGATGTGTGAGATTCCAGCCAATGTGATTTTAGCCAAAGAATTCGCTCAAATCTTTGATGGATTCTCAATCGGTTCTAACGATTTAACTCAGCTTACTTTAGGTTGTGATAGGGATTCAGGCAAGATTGCCCATATCTTTGATGAGCGGAACGAGGCAGTAAAGCGAATGATTTCTGATTTAATCAAGCAGGTAAAGCCGTTGGGCAGAAAAGTCGGAATCTGTGGTCAGGGACCGAGTGATTTTCCTGATTTTGCCGCATTCTTAGTCAAAGCCGGCATTGATTCAATTTCGGTAAATCCGGACAGTATCCTCAAAGTCCGTAAAAAGATTCATGAGGTCGAGACCGGAATAAAACCGTAAAAAATTAACCACAGAGGGCACAGAAAAGAAGGAAGAAACCACTGATTAAGAACAAACCACGAGATTAACACGAGATTGGCACAAGATTAAAGTAGAAGACTGTTAACCACTGAGATAGCAGAGAAGCAGAGGGAAATTTAACCACAGATGGACACAGATAAACACAGAAAAAAACAAAATAAAATAAGACCTTTTTAAGAAAGTGTATTGCCAATATACTTAAAATAGACCCAAAATTTCTCCTATCTATTTGATTTTTAATATTTTATATTTAATTTTTGTATGGGAGGGGGTACCACCTAGGGGGTGACCCCCTAAGTGGCTTCGGGAGTAGCCTCGGAAGCAGACTCGGGAACCGACTCCGGAGCAGACTCGGAATCAGACTCAGGAACCGACTCAGGGGCAGACTCGGAGACAGACTCAGGAATTGACTC
>Ga0224501_10002197_pt1 | contig 15256 bp, 14 predicted proteins | sample SF_Oct11_sed_USG_4_FD_169105 | JGI IMG/M metagenome (GOLD analysis project Ga0224501, IMG submission 169105) | Sediment microbial communities from San Francisco Bay, California, United States - SF_Oct11_sed_USGS_8_1 | ecosystem: Environmental > Aquatic > Marine > Sediment | place: USA...
ATCGCCCGTTCGGTTGTGCTCTCGTCTGTAAACGGCGCGTTATCGAAGTACAGAGGCACAATAGGGCATCCTCTCTTCATGACCAACCAGCACGCCACCGGAGAGTCTATTCCTCCACTTAATAGGCTCACCACTCTGGGTTGGGTGCCCAACGGCAAGCCGCCAGCTCCCTCCACCACCATCGAATACACAAACGCCTGATCATTCCTAACCTCCACTCCCAACGTCTCATCTGGACGCTTCAAGTTCACCGTTAAACACCGCTCTGGGAAAGCGTCTAACACCCGGCGCCCCACCTCCCTGCAAACATCCGTGCTGGTGTAGGGGTGATGTCCAACCCTTCTGCATTTGACCGCGAAGGTATTTTCCTCGCGAAGTATTAGACCTGCTAGAAACACGCTCTTATCAACTATTTCGTCAAGCTTTGAGGTAGTTTCTAGGGCGGGAGAAAGAGACGAGACCCCGAATACCCTAGCCAGCTTTTTAGAAGACTCCGTCGTCAATGAAGTCTTCAAAAAAAGTCTCCCGTGCTTTCGAATAATTCTGTTGTACAGAATCTCGTAACGCTTTAACACGCTCTTAATGTTTTTCAGCAGGCGGCGCTCATAAAACCTTCTCGTCCAAGCCCCTTTGATTCCTAACTCCCCACCGTACCGAACGATAACAGAGTCAAAATCTGCAGACCTAAATTGTTCGCAGTCGTTGGGGGCGGGTTGCATGAGGAATCCCTGTTAGCGGTGGTTAACCCCTATCTATGTGTTTCATGACGAGAAAGCTTTTGTTACCTTTGAATTTCCAGACACAGGTCGCAGGCTTCTGGAACTGAGATAAAGTCTCTGTGCAAGTCGCACACAAGATCCTTGGTTCTAAGGTTCTTGCACAATTCGCAAAACTTCAGCATTGCGTCAAAGGGTGAAAACCTCTCAGTGGCGATGCCAAGCGCAACTTCGTCGGCAATGGACTGAACAGAGGGCATGGCCTCAAGCTGCTTCATCCTCTTGTCTCCACGCTTCGAATAGAGGTAGTTACTCACAGCAGCCTGTGTCGTCCCCAACTTCTCAGCCGCAGCCACCTGAGAAAAGTGATATTTTTCAATAAGCGTCTTCGCTACCAAAGAGCGAAACGCTGGAAGCACAAGCTTCACAACGAGTTCACATGGAGGTCTCATATGCATTTCACACGTTTCTATAACAACGTTATACCTTATAAACCACTCCCCTCTTATATGACAACGGTAAAAAATTGTTAGGGGACAACAACGCACCGATGGAAAAACATATAACAGCGTTATATCGCTTATTTGACTTGCCGGGGTGGCCGAGTGGCTCAGGCAAGCGGCTGCAGACCGCTGTACGGGGGTTCAAATCCCTCCCCCGGCTCCAAATCATCGCAACTTAATCAATCAGATGATGCCTGATCAAATCTTTTAATATTAAAGAATGGACACAAATGCTAGAAGGATGCGTTATGACAGAAAAAGCTGTTGAGGAAACTTTTGCAGCGTTGTTCGCCCTAACTGACTTGAGACAGATCTTCAGAGAAACCAAACCTACGTATCAGTTCAGCAACGAACAAAAGAGACGAATCAAGCAAATCGTTGAGAGATTGAGACAGAGTTTGGAAATAATCGAAAAGGAGCTAATAAAATGAAAAATATCGTCGACAACATCGAAGTTAGGGCAAGAGAGGAACTTTTCATAAATATCAACCCGATCCAACCTGGAGGCAGACTCACCACAGAAGCCATGAAAGCAATAATCGCCTACGGAGACGGCTACTCAACCTGCGACTGGTGCAAAAAGCCATTCAGACTCGACAAGATTCAAAGGCCGCCCATAGACGAATTTCACACTGAACTAGCAAAATTCTTGGGAATGGATCAGGTAAGGGTTGTCCCGGGTGCAAGGAGGGGATTCCAAGCCGTGGTTAACTCACTTGTGGAAAAGGGAGACGCTGTCATTGTCTCCTCATTAGCGCATTACACGGAGTTCTTGGCTGTGGAAGCCGCCGGAGGCATGGTCAAAGAAGTCCCTCTGAACAAAAACAACATTGTAACCGCTGAGAATACGACTCAAAAGATAGAAGAAGTGAAGAAGGAAACAGGAGCCCTTCCAAAGCTGATCATGATAGACCACTTCGACTACATGCTAGGAAACGAACACGACGTTCACGGAATCGCGAAGGTGTCAAAAGACTATAACATCCCCTTCCTATGCAACGGCGCCTACAGCATAGGAGTTATGCCAGTAAACGGAAAGGAGATAGGAGCCGACTTCCTCGTGGGTTCAGGACACAAGAGCTTCGCCTCCCCAGCACCTTCCGGAATCTTGGCAACCACCGAAAAGTGGGCAGACAAGGTGTTCAGAACAACCCGGATGGTTGGCGACTCGACAAAACGAAAATTTGGGATCAAAGAGGTGGAAATGATGGGCTGCACCTTAATGGGAGCTAACTTGATTGCGATGATGGCGAGTTTTCCCACAGTGCAAGAGCGGGTTAAACACTGGGACGAAGAAGTCAAAAAAGGCAACTATTTTGCTGAGGAATTTCTGAAGATAGAGGGAAACAAGATTCTGAGCGAAATGCCGAGGAAACACACCCTAACCAAAGTGGACACAACCGAAAGCTTTGATAAGATCGCGCGAACCCACAAGAGGAGAGGCTTCTTTTTCAGCGATGAGTTAAAGGAGAGACGAATAGTCGGAGAATTTGTGGGCGCTACCAGAGCTTGGAAGCTAAACACTTACGGACTCACATGGGATCAAGTAAAATACCTAGCTCAAGCACTTCAAGACATCGCGAAGAAATACGGGATAAACATGACATAAAACGAGTCAAATCTTACTTCAACTTTCCAAGAGTCCTTGCACACGATTTACAAAGTCCATGGTGAAAGTAACAATGAGCGCAGATGGGGCGTCCACACCTTCTGCAAACACTACTCGCTACCCCTTCGCCGCATACACTGCAGCCTTTCAATAGATTCCCGCCGATTTTCAGAGCCTAACAAACTCAACCAATATCTATTGGTATGACCTTGCGCGCTTTTTCACCGAGAATTTTTGCAGCAACCAGCTGAGCCACCTTGGCTCCGCTCAAAAGCATCCCCCCAAATATAGGACCCATTCTCGGCGTCTGACGCAGCGCTGCGACGGCCATCCCAGCGACGTACAATCCTGGACAAACCTCTCCAGTATTTTCAACCGTAAGCTTCTCAGCTTGAGAGGCCCACATTGACTTTTCTCCGGGAACGACGAGGTTGAGTTCGGGAATCTTTCTGGAAGCCACGGCGAGAACCTCGGCGTCGTGGCCCGTACAGTCAATAATGGCCTTCGCTTTGACGCCCAACGGGTCCACGTGGAGGCCGGACATTATGACGGAGGTCCACTGGACGACTGCGCCGGTGATCCTTGGCGGAGGGTCTCTGTAGATCAGGTCGTCCACGATGACGCCGAGGATTATCTTGGCGCCAGCGTCGATGGTTCCTGAGGCTAGCTTGGCGATCATGGCCGTCGTGTCTGCGACGTACATGTCTTCCTCTAAAAGTTCTAGATCACAGCCCACTTCTCTCAGAATTTTGTCGGCGGGAGCCTGTATCACCAGCTTGTGGAACTGCATGCCTCCTCCGCCGATTCCTCCTCCGAAGGACAGTTTCCTCTCAAACACCACGGTTTTTAGGCCCGCCTTGGCTAGGTACATGCTGGCGGTCAGGCCGGAGGGGCCGGCTCCCACCACAATCACGTCTGTTTCCGTTAGGTTGATCCATTCTTCGGCTGCTTTTCGGATGATCGCTCTGGTGATTGTTGACTCTTCCACATCTTTCATCTTGAAGGCCCTCAATTTTGTTCACTTCTCTGTTGGAGGGTAGTTATATAAACGACTTGGTAATGTGTTTTGTTGTGGTAGTCGAGCTTGCAGTGTCAAGTGTGCGGAAAGGTTATCACCGGAAACCCGGTTACTCGAAAGACTTGCTGCGTGAACAAGCTCTGCGTGTTCTGTTCTGATGTTTGCATGCGTAAGTGGACTCGGAACTGGTTGAAGTGCCAAATCTAATCTGGGCCACTAGTTCACAGGAAGCTTCACTCCGAGTTTTCCGACAACCTTGTTGTACACCTGCAACGCGGATTCTTCGTCCTTCACGTTCTTTATCAGCATTCGCCCTCGATCAAACAGGCTTACCTCAACGCCGCCGTTATACTGAAACACGATAACAAGCGATGATTTAACGAGTATCCTATAGTGGTGCCTTAACGTCTCGTAGATTTCACCAAGTTTCATGTCGATGGGTTTAGGTGGGTTGACGTTCACGGTGTTGCGGCCACACAGCCACACGAGTCTTTCCGCCTCTTCAACAGGCTTGACCTCCTTGAGCTGGCAGACTGGACAGTCAGGTCTTTTGAATATTTCAATGATGGCGAAGTACATGTCCCTGAAATCACAAACCATAAGCTTTCCTTTGAGGCTACCTCCCATCCCAGCAAGCAATTTTATTGTCTCCATGGCTTGCATCGACCCGATGATCCCAGCTGTCGCACCCAACACTCCTCGCACTTCACAGCTTGGCAATTGACGATCGTCGAGACTTGGCAACACGCATTCTAAGCAGGGTGTTTCAGGAGGAGCAAACACGGAGATGTTTCCCTCGATCCCTATGGCTGCCCCGAAAACGTAGGGAATCCCGTATTTCACGCAGGCGCGGTTCAGAAGGTAACGTGTTCTCATGTTGTCTAGTCCATCAACAACGCAGTCTACGCCGCGAACAATCTCATTGACATTGTTTTCGTGAACGTTTTCAGGAACTGGCTCCACCTTCACGTCAGGGTTTACCCGTTCAATTCTTTGGGCAGCAACCTCAACCTTCGGATATCGTAGGTTGTCTATACTATACAACATTTGTCGGTGCAAGTTGTGTAGCTCCACGGTGTCTTGGTCCACCAATCGCAGAGAACCAACGCCGGCTAGGGCTAGGTAAAGCGTTGAGGCGCTGCCGAGCCCGCCTAGCCCCACCACAGCCACTTTTGAACGTCTCAGCTTTTCCTGACCCGACACACCCAGCTCCGGAAGCACGGTCTGCCTGATGTAGAACTCGTGAGGATTAAAGGAAGGACGGGTCACTATGGCTCACCACCAAAATAGATGAATGTGGGTTGTTGCATTAAATGTTGCGTTCAAGTTATTTATTCTCACCTAGTCTTTGATGCGTAGGTAGCAACTGCTCCTGCGGCTAACACAGCCATTTGATTATTTGGACAGCATGGCGTGGAACATCGCTATAAGCGCCAGCTACCAACGAAAAAAGAGTAATTTCACATCTTCACGTATTTGTGCGGGTTCTTTTCAAACGCTTCTTTGCAACCGGCGGCGCAGAAGTAGTAGGTTTTTCCCATGTGCACTGTCTTGTGCTTTGCCGTTTTCTCATCTACCTCCATCCCACAAACGGGATCCTTCGCCATACATTCTCACCTCCCTTTTAAATTAAACATTGAAGCTGCTACTTTTCCTTGTCATGGTATTCTGGACGAATACGTGCCCTTCTTAACAGGTTTGCATTAGTTACTACCGTCACCGAACTCGTAGCCATAGCTATCTCCGCTATCAACGGATGAGCCAAACCCAACATGGCTGCTGGAAGGGCGACAGTATTGTAGAAGAAGGCCCAGAACAGGTTTTGTTTAATCTTACTGAAGGTTTCTCGTGAGAGTTTTATGGCAGTTACCACACTGGACAGGTCTCCTCTTACCAACGTTACGTCAGCAGATTCTATGGCTATGTCCGTTCCTGTTCCTATGGCGATTCCCACGTTAGCTGCCGTTAAAGCAGGAGCATCGTTGATGCCGTCTCCCACCATGGCAACCTTTTCGCCGTTTTCCTGTAACTTTTGGATTTCCTTCACCTTTTGTTCAGGTAGAACTTCTGCTAGAACCCTCGACATGCCCACTTTTTTGGCTATGGACTCTGCAGTGCGTTCATTGTCTCCCGTAAGCATGGTGGTTTTCAATCCCATCCTTTCAAGTTCCCTTATAGCTTGCACTGAATCTTCCTTCAGAGTATCAGCAACAGCCACGGTCCCCGCTATCTTTCCGTTGACAGCCACAAGCATCGCTGTCTTGGCTTCATCTTCGAGACGTTTTAAATCATCTTCTATGAATTTGTAGTCTACTGCCTCTTCCTCCATCAGCTTTCTGTTCCCAACAAGGGCAAATTTTTGAGGAGAAAGACCAATCTTAGCCCTCGCACCTCTCCCTGTCACAGCTTCGAATTCCTCTGCTTTGTACAACTCCAGGTTTTCTTCCTTAGCCTTTCTTAGAATGGCTTCGCCTAGTGGATGTTCTGATCCAACTTCTACGCTTGCAGCCAAACGTAGAACCTCTTCCTTTGTGTGCCCTTCTGCTGGCACTATGTCGGTAACTTCTGGTCTTCCTTTAGTAATGGTTCCTGTTTTGTCAAAGACAATTGTGTCTACATTTTTTAGGGTTTGTATCGCTTCTCCGTGACGTATTAGCACTCCGTTTTCAGCTCCCATGCCGCTTCCAACCATTAGGGCTGTAGGAGTGGCTAGTCCAAGAGCGCAGGGACATGCAATGACGAGGGTGGCAACCAGTGCGAAGATTGCAAGAGTAACAACCCCCAAGTTTGGATCAACCCACGGCAAAAACGGTTGAGCCCAAAGACTCATCACTTTGATCGTGTCGGGTACGACCAACCACAGAACAAAAGCCACAGCCGCCAGACCCAGAACGGTTGGGACAAAGTAGCTCGTTATTCTATCGGCGAACTCTTGGATCGGAACCTTTGAACCTTGGCATTCCTCTACTAGTTTTATGACTTGGGATAGGAAGGTGTCCTGCCCTATTTTGGTGGCCCTTACCTTCAACATCCCTCGCTGGTTAACAGTGGCGCCAATGACTTCGTCTCCCACCTTTTTCATTACTGGCATTGATTCTCCTGTTGCCATGGATTCGTCCACGGCGCTTTGGCCCTCAATCACTACTCCGTCGGTGGGGATTTTTTCTCCAGGCCTAATGATCATCACATCGCCGACTTCCACTTCGTCGATGGGCACCTCCTTTTCTTCGCCGTCCACCAAGATTCGGGCGGTCTTAGCCTCCAGTTCCAGTAGCTTTCTGATGGCTTGAGAGGCCCTTCCCTTTGCTTTTGCCTCTATGTATCTTCCAGTGAGGTGAAAGGACATGATCATCCCGGCAACGCCAGCGTAGTTCATGATGGGGCTAAAGAACACCGCTGGACCCGTGATAAAGGCCGTGGATGTGCCTAAGGCTATCAAAACGTCCATGTTGGCGTTGCCGTGAGATACTGCTTTCGCCGCAGAGAGAAGGGTTTCTTTGCCCGCCCAAAACAGCGGAGGTACTGCCAAAAAGATCATTCCAATGTTATATATGGTTCGATTTGGCCAGGCTTGTCCCAAGATCATCTCTGGTATCATCCAAGCTATGATGGGTATGGTAAAAGCCCATGCAACCCTCATTTTCATTTTTGCTTCATGAAATTTCCGCTGCTCTTCCTCTATTTCCTTCTCGTACCTAGCTGCGCCTTCCTCTCTGCCTAGAACCTCATAGCCAGTGCCCTCTATCACCTCTTTTATGCCTTCATAATCAATCTCCTGCACGTCATATACGACAACGGCCTTTTCAGACGCAAGGTTCACGTTTGCTTCTACGATTCCCTCGGTTTTTTTCAAGGCGTTCTCTATGGTCTGAGCACAGGATGCGCAGGTCATTCCACCGATTCTTAGAATGGTTTTTTTCGTCTCCAAACTTGCGTCATAACCGGTGGCTCTCACGGTATCTATGAGTTCTTGTTTATTGGTTACTTTTGGATCGTACGTTAAATAGGCCTTTTCTGAGGCAAAGTTGACATTTGCCTGCTCCACTCCCGTATGCTCTTTTAGGGCCTTTTCTATTGACTGGGCACAGCTAGCGCAACTCATTCCAACAATACCGAGAGAAGTTTTCTTATGTTCTTTAGAATTGATTGTCAACTAGGGTTCGTCCAACAGTTATTTTTTTGTGGAAATATATAAATATATCGAAAAAAGATATATCTCCAGAAGTGTTATTCATGACTTCCCTAGACTTCGAAGAGTTCGTCTCAGATTTTTCCCGCTTCTACATATTCACCCTCCTCTACGAAGGACCGTGCCACGGCTACAGCATAATCAGCAAGTTCAAGAGAAGGATAGGGAAGGAAATCAGCCCCAGTTTGGTTTATCCCTTCCTGCAACAACTTGAACAAAAGGGTCTGGTGAAACACGTCATCAAACACGTAGGAGAAAAGGAGAAGAAAGTATATGAACTCACTGAAGAAGGAAAGAAACTCTGTGAAAGACTCTTCAAGCGCTTTGCAACCCTCGTTTCGGTTGCCATCGAACCAAGTTTAGAAATTTGTGCCAACTGTGGTTGTAAAGTGTATGAAGGAGGATACAAAGAGACGATAGATGGAATGGAAAGCGTCTTCTGCTGTGAGCATTGTGCAGAGTCGTACAAGCAAGAGAGATTTTTGCGAGTGTAAGGGAAAAGCTTATTTATAACGGCGTTATCGAAAACTACGAGAGCTCGTAATTACGAAGTCTAGTGATGATCATGGAGAATGAGGAGCTATCTATCTCAAAAGAATCCGAAGAATACCTTGAGGCAATCTACCGACTAGAGGAAAAAACAGGCTCCGCAAGAACCATGGAGCTCGCCCGCAAATTGAAAGTGGCACCAGGCTCAGTTACAAACACAATAGAAAGCCTGGAGAGGCGCGGGCTGATTACCCATAAGCCCTACAAAGGTGTAAAACTGACAGAGAAGGGGCGAAAACTAGCCCTAGAGGTTTTGAGGAGACACCGTCTCGCCGAACGACTGCTAATGGATGTTTTACGTTTAGACTGGAGCCAAGTGCACGATGCAGCCTGCAAGCTTGAACACGCCATCACAAAAGACATAATCAAACCACTTGAGAAAGCATTGAAGCATCCAAAAACTTGTCCCCATGGGAACCCGATACCAACAGCGTGTGGAGGAATAATTGAAGAAAAATCAGAACCCTTGGTGAATCTAAATCCTAATGAGAGGGGCATCATAGTAAAGATAACCGAAGAAAAATCTGACATTTTACAACATCTTTCTACATTAGGTATAATGCTAGGAGTGCCAGTAGAGGTTGAGCAGAAAGCCCCGTTTGATGGCCCCGTAACCATCAAAGTGGGCGACGTTAGCCATACGCTAGAACATAAATTTGCTTCGGTTATTAATGTGAGGAGAATTAGGAGAATGGAGCTACGTTTGACTGAGTTGAGAGACGGAGAAAGTGGAATTATAACTTCTATAAAAGCTAGTCAAGGAAGAGGCTGGGGAGGCCGGAGAGCAGGAAGAGGCTGGGGACTTAAAAAAAGACTCGAAGATATGGGTCTAACCCCAGGCACTAGAATAACAGTGGTTAAATCAGCCCCCTTCCGTGGTCCCTTAGAAGTTTATGCGAGGGGTTCAAGGCTGGCTATAGGTAAAGGAATGGCCGAGAGAATTTTCGTAGAGGCAAAAAGGTGACAAAGAAAAAATTTGCCGTCGCTCTAGCTGGGAATGCTAACGTGGGAAAATCCGTCATATTCAACCAGCTGACGGGTTTACACCAACATATTGGAAACTGGCCAGGAAAAACCATCGAAAAGGCGGAAGGAACCCTCCACTTTAAAGGTTATACAATAGATATCATTGACCTGCCTGGAATTTATTCCTTGTCGACTTTTTCTCTAGAGGAGTTAGTCTCAAGGGAATACATAGCAGTTGAGAGACCAGACCTAGTTATAAACATCGTAGATGCTTCAGTTCTTGAGAGAAACCTGTTTTTCACGTTACAGTTACTGGAACTAGAAACTCCTATGATTGTTGCGTTAAACCAGATGGATATGGCGAAGAAAAAGGGAATAACGATTGATCACGAAAAGTTGCGGAAACTTTTGGGAGTGCCAGTGATTCCAACCGTAGCAATAAGTGGAACCGGCATCTATGACCTGTTAGAAAAATCTATTGAGCTAATCGAAGGAAAGGAGAAGGTTAAACCTGTTAAGGCAAAATACGGGAAAGAGATCGAAGAAAGGATTGAAAAAATCGCTGGAATGGTTGAAAAAACTCAGTTTAAGTATCCAGCTAGATGGGTTGCAACAAAGCTCTTAGAGGGAGATGATGAGGTTGAGAAAGAGACTCTTAAGATAAATCCAAAAATCGTGTCAGTCGCGGAAAAGCTTGCGACAGAAATCGAGGAAATTCATGGTCATTCGTGTTCAACCGTAATTTCGTCTGAGCGATATGAGGCCGCAAGCAAAATTGCGCATGAAATTCAAGAAATAACGCCCCAAATAAAGTCGCCGATGAGAGAAAGAATACATGCTCTAACGACCCATAAAATTTTTGGCTATCCAATAATGGCTGCGTCAGTACTGTCAATCTTTTATTCTATCTTTACTTTTGGAGACTACACATCTGGTCTTTTAGGTCATTTCCTTTTTGGTTTGAGACCGATTTTCGAGGGTATGTTCGGAACTGGAGTTGTTGGAAAAATGGTTTGGGGTGGAGTTATGGAGGGGATTATAGGAGGTGTTACGGTAGCGCTACCCTATATCCTTCCCTTCTACTTTTTGTTGTACTTTCTTGAGGACTCCGGTTATCTCAGCAGAATCGCGTTTTTGATGGATAATTTTATGCATAAAATAGGCTTACATGGGAAGGCTTTCATTCCGGTCATGCTCGGTTTTGGTTGTAACGTTCCAGGATGTTTGGGGTGCAGAATAATGGAGACTACAAGGGAGAAGCTTCTCGCTGCCTTCGTTGTCACGCTGGTACCCTGCGCCGCAACAACGGTTATTATTCTGGGTCTGGTTGGGGCATTTGTCAGTATTCAATGGGCTCTAGCCTTGTACATTATCGACTTGTTGATTATCTTCCTCTTAGGAAGACTGGCATTCAAGGCTTTGCCTGGTGAGCCAACTGCGCTAATAATGGAGATGAGTGACTACAGAGTACCCCATCTGAAAACGGTGTTAAAGCAAACTTGGTTCAGATTAATGGAATTCGTAAAGATGGCCTTCCCCCTCATAATTATAGGTAGCCTCGTAATCAAAATGATAGAGATTCTCAACTTACTAGAACCGATTGCAAACATCCTCAGCCCTGTAACTGTCACTTGGTTAGGGTTACCTGCCATCACAGGGATAACGTTGATCTTTGGTGTGTTAAGAAAAGAACTGACGTTGATAATGCTCGCAACTCTTTTCGGAACAACGAATTTTGCACAGGTTATGACTCCAGTTCAGATGATTGTGTTCACTCTGGTAGCTATGCTGTACATACCATGTATAGCCACTATCGCCGCCTTGGTTAAAGAGTTTGGATGGAAGAAAACACTATTCATCACTGTTTTCGAAATACTGTTAGCCTTGCTTTTAGGAGGAATAGCGTTTAGGTTGTTGTCGATTTAACGTTGCACTACAAAGGTGGTTTAGCGAGAGATAGAGACTACATGGAAGAGAGTGCTTTCAGCTTTGAATAAGGAATGAACCAACTTGTCCACAGTTTATGGGCCCGTTCCTTCCTGGCGTCTGGGACGATCCCTTGGAATAGACGTTCTGTTGCCACCTAAGAAGTGCACCTTCAACTGCATCTATTGCCAGCTCGGAAAAACGAGGGTGCATGTCTCTGGTCCAGAGATGCTAAGTGAAACTCTTGTTGACGCCGATAGAGTGGCAAATGATTTAGACAAGGTTCTCAGGCGTCTAGACCTGAATACTGTAGATGTGGTTACATTTTCGGGAACTGGCGAACCTACACTAAACCTGAGACTTGGCAAAATAGCGAGGGAAGTTAAGAAGAGGATTGGCAGCCTTCCCTTAGCTATCCTTACGAACTCGTCACTGTTTCATAGAAAGGATGTCAGAAAAAATCTTTCTTTGTTCGATTTGATCGTGGCAAAGCTGGACGCAGGCGACGATGAGACCTTTCGGTTGATCAACAGACCAGCGCACGAGAAGATGAGCACAGAAACCATTGTAGACTCTATCAAAGAGTTAAGAAAAGTGATCAAGGGCGCCGTGGCTCTAGAAGTGATGCTCCTTCGCTCGGAAGATGTACGAGTCACAAACGTTGAGGGCGAATCCCTCAGAAAACTGCTAGACGCAATACTTGATGTGGAACCTGACCAAGTTCAGCTAGAGGTCCCGTATAGGCCTCCGTCTGAAAGCTTTGTTAAGCCACCGCCTCGAGAAAAAATAGAACTGATTTCAGATGAGCTTTCAAAGGCGTTGGGTGAAGATAAGCTCTGGATTTATGGCCTGCACGATAAGCGAGGCATAAGCGTCAACTGGCTTTTACACGGGTCATTAGAAAGAGAGGTTGTGGAACTATTAAAGAGGAGACCGTGCCGCCTCGTCGATGTTTCGGCCTCCCTTGGGATAGGCCTCAATACGGCGCAGATAATACTTAGAAGAATGAAGAAAAGAAACATTTTAGTCTCAAAGATGTCAGAAGGTGAAAAGTACTACTCTTATCGTTCAATGCAATAAAAAAGTCGAGGAAGGAATACGCTGTGTGTGCAAAAGTTGAAAATAGACTGTTATCGAACTCTGTAAACGATGCTTCTGTGAAGACCGTTGGATTCATTGTTAACCCTATAGCCGGAATGGGAGGAGCAGTCGGGCTTAAAGGCACCGATGGAAGAGAAGTTCTGGAAAGGGCCATAATCCTCGGGGCAAAACCCATAGCGCCAAGAAGGGCAAAATCTTTTCTCTCTGAACTAGGTCCCGTGAAGGAAAGGATACGGCTTATTGTCGGAGCTGGAAAGATGGGAGAAGACGAAGTCCGAAACTGCGGTTTCGCCTTCACTGTTCTCGGGAAGAGGAAGAAAGAAACCATCGCAGAAGACACAGTTGAGGTTGCAAAGGGAATCGTGGATGTGGACGCGGATCTGCTCATCTTCTGTGGTGGAGACGGAACGGCCCGAGACATACTGGACGCAGCTGACACAAAGCTTTCTGTGCTAGGCGTTCCAACAGGAGTGAAAATGCACAGCGCTGTTTTTGCGGTGGGACCTCAAGCTGCAGCGAGGATAGCCATGGAGTTCCTATGGCATAGGTTACCCCTAAGGGAGGCTGAAGTCATGGACGTGGACGAGGAGGCTTTTAGAGAGGGACGACTATCAGCAAAGCTTTACGGCTACATGTTGACCCCATACGAGCCGAGTTTGATTCAAGGGCCAAAGATGGCGAGTCCGATGACGGAGAGCGAATTGCATAATCAAGCGGCAATAGCAATCTATGTTATTGAAAATATGAAACCCGATGTGATCTATATTATTGGTCCAGGAACAACAACCCGTACCATCGCAGACCTCTTGGACGAGAAGAAGACCCTTCTGGGGGTGGACCTCTTCTGCAACAAGAAGCTCATAGCAAAGGACGTGAACGAGAAACAAATATTAAAGAAAATCAAGGGGAGAAACGTGCAGATCATCGTCACCCCAATAGGGGGTCAAGGCTTCATATTTGGAAGAGGGAACCTTCAAATAAGTCCGGTGGTAATTCAGCAGGTGGGCAGAGAGAACATAGTTGTCATTGCTACAGAAGACAAAATGAGGAAACTGAAAAAACTGAGGGTCGACACCGGCGATCCAAATCTTGATGAGACGCTCCGAGGGGGCGTCAAGGTCATAACTAACTACAAGAAAGAACGTGCGATGCACGTTGAATAGCTGTAAGACATAACAAGAATGAAAAAGATGGGGCCATTACATGAAGAACAAGAGTGGAGTTGTGACAGAAGGGGCAACGGAAGTTGCAGCTTGGGAGGAAGAAGACAGAGGACACCTTCCCGTCCCAATCAACTAAACTGAGGTTGATAACTCCCTTTATCTCCATCCGGCAATCACCTTTGTTTTGCAGGGTTGATTAGTTAGAGGCGTAGGTTCATTTCAAAGTGAGTTAGTTAGGTGAATATTTATGTTTTAAAACAGTGCGTGCTTGGTTGGTTAGAAGCGCTAAATAATGGTTGCAAAGTCAAAATTGACTATAACCGTTGTACCCGTTGTAAGAAATGCATTGAGTTTGTACTTTTGGTGTTTTAGAATGGTTTGAGGACAGCGCTCATTTATGCTCTACCTCTGCGTTCAACCATTACGCAGACACCATGCACCACATCAATACCATTCTCATCACAGAATTTAATGGCTGTTTCAGATTCTGAGCCGGGTTGCATCCACACCTTTGTGATTCCAAGTCTCTTGCAAGCCTTGACAATTTTTTCCGTAACTTTTGGCGGTACCACAACATCGACAACATCTGGTTTGATTGGCAAGTCTCCAAGATCCGGATAACATCTATCACCCAAAACTTTCTCGGCGTTTGGGTTTATCGGATACACCTCATATCCTGCTTCCTTCAGGTCTTTGTACACCTGATAGCCATATTTCTTGGGGTCTCTGCTGGCTCCTACAACAGAAAATATGTTTTTCTTATTCAAAAATCCTTTAATTAGCTCCTCATTCATCATATTTCCCTTTCTTTAATAGCATACTAAAGATAGCGTGTAATCTTCGGCTCTAAAGTTTGTCTAGGCATCGCGCCGACGATTCTGTCCACGAGTTTCGCGTTCTTGAACACTAGCAGCGTTGGGATGCCCATTATCTGGTACTGTGTGGCGACTTCCCGGTTCTCGTCCACGTTCAGTTTTCCAAATAAGATTCTTCCAGCGTAGTCTCTCGCCATTTCCTCTATGACAGGGGCAACCATTTGACAGGGGCCACACCACGACGCCCAACAGTCAACCACCACCAAGGGATGGTTCTGGATTGTTTCTTTGAACGTCGCATCAGTTACCTCGACTGGTTTGCTCAAGGCTGGCTTCTCCTTTTTTTCCTCAGCTGTGCTCCTCATCATTTCTTGCAATTTTGCCCGTTTAATCCTTTCTAGTTCCTTGTCCTCCTCGTTCTTCATCTAGATGCCTCACGGCACATTACATTTTCCACCAAATAAGGAACCGGTGGAAATATATCTTGTGTACGACGATCTTCCCGTTCCGCCATTCCCTGCTGTTGATACCATTAAAGTTGGTTGAGATGTGTTAGCCTCCCCTTGTCATCCTGCTGACTGGCACAGATGGCGCAGAAGCATTCACAGGAAGGTTCTACTCTTGCAGAAAACATCGAAAATTTCACTTTATTTTTTTAATTTCAACCAGAGCATTTCTGATGGTTTCACCGACGCTGTTGC
>Ga0224501_10002198_pt1 | contig 15255 bp, 10 predicted proteins | sample SF_Oct11_sed_USG_4_FD_169105 | JGI IMG/M metagenome (GOLD analysis project Ga0224501, IMG submission 169105) | Sediment microbial communities from San Francisco Bay, California, United States - SF_Oct11_sed_USGS_8_1 | ecosystem: Environmental > Aquatic > Marine > Sediment | place: USA...
ATTTTCAACGTACTTTTTTAGTTGTGTTCCCCATTCTTAAAGGGGGCAACTCCGCATTCATCACAGCGATAGCGAGTGGTCTTTTTCCACAAACCGAATATCGTTCACTCGAATAACTACAGCCCAAATGGCCCAAATAGAAGTAAAATGGGATCTAATTACTAAAACTTGGTAACCTAGTGATCTTCACCCCCTTATAACATCAAGTAGAACTTAAAATTGAACGTAAGATTGGAGAAAACTGGAGTTATAAGAAGTGCTTTGCCGGTTTTCCCTAGCCCTAAATAGAGGCCATTGCGTTCGGGCCTCTATCTTTTGGCAATAATGGCACTAACACTCGCTGACAAGGTGAAAAACTGCATTCTGAAACCCTATCTCTATACTTTTGTTGAACATTTTCTCTATATAGACTTGTGTAACTACAAGTCTAGTGTGCGCCTGCAAGAGGAATTTTCCAAACATCAGCGCGTAAGCTGAGAAATCAACGAAAACACCAACGGCTCTGTGTTAATTTCCTATCTGGAGGCCAATTTCTGTTGCATCGACGGTCTGAAAACTGCGTCGACGAGGGCTCTTAAGTATGGGCATTGGATAGGGCTATACCTAAGCTTCCATTTGAACTGGGTATTGGGCCCATTTGTTTGTGGTAGGCTTTAGAATCTACAAACAAGTGAAGTCACATTTGCCCATGTAATAACCCCTTTAAGCAAAAACTCAATCCTGGGGGTACTGCAATATATCCATCTGGTCATACTGGTGGGACCTGTTGAGTGAGAACTTTCCCTATATCGAATGTAGTCGATTGCTTACCGAGGCAAGTTCAGTTCGCGGCCAAATACTGGTACTGGTACGACAATTCAAAGGTAGCTATGCTAAAAATGCGGTTTAAATTAAATTGATAAAGAATATATTTTTACTTGTGCTATACTCCATTGGAACATTTAAAAAGCTTATGAAAACAGTGGTAATCATGCCACATGTTTAACACTCATATCCGTGAAAATGGTTGGTAACCTTGTGAATTGGTTTGAGCTGTACACTGCGAGTTGATACCTCCAAACCGGTTTCTTTTTGTTGGTGCATGGGACCTTTTTCGATCATTATCATTGGCTCGTAAATGATTGCTAGGTTGGGAAATCGATTCACTGGCCGGTTTAATTCGTTCTACGCGGGAGAGTTGGCTGGCCCATAGCGTTTTCCATTGTAATGATCGACCAATTCGCATTTTAGCAATAGAGGGTGAAGAAGCGTCATTATCACTTTACTCAACAGTGGTCATTTGGAGAGGCTTGACTCCTGTATCAGGTGAGTAGCACAAGTCACTTGTTCTGTAAATCAGCCAAAGACCACCAACTAACTATCGTGTGTGTGTGTGTGTGTGTGTGTGTGTGTGTGTGTGTGTGTGTGTGCGCGCGCGCGTGGTGTACACCATTTGAATCTGCGATGACTTGGGAAGGGAATCGCAGCATTTCTGGGGCAGATAAAGTCCCTGCCTGGTGTCTTTAAAACTGTACTGTTGCCCTATGGAGGCTGCACTGTGTTACACTGGCAAATGCTTGGACGAATGTGCAAAGATCTGTCAGTGTGTCACTGAACTGTCCAACTCACTAAACCACCACTGTGTGTAGGTACCATAAACTTACGTCACCTGGATGCCATACCACAAGACTGCTTGCTACCCAGCTGTTTGTATTGATTTGCGTTAAGATTTTTTTATAAAAGGGACAAGTGCTGAACAATTCAGCCTGTACACACGCACGCGAGAGCTATGATCTGTCTGTGATGTGTATCTGCTGGCTCATTAGGTTAGCTATCATGAACAGCTTCCTGGTATGCAGTAGCAGTCCGCCTGGCCTAACCACTGAACTGATTTTCACGCTTTAGTTTCCTAGTAGAAGCCCTGTGCAAGCAGATTAGCTTGGTAATAACCTGGCGATCCAGGGGCCAAAAATCCATACTAAGTAGAGTATTTAACGCTTGCCTGGGCTTTCCCATCGGTATGCTTTCAGGCTATTTCACATCAACTAAGAATGTAGTACCAGACGGACTGTTTGCCAATAGAACAGAAAAGAACTCCTCCTGACTTCTCAGCAGTTATGATCTCTGATCTGAAGCTGGTGGGATCCCAATAGGTCCTCATTTAGATACCTGCGGTGCCTGATATCTGAATGATTGATGCTATAGACCAAATCTAAGGGCATGGATGTACATCTAGTATGATATTGATACCTATAATCCGCAGTCTGAACCTCCCAGGATTTTGATCTGTATTGGGAAAGCTTTTACCACCAGCTTGTCGCCTGTGTTGTTGTCATTAAGGTGCTTTTATAGTTTACTTTGCGTCCGGTCAGCCTCGGAAATAAATTCAAGGTTTCAACGATTCTAGTACGAAACCGGAAATGAGTGAGCTTTGCTAAGTAATCCGTGGAAAACAGTTTGATTGGTTAATGAGTCGGGTGTTTGAGGCGGATCGGACACATTTTGTCTCTGGGAGGCAAAAGTTCAGCTGTCTGCGGTAGCATCTGAGGTAGATCGGACGAGGCTTTTATACTCCACTTCTGGAGGGTCGGGACGTCTGTCTCAAGCGTCCGGCCCGCCTTGGACCGGAGGCTCAAGACGTACGAAGTGAACTATTAAAGCTCCTTTAGAAGTACATGTGATATATTTAGACCGATAGGGTCCAGGGGAAGACTAGCGGCGAACTTAAGTTAGAAGTGGGGTCGTTTCTGGTCCTTTCAATGCATTGCCCCTTGTTGTAGTGCCATAGAGATGAGCAGCAAGCGAGTGACAACGCCCAGCAGGCTGCCGCGTGGTGCCAGCGCCAACGCTCAGCGTATAGCCAATTACAGCGACGAGACGTATGTGCCAATCGGTATTGCGTCTGTTATGGCCAGTGGCAGCAACCCGCCTTCACCGCATGCCACTTCTGCGGCTGATGGACACAACCATGTTTCATTCGGTGTGGAAGACCAGACATCGCGGGAGGAGAGCAAGCAGCGTCATGTGACTGTACTACCGCCTGATCAATTAAAGCCGAAGCCAACGGGCAGTAAGCGACAGATTCCCAAGGCCTTTGATATTTCAAAAACGTTTCAAAAATGTAAAGATGAGCATGCGCAACATATGGACGTAAGCAGGTCACAGCTGACTACGCTACCAGCTAGTATACGCGAGCTGACATGCCTGCACGAACTCTACCTGTACCAGAACAAGTTGGCCCAGCTGCCTAACGAGCTGGGTCAGCTGACGGAGCTTAGGACACTCGGTCTCAGTGAAAATTCCCTCACCGCGCTGCCTGATACGCTCGCCAACCTGACGAAGCTGCGTGTGCTCGACTTGCGACACAACAAGCTTAGCGATATACCGCCTGTAGTCTATAAGATGACCAGCCTACAAACGTTGTACCTGCGCTTCAATCGTATCCGCCAAGTCGATGATGAGGTGGGCCGGCTGACTAGTCTGACAATGCTGAGTTTACGCGAGAACAGGGTTGTAAGTCTGCCACCGGCTATTGGCCGTCTCACTAACCTAGTCGGGTTGGATGTGTCTTACAATCACCTCAAGAGTATTCCTGTAGACATTGGTAACTGCTCACTGTTGCAGTCACTCGACCTGCAGCACAATGAGTTGACATCTCTACCAAGCTCGCTTGGTGGCTTAGCTTGTCTGAGCCGATTGGGTCTTCGCTATAATCAGCTCGAGTCGTTACCGAGCACGCTCGCCTACTGCACCCAAATCATAGAGTTCAATATTGAGGGAAACACCGTCCAGCAGTTACCAGAGGGCCTTCTGTCTAGTCTCGTCAATCTCCAGTCAGTGACTTTGGCACGTAATAAGTTCGACGCTTTTCCAATCGGTGGTCCTATGCAGTTTCGTTCAGTGACCAGTCTGAGCATGGAACTTAACCAGGTTAAGAACATACCTTACGGAATTTTCTCACGCGCGGAATGTCTGACGAAACTCAACATGAGCATCAACCAGCTGACGTCACTTCCCCTCGATATCCGCACATGGACCAAAATTGTGGAGCTCAATCTCGGCACTAACCAGGTTAGTGTGAGGCCCATCAAAACTTCAATTTAAATACAACTCTCTGTGTTTCACATTCGAAGATTAAACTACTCGCAGCCTTTTCATGTGAGGCCCATCAAACTATACATAAGTGAGCTTCAATATCTATCCAAATCGCAGTGTGTCATACGCAAAGATGTAATCAACTGCAGCCTCGTTCTGCAACGAAGTAAATCGCTAAATGTTGCACCTATATATTCCAAATTGTCATTGCTCAACCGCATTTCACTTTATTTCGCAGTATGTTAAGAATAACCTTCTCTTCACAAGTTGTGGTAGTTTCATAGCAATACAAAAATGGACTATCAGCCTGTCTAATATAATATCATTCTGTGTCGTTGGGCGGTTGCAGTTAACACGTATTCCTGATGATATTCAATACATGGAGTCATTGGAAGTGCTGATGCTGGGTAACAACATGTTGCGACGGGTGCCCGTCACAATAGGTGCCCTTCAGAAACTGCGAGTGCTCGACCTGGAGGAGAATAAGTTGGATCAGCTGCCTGCGGAGATCGGGCAGCTAGAGGAGCTGACTCGTCTGGTTGTGCAGAGTAATCACCTGCAGATGCTCCCTGTATCCATTGGTAAGTCGCAGCTCACAGTACTGGGTCAAGGGGCAATAGGAGTTGTCTTCTCCTTTTTTGTGGACGCAATTGCTAAGTATACAAGTACTGGCTATTGCCTCTAAATAAGGAAAGTGTATTGATATCTCAGTACTCTTCGATCCCCAAGATTTTCAGCTCACTTTTGTTGGGACAACCATGGGTAGCGGAGTCCCGTGAGTTCTTAACCCAAGCATTCTTGTTGACAGGTAACTTAAAAAACATGCAGTATCTAAGTGCAGGAGAGAACAACCTACTCGCCGTGCCACCTGAAATAGGCCAACTGCGGAAGCTCGAGTCGCTCTATATAAATGACAACCCGAACCTACACAACCTGCCGTGCGAACTGACTCAGTGTTTGCAGCTCCAGATTATGAGTATAGAGAATTGTCCACTGAACGAGATACCGGGTGAGATTGTGAACGGCGGACCAGCTCTTATAATGCAGTACCTCAAGGTCACTCAGGAGGAGGCCTGGGGTCATTCTTAGACCACTACCGGTTATGCTCTCACCACCAGGCTTATTTTGTTTGGATATTATTCTTAGAAATGAGTGTTTGTCATTCCATTTCTATGGTGCCTTTCACAGGGACATCATCAAAATCACTGTTGATTGATGGCTTTTTCAAATGTACACTTTTTTTCAGTTTTGCCAAAATTTGGCGATGTCTTGTCATGAATGAGGTTTATGGCAACACGGTAGTTTATTTGTGAGCATCAGCACGTTCTAAGACTACTTAGTAAAATGGTTTACCTTTTTTATTATAATTGTGCAGTCTTATGTGCCTAAGGCTATAGTCTTTTATTATACGTAGTAGTGTAATATGGGCCTCTAATACACAGATGTTGTGTACCAAATAAGTTAATTAAAAGTCGCTATTCTCAGTCACTGTGTTCTGATCGCTTTATTGACATTATTGGGTTTTCATCTGATCCTGAAGGAGGCTTTGGTACACATGTTGAGGTACTCAGTTTATAAAAAGGATCTTCGAATGTCTTCCACCACGCATTCAGGTTAAGGTTTGATATTTCATAGTCTCATTCATTTTTCCTGCTCAGTGATTTATAGAAAAGAGAAATAGTCGGGCTGTTACAGAGGTTCGCATCACATCGCTTTTGGGACACGCAGGGTTGGCACAGACTGTATATGGAGTAGCAGAACACCGTAGTGCATGTCAATATCAGTTCAGTGAAATAAAACCCCTCCATATAAACAGATACAGTCAACCCTGTGGCTGACTCATAGACTATGTGAAGTTGAGAATACTGTTAAAGTGGTATTATTCTGAGTCAAAATCAAACGATGAGCCTGATCACATGTGCAGTGATGCCCCATAGAGACCGATGGCTGATGACCTCAGGGCAACACAAGGACTGAAAGCTGAGCAGCTGTACTCACAACTTATAAATGACTGGTTTAGTCAATGGCTAGAGCGCTTGGCTCGAGATCAACATGCTGCTTCTGAGTTCAAGTCCTAGTCATGCTAAGCAACCGCTGTGAGAATGAATTACTAGCACTCGATGCTCCAGCAAGCCTCAGGGTAAGGATGCTCGTTGAACAAGACGGTTAAATGCCCAAATAGAACAATAAAAAGATCTATCTACTCTAGCGCATATCTGCCACATCCTACATACCGTAACCCCAAATCGCCTAGCCACGAACTTACGGGTTTGTTTTCGAGTTGTCATCTCATGGACCTAAACAACCCTTGGCTTCGGAGGCCTGAAACATAACAAAAATCTAGGCGACTGGAAGAAAAAATTGTTGCAAAGATTTGAGCGCTTTATCGAGAATCATCCGCGATTATCACAGCTCTGTCGGAAAAGTCATTCTTCGTAAACTTGCACGCCATATTTCTGGGTTACTACCAACTTCTGTTGCTGGCACCATGGTGAGTTTATGGTGTTTTTATATACGGGAAATACCGCCGGGTTTGTTGAACAACTTGCAAAATTGATCTACATTCTAATGTCCTTGATTGTGTCCATCGTAACATTGGTGCCTTTCATTTTCAAACCTGGAACAACACTTGTTCAAAGCGGGTCCCCTACAAGCGAAGTCCGAACAGAATGTGTAGGAAGTAGAAGTTTGTCCTACCTTACTTACTGAGCGTGAAAAGGATCTAGTACTAGCGGTAATACTACTACTAGTACTAGTAGTAGTAGTTACCGCGGCCATTGATTCAATGATTGACTTTGAGTTTGACTGAATAGTGAATTTTTTAGTGACTGACTGAGGAGTAGTGACTAGTCTACTGTCTAGACTCTAGTGAGTTGACTCGGTCACTCACTGATTCAGTGACGGAATGAGTGAGCCACTCAGTCAAGGACTGAGTGATTCACTCGTCACATGTTTCCCGTCGGCAATGCCAATGGTTCAACTTCAAGACCAGGCATTCGCATTGGATTGACTTGGGTAGGGAGTTCGTTCACTGGATCTAGCTGGGCGGGTATCACGATCGATCACGTGCAAACCGAACCGATAAACTAAAACTGCATTTAAAAATAAAACAAATGAAGTTAACTAATTTAGTTAGTTTAGTAACTCAAGGTCGAGTTAGTCACTAACTGCTAAGTCACTAATAAGTCAGTCACTGTCAGTGGAAGTGGAGTCACACTGTCAGTGTGACCATGAGTGTCACTGGTCAGTGTCCTTCACTAGTCTGTAGTGTACTTGATCAGTCACTGAGTACGATGCCAATGATTGTGAATTGTGATCATTGGATTTTTGTGTCACCGGACTAAGTCGTCAGTTTGCAGTGTATCACTGTATCTATACACTCCTGACTTGTCTAGAGCATGAATCCACGATCGATCGATCCATCGACAAGAAATAGGAAGTTGTAGAGGTTGCGGTTTTAATGCTCATTTTTCTCTGCAGAGTATCATGGCATATAATGGTGCCGCCATTATTGGCATGGCGGGCAAAGACTGTGTGGCGATAGCAGCTGATACACGTTTTGGCATTCAGGCCCAAACTATCAGCACAAACTTCCAAAAGATATTCGAGATGGGACCACGACTTTACATAGGCCTACCAGGCCTGGCAACAGATGTACAGACCATGTAAGTAAAGCACCACTTGTCATAGCAACAAAGCCCTGGAAACAGCCTGCAAAACCAAATGACCCCCAATGTAAAATCCGGAGTGGTGCCGCACAGTTCAGAAATTCGGGCAGGCTGCTGCGGGTACTCGGCATTGGTTCTACCTTACAACTATATGCAATCAGACTATGTTATAATGACAAACTACTTAAAGGGGTGGGGTTATGTCATGGCCAAAAGTGTCTTCACTTGTTTTCAGTTTTTGAAGCCTACCATGAACAAATGGGCCCAATACCCAGCTCAAATGGAAGCTTAGATATAGCCCTATCCAATGCGCATACCTAGAGCCCTCGGCGGCTCACTTTAGGCCATCAGCTACACCGCTTTATCTTTCAGGTTGGTTTCCCTCTCTTAGTCCTACATCAAATTAAGAAAATTGGTAGATACTTTGTATTCATCTCAGATATGTCAGTTCATCATGTCCATTTAGGTCTCCCTAAGCGATATTCCCAACAGAAGCTTCGTGACATTTGTTTACATAGAAGACACACTGACCAATTGTAATGGGTGTTTTTACAACCACGTGACAGGGGCAATGGTGCCGAGACAAATACGTTACAATTGCGCGTCATATTGAATCAATCGGCACCATGATGTGATGCGGTAGGTTCACTGCACGTCTTTTGACTAGTTCAGAGACTAGGTCTAGACAAAAGCTGCGAGTACAAAACCTGGAGAATTTCGGTCAAGATCATACCGGAGCTAATAATCTCAGATAAAGGGATCTTCATCACCAAAACCCGAAAATAGGTGAAGTAAATAAGCGTGATTATTTGTCATAGGAGTATTAAAACACACGATCATAGCATAGCTGACTAACTCACAAACAATCACTATCACTCTCAAGAGTCAGTCATCACTTATCAGTCATTCGGTGACTGACACTGACTGAGTCACAGAGTGAGTGTGACTCACTCAGTCACTAGTCAGTGATTCACACCAAGTCTTGGGCACCGTTCGGTAATGTGATGAGTTCGAAGGTGAAAACACTGCTTTCACTCTGTCCAGCTTGGTACTGTTCGGAGCAGTCACCCACCGACCCAATGAGTAAGCCATGAGCAATAAGCACCAATATAGTGATCACTGATGAGTCGTTCTTAAATTTGGCCTACCCACTAAATGAATCATAAATGACTAAGCCCGCGCTGCACCATACTATCATCCATCTGTTATATCCGCGCATTGCTCGGTGGGTGATTACACAGTGGATCTCTAAATCTTCCAAAAACTTCATCGGCAAGTTGAGTTCATAAAGCAGGCGATTGTGAATCAAGGGATTCAAGGGGTCCAGTCCATTCTGAAATTCCCCCCTCCCCACTTTGACAGTATTTTTCCATTACAGAACTAGAAAACCTGACCTGGGTGTCTTGGAACACAGCGATAACATATGCTTAGATGCTACTAGCCTACAGAGCATCTAAAGGACAGCTATACTCCCTTGAATAAAGGATCTGGATTTTGCATTGCTACTATACTTTGACGTTTGACTTACATCTTTTAATTTTTCGACTTTTGATTGACTGTTAGTTCGCTGCCATCTGTGTCTTTCTGACCTGCAGATTGGTGATATCTCAATGGTTTTTTCTTGCAAACCATGCTGTGAACAAATCTCTACCATCCATTGTGAAATAAAGTTATCTTATTATTTATGATTAAGACACCAAGTCAACATATTTAACGGCAGTTTGACAAGCAACATCGCAAGCACGAGTACAGGATGTTGCATAGAGCTAGACTCGAGTATAACATGTCACACGCAGGAATATGCAACTGTGAGCTGGCAAGTCCTTGAATAAATAGATTAGATTCGATTGAGGTCCATGATGATGACTGAATCACACCCAGATGAAGCTCGGCTCCAGTTCCAACTTGGCGAATGTTGGTACGGTGTACTACCTGGCTAAGGTTTCTTCTGGCAGGTTTGTCGAACATCAGCTGTGGGTACAGGCCCTTCAGCTTATACTTTAGTTTATCCTCTCTGAAAACAATGCTTACACTTTTAAGGAGATGTGGGGTTAAAATAATTGTAACGTGAGACACTGATTGAGAATTTTCTGATCGCCCACTCGTTTCAGTCTGTCTTACCGTTGAAGTTGAGTCTCAGTCAATGAGCTCCGCATATTGCGCATTAAGGGTAGCTATCAAATCAGTTAAGCTAAAGCTGACTCCAGCGATTATCTGACCTTCGACAGCATCAGCGCAAAACTTGCTAAATACCGGTCCATCCTCACTAAAAAAATTAACACATGTCACTAAACAATGACAATTGTGACCAAGGCAAGCTATTTGTAAATGTACCTCAAGTGCTATACCCCAGTTTCATATCAATTGCAGATAGGTAAAGCTATCTGGTTATTTCACATGGTAATTATGTAGTAGGATCTATCTCACCATTGAAGTCAAATAGAATTAACTGTGCCAGATGTGTATACCAGGACTCCGGTAAAAAAAATCACTGTCTGCCGCAGGGCGGCAAAGACCACAGAGTTCTAATGAAGTTACTGCCTAGGCAGGGTTGGCATAATGGAACCTGGGGTCAGGACCACTCTACCAGAACATCTGCTGATTCAGTGTGAAGCATGACCAAGACCGAACATATAGTTCAGAAGGCGGAAGTTCGACAAACTCACCTTTTCACTCTTTGTGTGCCCTCCGTTAGTATAGGATTTATAGCAGGACCTGTGATATTTCACTTCAATCGCATCGCAATCTTTATCCCGTAACTGGACCAGAAGATCTGCATTGTTTCTGGCAAGTGCTGCTTCCGTGAGTTTGCCTAACCAAAACGAAAAGAGCCATGACACAGTGAGCTCAACCGGAACTCATGTCATAAAAGCTAATACGACTTAAAGGGGTAGTTGCATCTGCTAGTTGAATCACCATCCCATGGTCAGACACCAACTTCTCCGTGTAGGTATGCCACAGCCATGCTTTCACTGGTTGAAATCAAAAGCAAGATGTCTCATGTGACATTGGCCCCGCCTACACGCTCCGCACTACATGTTAGCGATGAGAAAATTTGGCGTGACAGGGGTCGTGGCTCTGCCTCCCGTTAGTGAACGGGGAACATTTGTTATTTTGTCAATATCTTTGTTGATATTCCCTCCCATTAAAATCTTTCCAACCTAAATACTTTTCAGTATATTTACCACACATTTCAGTACTTTTGCGAGGCATATGACGCTTATTTAAGTCGGCAGCTTTTCGAATCATCGAAATGTGCTAAAAATGGAAGTACGTGGATTGCTTCGCCACTCATAAACAAGTGTAATTATCTAAGTCCGCAGTACTGTTGCAATAGCTTCATCTTCAGTCCAGATTTCTAATCTATATGCATTGCCCAGACCTTTAGTTACAAACCAAGGAAGGGTCAATTCTTCGTAACTTCTAGGTCTGAACTTCGATCATCCATGACTGAAGATGTAAAAACCTAATAAGACCAAGACTAACATTTTTATCACTGCACTAGTGACTAGTGTTCACAATGGCCCTGGGCCATTTCTGGTTTGTTAATCACCGAAACACATTTGGCAATTTCTGTTTTATCTGTCTAAAGGTGGCTATGTCTTAGATGAACAGATATAAACCCATTCATTCCTTAATCATTTGTTTTTGATGTATTTAATTCACAAAGAGTGCTTTTCATTCGATGATTGTACACCGTACGAGGGTACACCGATCGGCACAGCGAAGGGAGTAATATCATTATGTAGTAATGTGCCAACTTTGGGCGGGTATTTGCAATTATCCCTTTAAACCATTCTCAAAGTCATGTTGAAGGAATTAAAGTAGGCCATGAAACCATTAGATGATGCTGCTTACCTCCAGACACTGTCGCGGCCTGTGAAAGATAATCGATCACACTCTTCCCCCTTCGAGTATTTGCGCGCCTTCCATATAATACATATAGGAGGAAGAACAGTTTCTGGCTTTGAGCTCAAATGACCTTGGGCCTCTTGGACCTCAGCCGCTTGACTCCCTGCTCAGTGGGTGGATTATCATCTGTAACCTATGGTCAAGAAATTGATAGGAGGTTTTAGTGTCATGAAATGAATATTTAAAAAGCAACGCAGCCTGGTTTAAGCCCCTGGCTAATACTAGTGTGTGTACTGTGTCGACCACTCACAACCCAGCTAGAGTCATACTCAGCCAGACTCCGAGTAGGAAGAATATTTTTATCTCCTACTCATAGTGATATAAGTTACCATTATGCTTAATCTTAGTTGATAGTTTGATAGTTAGTACTTACTTCACCTAGTTCATACCAATAGTTTATCTTTGGGTTTGCTACTGAGTTACCGGTAGTTACAGGTCTAATACATCTCACAGTGAAACAACTGCAGTGTCCATCTTCTGATAACCAACATGTTATGTCAGCCCACTTGCCGGTCGCTTTGTTGCAATCTTAGTTTCCCAGTGTGGGTGATTTTTTGCAGACATGCATCGTGAATATTTTGACCAATTTGTATGCCAGCTTGTTTCGCGTGGTCAGATAGGGTTCTCTCTGGTTCTTTGGTAGTGGAAATCTATTGATTGATGCAACTGGTAATAGTTTCTAGCCGTTTAGGCCCAATCTCCAATAAAACTGGGTTTTGTTGCAAAAATGAATAACGCAGCCAGATTCAGCTGGTGCCGCCATTACGTCGAAGAGAATAGAAAACGTGAGGCACTTTGACTGACACCTACGTGGGGAGTGGTACGACCTATAACAACAGTTTCCTGGATCACATTACCTCACGTGATCACATGCCATTACCATTGGTCGACGAACTTTTAATGTAAAGTGTCACGAAACTTTTGTCGGGAATATCATCTAGGGAGACCTAAATGGACGTGATGAAGTGACATATTTGAAGTTGGAGTTGCCTCCCTTTAAAGATAAGGTCTCACGGCGGCCTGGGGTAGAAACTGACATCACAACCCGCACTATTTACAACGAGTCAACGTGTACTTTATCCGGTCAACTGCGCTTTTTTATCACCGTTTCCATTGGACGCCAAAAGTGGGTCACCGGATACCTGGATCGCCTTGTTGGGAAAGCGACCTAGCTCAGTCAGGAGGAGCATAAAGTTTTAGTTATATACGTTCTATCAATTCTTGCCATGACGGATTCAGATTCTTGGGACGATGAGCCCACAATATCAGTGACCGAGCATGCTGCACTTGACGCACTGAACAAGGAAAGAGTCGCTATTCTTAAAAGTCGAACAGCGAACGGAGACTGGTGTGCGTGTGGAAAATGGGGCTCACCTGAGGGCTTTATGTCCCCGTGATATACTTTCAATGCCGATTTTTAATCAACCAGTGCTCATAAAATTTATTGTTTTCGTTCGATTTTCTTTGTGAATCATGTGAGAAACACCATTTTGCACAATAGTATGGAGTGTACATTCGATCTTTATTGAAATAGAGAAAAAAACGGCGAAAAACATCAAAACTTGCCTAGAGGCTATAGGGACGACTCCCGGCATTACGTTTCAATCAAAACAAAACAGCCCTGCATTCGGTCGTGACGTCGCTCGCCTCAGCCTCAGCGTATTCTAGGTAACCGAGTATGCTCTCTCAGCTCATATACGCGATAAGGGGCGTGCTGAAAGTTGACATTGGTGAGACTTTATCTTTAATCAGTTGTCATTTCTTATTATATCATATATAGACCTCATGACTACACATGGGAGGACAACTACCACACAATCGTGGCTGTATCTGACCTGTAACAGACTGTCCAGTCAATTCGGCGGACATTAATTGATGGTCTAGGTCCATCCGCGTTATATATGCTCTGTATATTGACAGGTATGGGCAAGGGGGATGACTACAAAGATGAATGTGTTGATGTTTACGCATACTTCAACTCATCATGCTATAATGGGTACAATGACTTTGATGACGTGAGTGGTATACCTGATTGCTGCCTCCCGTGGCCCATTATTTCTATCAATTCAAATAATTAGTTGAGAATACGGTTGAGTTGATGATGACACATGTATAAAATTAGTGTTTAGGATTTCCAGTCCCACGATCTTGGTTTTCCCTTCCTTGGTTTATTGGAGCAGTATTTAGATTGGTTTATTAGAGTGTATGAGAGGTTGCGTCGGATTTACCTTAGACAGTTGGTAAAAACACGGCGGGCGCGAGTCAAACTCTTTGTACTCTCCGGTCGAAAAGTTGTTGACTTCTTAAATTAGCGATGTTTTTTCTACCACTTGCGTGCGGACATTCATGATGCCTGAAGGCTGGGGCGATGAGATTCCTGTGGTTGCCTATTAGTGAGTTTATTGCTCATATATACCAATGGCAGTGTGTACGCAGCAGTCCTTGCTAACGACGAACGATCGTTATACCCGATGCCTTGCTAACTGAGATCAATCGGCGGCCAAGCTGTCCAAATTATTTTTTCATATTTTGTATTTTCATCAAAAATTCACAAAAGATGGCTTATATCATTTTACATAGAGTGTAGAGGGAATCGCTAAGCTCTGCCCACCAGGGTCTATTGTGTTATACCTCAAATGAGATCAAGGGTAGATTGTGAGACCATGTTTTTCAGTTCACTTACGCTTTAATACCTTATTGATCTGTGTGTTTGCTTTCTTTTATACACTTTTTGAAGTTCAGTATGCCATTTGACATTAACTCTAAGAGCCCATAAGAGACCATAGAGCTTTTTCTTCTTTCGATTAACATGGTTATCGTTTTGTTTGCAGGGTTTTTACTCTGTGTATCGTAAGGTGTTTGAGCAGATCTCAGATGAGGATAGTGTATTTAAGGATGGTGACTCAGAATGTGAATTACCTGGGTTTGGTGATTCACTCAGCGAATATGACGAAGTAAGTCCTATGTATCTGATCACTTGAATTAATTTTAAAAAAAACTCGGGGCACATAATCATCCTATTTAATGGACCTCCTAAGCCTGAGGCTTGTTGGAGTGGTAGGAGCTAGGATAAATGTGAGGAGCTCATGCGCACAATGGGGTCCCGTCGTGACCTGGATTTGAACCCAGGTTTTCATGATTGCAAGGAAGCCCATTGCTTTTACCACTGAGCTAGCCCTCTATCCCATACAGTGATCCGCCATCTAAAATGATAACTCGATACTCGCCAAGGTCAGTCTTGAGCTCCCCTACTAGAACATGAGGCTTGAGAACTGCTTCCACTCAGGTTGCAGTGAATTTCAGCATACTAGTTATCAGCATTGCCTGCCCAAGGCTGTTTTTATGCATTGCCCACTGAGAACTACTCCTAATGACAAGGGCGAGTTGGATTTTTAGCAACCGTGTAGTGACCTCATCCACTAGATAGGGCACCAGTTATAATCAATGGTTTCTCTCCTGCTCCATGGTGTGTCGCAAAGTGATGGTAACTCTATGGGTTGGCATCTTTCAATCAGTGCTCAATCTGTATCCAACCTTTATCAATGAACACATTGTTGTGCATACTAGAGTTCAGTCTACTTGGTTAAGACACGGTCCGACT
>Ga0224501_10002199_pt1 | contig 15253 bp, 10 predicted proteins | sample SF_Oct11_sed_USG_4_FD_169105 | JGI IMG/M metagenome (GOLD analysis project Ga0224501, IMG submission 169105) | Sediment microbial communities from San Francisco Bay, California, United States - SF_Oct11_sed_USGS_8_1 | ecosystem: Environmental > Aquatic > Marine > Sediment | place: USA...
AAAAACAAAGTTTTCCATGACTATATGAGGGGAGCTCACCTGTAACAGACACTATGCCCGTTTGATTTTCTAGTACTATATGAGGGGAGCTCACCTGTAACAGCCACTATGCCCGTTTGATTTTCTCGTACTATATGAGGGGAGCTCACCTGTAACAGCCACTATGCCCGTTTGATTTTCTAGTACTATTTGAGGGGAGCTCACCTGTAACAGCCACTATGCCCTGTTTGGTGGTATTAACATACACAGTAATATCCTGTGATGTGTGACCTGGTGTTGACTCCACTGTCACATCCTCATCTATAGCATAAGGCACATCCTACAATAATAAGGAAACTCAGGCATAGCACACCAGGATTATTCAATAAGACACTGGGCTTATTGGCTAGCACATTGAGCCTATTGGATAGCACACTGGGCTTATCAGATAGCACACAGGGCTTATTGAATAGCAAAATGAGCTTATTGGATATCACACTAGGCTTATCGAATAGCGTATAGGGCTACAAATAAATTGCGCACTAGGGTTGTTGGATAACTACATACTGGGCTGAGTGAGGACCAGAGGTTCCGGAATATTGCCGAAATTATTCCACCTTCGGTAAATTCACATCACAAAACTGAGTCATGATACAGAGATTTAAGTTATATTCATGGGATGGAAAAGATTTTTCCTACTTTTGATGCGCATAGCCACTGCATTGAGAAACGAACCAGTCGCATGCGGTCCATCCACCGGTACCATGATCATACTACTACGGTATGTTCTTCTTACACGACTTCTTCATCATTCTTGTGAAGCTGCTGGGTCAGATGCCCGGGTTTTTGGCAGTAACGGCTTAGCTAGGAGCGTCACAAGATGGGCCGGTATCAACGCTTAATTTCATAGTGAGGCTTGTTTTTTGCTTTCAGTTAGGATTAGAGTGAGGAGGTTATACTTGCGATAGCCCGCCGTGACCGGGATTCAAACCCCAGTTCTCACAGTTGTAAACGTAACGCTTTACCACTGAGCTTTCTTACTATCCCATACTATTGGCATGATTGGGACTATAAATTGATTGCAATTGATGGGAAAAATTACAGGGCAGCCAACAATCGCATCTTTAGAATTGCGCGGATTAATAAGTGGGTTTAAAATTATAGACTTGTCTAACTCTAAACTAGCATGTAGCCAACTCAATCAATTGTGTTTGTTAGGGGCTTGCCATCGGTGTGTTGGCGGACGACTGGGACGCAGCGCTTCACATTGTTGCTGCGCATACACCCGTGGTGTCAGCTGCCACTATCACTATAGGAATGAAGATATCATATGAGAAGAACCACCTTATTCTATTATAGCATGATATCTCGCTCAGCAGAACTAACTTCATTAAATGGATGTGATGTGTAGAGTTTTCCTCTATTTATGTCATGACTGACAATGTGGGTAGCGTCTGTGAACAGTCCCAGATTACCAATGTGATCAGAATGGCCGTGTGTGCCAATAACGTAGTCTATCTGGCTACATGTAAGGCAATGGGCCCGTAGACCTGAAAAATAGTAACATGTATGGCAGACTGTACACAATGGTGAGAGCGTAGCAGATGGCACACAGGACTTTTCCTGCACAGTGATTGTACGAACTAGCTTCCGTGTTAGGCAAATAGAATTACAATCTAAGGGTGGTGATTTCGCTTCCCAGTACTGACAGGACTTGCCCATGGAATGGGCCTTTAGCAAGCCCTTTCCCAATCTACTAGTGTGACTTCGGATCACCACGGTACACATGATGTAGGTCCCAACCAATGGATGAGGATCAAAATCATCCCATCTCTTCTTCCTTGTGAAGAGTAGCCAACAGCCTTGTTTACCCACTGGGTACTTGTTATTTTCGATTGAGATATCCCAACTGACAGCTTCGACTAGTTTGGCTTGCGAGTAGGCCTGATTGTGATAATTAGTTCCTTGCTGTGTCATTTCACATCCCCTCTCAACATACCAGCAGTAACCTCCTCTGAGTCCCAGGCCGATCCGGGATCCACAATGATATTATGCTTGCCTTTCAGTAATGTGATTGTACATGCTGTATTAAAAGTACCTACAACACGAGACAGCTTTAAATATAGATTAACGGCACAAATTATATATTTGTTTTATTGGAGTCATGCAGCTGGCAACCGGATTTTTCTAGGAGAAGTATGTAATCAAGTATAGATAGCTTGGGTCCGGTTTACGCATTCTTATGGTCTGAGAATTTTAGTTATGGTTTGCTGTCTGTCGAAAATTGATTAATCCTATGATTGATTGAATTTCAGTGAAAATAAGAAAGACCGCCAGCGACTGACATTGATTCGATAAAAAGTAAAGCCAGTCACCGAGTAACCCACTGGGTGAGAATTCTGAGGGTGAGATGTACCCGGCCGCGGCTCACTGGCTGAATCTTGAGGACAGCCAGACAGATCAGTTTGGTGAATTACTGAGTAGTGACTAGTCAGTCAGTGACTCACATTGAGTTAGCTACTTACTAAGTAACATAACTAACTAGTCGACTGAGTCACGTCAGAGAGCGTGAGTCGACTCAGTCTCATGCGAGCGATTAAATAGTTATCAACTCAGCTGATTATCAAAATCAAGCTATCTACTCTAGTAACTGACAGTGACTCATACTCATAGTCACTGCCAGTGACTCGGTACGCACACGTCACTCACTCATTGATTGATTGACAAGTGGTAGTGAGTGAGACTGACTGAGTGACTGATTCAGTGATTGAGTCAGTGAGTGAGTCACACAGTGACACTGACGGTCACTAGTCAAATCTGACTCATCTCTCAGAGTCAAGCTGCCAGAATGAGAATAGATTAGACTGAGTGGACTGAGAGTGAGACTGACGTGACTGTCGGTGAGTGAGCGAGTAAATCAGTAATCATCATCAATGATCATGTAATGGATTCAGTGTCACAGACTCCACGCCCTAGTGAAGCACCAGTCACACTCGCATGCAGCGCAATTACGCACCTGGCGCTGCTTCTTTGTAGAAACCGTTTCGGAGAACATGGACTTCGTATGGCATGTCTCACTCAGAAATGGTCCGAATCCGAGATGAAGATGTATTTATTGTACACCGTGAGTTCGAGAAAAAAAGGTCGGTCTCTACGGTGAAACCAACGATCTGGTATAGTTAGTAGCCTACACTGCGTGTTGGTTTACAGCGTTTACGTTCTTTGCTTTTGATCCTCCAACTTCCAATATGAACAGGAAAGCATAAATCTCAATACACCATATACTCCAAAGCGGCGGCTCGGCGAGCTAGCTTTCTGGCTGTGGCGGTATAATCAGAAGGATTAGGTATATGAAATTCCAGTGTGAAAAGGTCAGACATTCTACAAATACCGGTGACAAGTGAACAAAGAGGATCGTTAAGAATGTCAATGCAAAAGCAATCAACCGGTTTCGAAGCAAGCCTTTTTCATAAATTTATTATATTGAAAAGGAATAAAAATCCCAGGATTTTTATCTAAGACGTAACAAGTACATAAAACTGCACAGATTTGGTCAGGGGTAGAAATAAAATAAAATTGATGACCAGAATAGAAACAACAAGTGAACATAGAAATCATCTGCTTTAGAAGCGCGCACAGCATATATATATCTATACATATCCGGTCTTCTCGAGGAATCTCCAACACTGCGTGCATGTTTTTGTGCTAGATTGTTTAGATCTAACTGTTAACTTGATATTGCTATCATCATTAAAAAGCATTAATCTGATGAGAGAGAGAGAGGAGAGTGGAGTTCCGTGAGGAGGTCCAGTGAGTGTGTGTGAGCCACTAACTACTTGTCCTATACATTGTGTGTTGAGCGATTGTCCCTACGGAATGTGTGATAGTGGTAATCACGGCGGCGGCAATTTTTGTTATTTGGACTGGTTTTTTTTTCTGTTTCATTGTCTCTTCACCAGCGGCGACATTAACGATAGTGGCTCATATATTTGTACAATCTATCTCGACAATGTTCCTTGGCACCTCGGCGAACTGATAGACTAATCTTTGTCCGTCTACTTTATTCAATATCCCTCTTGCATAGTAATATCTGCAAAAAAACGAAAAAGGAACTTACTATCGTCGCCAACACTAGTCTTAAAAACGGATAGATTACCGACAAAAGATGATTGATAAGCAGGGCTTAAATTCTAAATGAGCGCTGTTATCGCTATCAGTTCCGGGGTCACGTTATCGTTCGAGCGATAAACGAGTGGTTAGGACTAGAAACTAGGACGAGACTCTACGCTGCCAGGTCAGGCGTAGACCAATGCTCGACACGATTCTCACCTGAGTGCACGACCCATCGTCTCGTAGTTCATATCCGGCTTGTTTTTATGTACGCCCCACAACTTGCTTACGGCCTTAGAGTCTACGAGTTTAAATATTCCTTGCTCACGACACGTCCACTTTATGTATCGTGGGCAAGTCTCCTCACTCTGTAGAAGTTGTAGAAGGAATTCCCACAGGTATGTCGTGCTGCCTACAGAACAAGGAGAGAATGGTCATTAGCCACCAGCCAACAGGAACCAGTTGATGGTGACACCACATGGTCCCTATGCACTTAGGCATCCGATCCTAGCAAAGATTTATGTGTTGCATTCCACCAGGAAGGTTAGGAACTAGTACTAATTAGCTAGCTACTGATTCATCACCAGCTAGCCAGGTGTGGTGTGGGCGGACTATGTTGTGATCTTTCGGTATTTGGGACGAGGGGTCAAACGAGTCAAACCGTTGATTCCATCTTCAGGACCTTAAGCTAAACCCCACATTGGAGTCCCTCCCAACACATACTTTCTCGTTTTCGTTTCATTAGTGGACCAGTAGCACCAATCGAATCGTTGCATTCGCTCTCCTCCCAGTATGTTTCGTGCGTTCGTTTCAGGCGTTTCTGTAGACTGTTTGGTTGTTGAGCTGATAGTACATATGTGGGCCTGAAGGCTTCTACAAACAATGCAACGACTCATTACAGAAAATCTGTTCTCGTAATGGCATGATGTGATGCAATAAGGCGGCCTTCAGCCAGTGCAAAGAACTACGGGACACAAAAGGTCGTGTAAATAACGAGCAGACAGCTATTCATGATTACACTCTGTTTCTATTGAGAGAGTCAGGGTGATTCAGCATCCAGGAAGCAACCAGGACAGGCCAGATATATCCAAAAACACTCAAAACGAAGGATTAGTGGACCTTGTTTTTGTTCGTCTTTTAGCTTGGGCGCAACTTTTCTGTTCATCCCCATCAAATTTGTAAAATGGAGACCGGTCCATTGAGTAATCTTGTTTTCGGGGCACAACACGTACCATCTTGAAGGCCTTAAAACTACATCCATGTAGAAAACACCAATCTTATCTTATCACATCCCGTGACGACATACGTAATGTCATAAAAGACAGTAACACGTACCGGTTTTCATGGCCAGGTTAGGAGCTATGCTGGGTGAAGTGGGTGTGTCGTGTCGATGTGATAACTGGACAGTGTATGGTGATGTGTGTTGGTAGCTACTGATGGGTAAGGTTAGGCTTCTTCCGGCTACTATAAATAGAAATAACCACCACGCATTAGAACCAGCAGGTGACACAGAGCCAACAAATGCAGGTACCTACATTCCAACCAACCCAGCTGACACGGCTCCCGCAGTATTGCGACATACGAGAGCCGTAATCATCGGTGCCTGCCAGGTAGTAAGAGTCTACTTATATTCTCGTGTAGGAGAAAACGAGCAGATAATGTCCTAGAAAAAAACCCAACAGCGGCACACTTACTTGTCGTAGTTTGGTAAAGGTTGTGTTTTTTCTTCATTTCGTCACTGCTACTACTACTCTCTAGGTCTGACACGCCACTGTCCGCCGGGCTCATCGGTACATGGGCTGTAAAAAACAACATACTCAATTACTCATATGTGTCATCCAGACTATGTCCGTGATACCCGAGGTCCGGTCAGTGACATTTCCATCAGGAAGAACCGGAGATAATCACACTACTGAAAGTAACCCACTTCTCGCCCACAAAGGCATTTCGTTTGTGAGCAAGCAATCACACGAGTCTATTCCCAGGCCAGGCAGACAGTGCTAAAACAATAATACGAAAACCACAGGGCCGGCTCTCACAGCGGTGTTCTCCCAGAGGTTCAGAAATCATCCGAATGGCATTCATGCTGTAGGTCACACTCGGTCGTTCAGTCATGAGTGGGCCTAGAGTTGGGAATTACTACATGGTTTCTCTCGAAACTTACCTGGCTCTCGTTTCACCAGCGGCACAGGACTGTTAAGCAGAGTTCTTGTGTCTTGTGTAGTTGGACTGTCCATAGAAAGCAGAGCCTGTACAGCCAGCTCCCTGCCACCTGTCTCGCATACCTCCGCTGAAAGCAGAACAGATGAACTGCTATTTAATCTGACAAACCGACCCTACTATGGTAAACCAGGATACAAGCTGACAAGTCTTAAGAAATAGACCAGAGGGAACCAGCCCAGACATATGTCTCTGAAGAGAGGAAATCGATACACTTCCTGACTAAACAAATAACCCGAGCATTTATGCATAGTGTACAGCCTCATTTCCTGACTCCCACGGGCCGTTCAGTGCCTATATCGATTTGCATTATCCGCCTATGGGGTTTAGTTTGCCCGAAGAGGCAATGATACCCTGGCAGCAGCACCCTGGCCATGATCCGGGGATGCCCCCCACCGCTGCCAAGGGGCTGAAGCTGCGGGGTTCCTCCCTTGTGAGATTCAGGCACGCCCAGACGCTTGTGCGTGGCACTAACGCGGCCACTTATAGTCGGTTAAGCCCATTAGTTATAGGCTGCCAGTGAAGCGCACGGGATGCTGGGTCAGTCGGTCAAAGGTATAAATAGCCACCAACAGCCTCGAACGAATTACTAAAATCAATTGTGCTGTGACGTGTGCCTTCCGCACGGACGCTTCCCACGTTTTGTTTCGCGTTATTCAAGCGAAATGTATTCATTATGGCTGCACTCTCGCAAAAGGGGTGAATCAACTTAAAGGTAACGCGAGAGGTCATGTAATAAAACACTGGACCCCTCTTCTCAGGTGTAGGTCAGACATTCATTTCACGAATGAAACAACATTACGCCTGATAGCACCAAAGCCCGAGTGAAATCATAATCTAGACACCATTGAACGAGACCAGAGACAGCTTAACTACAACCGGACAGCGACAAACTTAGCCCAAACAAGCGACTGATTTGAATGTAAAACAAATCCATGAAAAACACAGGGACCAATCACAAGAGTATACGTTGAACCATCACAAAGAGGGTGACAAACCAAGAATTCATACAGCGGACATGAAACTTACAATTAAATCGTGAGAGCAGTGTTTTCTTGAAACACGGCGATTTCGGCTTTGAATTGACAACGGCGGCAGGTTTTTTCAAACTCAAGTCGAGCGGTGTATCCGTTTGAAGGTCTACTACAGGCGGTTTGCCTAACTGACAGTCCATTGATTGTTTGAGTAGTTCAGCCTGATAGAATAGCAGCAGAGGCGACGGCTGAACGGTAAGTAGAGGCGATATTCCGGTAGATGCGCCGAGTTCTTGGTACGAAGAGTTCACGAAGAACATGGTGGTTTAATCCTGAATTTATCACCTGACTGAGTGTGTCACTGACAGTCGATAGTGGGGGAATGAGATCACAAGGCTACACAAGCTTCCTAGGAAATACCCACGGGGTACAACGTCTAACTAAATACTTCCTTATGGTTGCTATAATCAAAACTGTCCAATCCATGAGCTCACTGCGGTCATGTGACAACCTGATAAGCCAACCGAGTCACAGCACTAACGGATTCAGCCAATCAGTACCCGGTAGATTTTATCAAAACATTCCGTGGATTGCGAAAGAGTTAGAAAATAAGTCCAAGTGATTAATGGTTTTACGTCATTGAACCATAATACATTCCAGAGGTCACAATTGCGATACAGAATAGGAAATAGATTTTTTATAAGCACATACGGCTACTATTACGCAGATCCAGGAAGAACAATAAAGGCTCGCAGGATGACAAAGATGAACTCCAGAGATGGGTGGGAGCCAAAAAAAGGGAAAATGGAAAGATTTTGCAATATTTCATAGCAGGAATCAGCTAAGGATATCCTGGTTCACAGCCAGACATAAACACATCTAGGATATTGCTGCTTTTCCAAAAATGGAGATGAGAATAAAAATAGGCTAGGGCCATCACAGAAGGTTTAACTATCTTGACTTCCGAGTTAAAAGAGGTCAAGACAATACTGAAATTGTATCTACGTCAACGAAGGATTTATTACATTGTACTCCTTTCTACCACAGACCCTGGCTATGATTAATTGTGACAGTGTGTTGGCTCATTTAACCCCGATGTGTCACGTGCTTTGCCAGAAAACCAATGCAACAAAAAACATTCTGGTATAACCTCAAAGATACGCTCCATTATTTGCTGACAAGCAAGGGCAAATAACTCTCAACATTTGGCCACGAAGCCACAACTCCATGTAGTCCGCGACCCATAATAACAAAAACTTGTAAACACGGATCAGCTGACTGAATACGATAAAGCAAACAAAGGTGAGGAATTGTGCCTTCCGCGGATAAAGAAAACGTTAGGAATACATTGAGCCAGCGTGTAGCCAATTATCATATTACAATAGTGGTGGAGGGAAAACGAACCGAGTGACTTTCCTATACAAAATGTCTGAAGCATTGTTCTTCAGTTCAGACTCCAGAGAACGGAATTGAATGAAACAATTGACTAAAGTTAAACCTATAGCGGTCACTTAATGATGTAATCAAGCGAATACCACTGGTGCCAACAAAGGTGTCAGGTAGAGGTCCGACTAGAGGTAGGCACTAACAAGGCTAAAAGCCCGATCAAGGTCCATCCAAACGAATTATAAAAGCCCCTCACTGACAATGCAAGAGTGCTGAATCTTTTCATCTGCACTGTAGGCTCTTCTATCCCAGGGACTATATATAACTAGACAGATCACTCCCAGGCCAGAATCATCATAATCATCATCATTGTACACCTGGTTGACCCAAGGTCAGTTGAGCAACAAGCAAAGATGTCTACATCAACAAAATGACCGCATCTTTGGCACGGTGTCAATGTCCCTGGAACAAAGGACAAACTAACAAAGGTGCTCCGCAAGCTGGCAAACCACAGTGACCACTAAAAAAAGTGATAACGTATTCATTCATCACGGCAAAGCATGGCAATGGGTTACGGTTGAGTGCTTGAGGGCGCACGTGGTTTTCGGGAGGAGAGGGAAACAAAACAGTTCACTACGCTAGTACCTAGCCAGTACCAAACTGTTCACACCAGAAGGTGTGAAGTCAAATGCGGTGCCATTGAATCCATCAGTCGATGGGAAACAACAGACTTTAGGCTAATCAATGACCCTAGGTGGCTCCTTTCCCAGCTGGCACCGCCAAACAAAGCTCCATTGTAGACTAATCCGTTCATCTTTTGTCTTCTTCCTTCCGAGTCACTCACAATCCGCAACCAGAGTCAAGATTGAATTGACGTGGAGCCAAACAGAACTAAAAAGCCTGTAAATGCAGTCACCTAACAGGCTAGTTACTACTGCTACTTCCTGATATTCCCAATCCTACGACAATGCCAGTGGGGCTACTAGCGGTTTAATACCCGGCTCATAATATCATATGCGCGTAGTTCAATGGTAATATTTTCAAGAACCAAACAATATCAAAAACACTAGGTTACCTATTACCATTGGGGCCTAGTTCCCACGGGATACGTCCCACAACTAGTGGATAACCAAGGTAATCAATTCAATATCAATAAACGCGAAAAACACTAATTCCTAGTAGGTATGCGACAAAACTAAGCAAACAACCCCCAGCCTCTGATCACTCATGGTAGTTAAAACGGGTAAACAGCAATACTGAGCCATATACAACACTGTACAATTATATATTATTAGTTCTGGGGGACATATTTGACGCGCCGTCCAAGCAAGATAGATAGGACACGGTTGTCCACTGTTGAGGGATACCGACGGCGACAGGCGTGGCTGACTGCGTAGTGAGTGAATCACTGAATCGAATGGGATAAGTTGAAAGAGTGGTAGAGAACACAAGTGAGCGCCCACGTTCAGATATCATAAAGTCTACACACAGACCAATCTTAAATCACACCAGTCACGACAGTAGGTCCTCAAATGAGGCAAATGACTAGGCTAGGTAAACGGGTGAGTGAACCTCGACTCGAGGCTCAACGAGTCAACCACGTTTCGTCGACTTCCTGGTTTTTCAAAACAGTATTCACATCAACAAAGAAGAAATAATTTAACGACTATTGAAGTTCATCACAGAGCAAACCTACTGTGTTAGTTGTATGCATTATCTGAACCAGCTCACTAACCTGCTGCGATAAGTAAATCAAGTTTACTCGCTTGTCTCATAAAAGCGTGGTTAGCCATTTCTTCACAGGACGCGATGTTGCAAGGCACGCGGTTGAGGGAGCGCAGGAATACACAAAACACACAGCCCTTCACCCGAGTTCTGTTTGTTAAAAGAGGGCTTCTTAAATAACAACGGGTTGGTATAACTAGTGCTTCTTTAAGATATATGCCATAACCCAGTAATAAACCTCAATGGGATGTCATACAACTATTTCTAGAGGGAGTAAAAAGGTTCATTTCGTATGCGGTATAATCGTTGCGCGGTGAGTAGGCCTGATTTCCGGGTTTGAGAAACAAACTCATTGGAGCTATCGCGACGTCTTGTTAGTATCAGGACCAGGGTACCAGCCATCCCGATAGAAACTCTGTCTTCTTCGCAACAACAGCCAAGTCCCCTGCCGTACAGTACTCGGTAATTATACTATAACAGGTAAGGGTGCGGTGTCTGCGCAAACGACAACTCTCAAACTCATTCCGATAATGTAACATTAGAACTGACACTAATAATAAAGTATCCGAGACGTTACCGGACAGCAACTCAATCATTGACTCAGTCAATGCCTGAGTCGTGAGTGACTCGCTTACACTTACAAGTTACACTTACAGGTTACACTTACAGTTAGAGTTACACTTGCACTTGCACAGTTACTTGACACTTACACTTTTAGTAAGTTACTAAATTAGTAAGTAATTAAGTAGTACTAGTAACTTCTGAACGGGTGTTCGTCACCGGCTCGACTGTGACGCTGTCACGGTGCACGCCACCAACCACACACTAACCCAAATAACTGAGCAACTCATTGTCACCGTCAGGGAGTCACTCTGAGTCGGTCACATTAACAGTTAACTTGAAGCCAAAGAAAGCGAGTCAATCAAACTTCAAAGCATGCGTGTGTTGCGTAGTAACACACGCAGCACAAACAATACTCACTAGTATTGCATCTTATGTGCTACAAGCAAATTTGGTTCTACAAACTACACTACATCAACTCATTTGCAGTGGTTAAACCAACAAACGCCCGCCATTGTCTGTAGTTATAGAATGATGCGGCTCTTCTACTTGTTCTGCCTGATGTCAGTAAGTGGGGCGGTGACTGTGACAGTTAATTTGAGCAAATTACTGCCCATCAATGAGGTAAAACAATCTACAGCACCAATATGGACAAGTACAGGCTTTAGCCCGCCACAAGACAACCCTGGATGGTATAAAACCAGCGAGATGCAGCAGAATGTGGCCATGATTGCTGCCCTGCCATACAACCCATTCGATTTTCAGGTAAGTGTCTACAGCAGGTGTGCCCAACCTGTAGTACCCAGGTCGCATGCAACTCCTTCCTCAAAATTGCCGGCTCTCAGTTTGCTCAATGTAAACACGTTTCCTGGCTGGGCAAGTTTATTTCCTGCTATAATAATTCAAACAGAGTTCAGATGAATGATTCCCGGGCTCTCATATGGTGCCCCTGGTAAAGTGTAGCTCAACCTTTCACAAGGTTGAACACTACTGATCTACAGCGTGTGACCGGGCACCGTATAAAGAGCTCACAATTGACATTGCCTTTCAGCAGAGCGTATGCAAATTTCTTTGTTTGACTTGAATTCTATAGCCCTTATGCTGAACCGGACTGTTCTAAACAACGCATTACTGATTCACCCAGTTGTACAGTCTCATGATATTACCTCTATGTTTCGTCGCATGGTCCATTGTTCCATTAGTAATATTTATCAAAGAAAAAAACACAATGTCCTAGAGCAATGAGCTAATATCGTCACCCGAGAGATCTTTATGTATTACAGTTGAGGATACATTGGCTGCTTAATCTGGTGACCGTTCGTACCAAGTTTCCCATGATAGTATATGACTTTACTTCGCTGGATGAAGTGGTCCAGTTGCTGTACACACACAAGCTGAGAATTGGCTTCGAGCTAATGGGTAATCCGAGTAACCATTTCACTGACTTTGAGGATTCACGACAGATCAGACAATGGTACAAACTTATCTATCAGGTAAAGGGAAAAGGAAGATTCGGGAATAACACCCATCGACATAAAGCAAGGCATGTGTTCTGTTATACCATTGTGTGGCAGGGGAAGATAAGTCTATCCCCCATGGTTACTTGAATGACCACGACAACAGTCACGCAACTTGGGAAACTGTTAAAGGCAGCATCCAATCAAAAGATGGAGAGAGCAGCCATGGCTTAGTGGTTAGAATACGCGATTTGTGCGCAGTGAGTCTTGGGTTCAAATCACAGAAAAGGCAATGGTGGTGACAAGAAGGGCCTCTGATCTTAGTTTGCTCCATAGCTCCAACAAAGTCTCCCTGTTAACTAAGGAGCAAGCTCCATGACCCCGTACAAGGTATAAATAAGACAAAAATCCAATCAATAGATAGAAAACAAATCTATACAACTGGGCTTCTTTCCAGAGTAAACAACTCCCCATTAGTTTCATTGGGTGGGTGTGTAGATGAGTATTTGGAAAAGAAACTCAGAAACTTGGAATTATCTGCTCTTTTCCGGCTTGGCGAGGCCATGACACATTGCAGCTGATCGTGATGTTAGCTTAGTAACTGCAGACAGAATACCAATTCATGTCTAGAAACCAAAGAAACACAGTGTCCCTTTGGATGAGTCAGTGAACATTTTCCCTTCAATCTATAGATAGTTCAGAGGTATAAGAAATACAGTGCCGGCTGGAACTACGAATCGTGGAATGAACCAGACCACAAGGATTTTGGAGGACTCAACATGACCGAACAAGGCTATTACAACTACTTTGATGCTACTGAAAAGGGTAAATTGAAGCTACTAGTATCGAACTCAAATTTGACTTTACATGAGCGGTGAGGTGACCACGCTGAAAATGATTTTACTCCCCGTTGCATCAGTGGTGGAGAGTGAATGCCGCATGCTCATTTTTAACGGTATCTCAGCGGCAACCGTCTGGTAAACAGCCTTGCGTTGATACTGTCCTAAGCGGCCACCACCAGGTAGTCACTGTCATGTAAACTCGCCAAAATAATAAATTTAACCTATCTTAGTATATATTTGGAGTTACCATATCCTGCGTAGAAATGGGATGCACTACATCCATAGAGTTATCCTCCCCTAACTCTATGACTTCATGATTTTAAAAGCGTTGCCTGTAGTTATGGTCCCCTACTTAATTTGTTCGAGATTGAGCCGTTTGATTTTAGGAATACACGACGCCGATCCCGAGGCAAAGTTTGGTGGACCAGGAGCTTCCTGTCGTCAGAACGGTTTCTCTAAGCTATGTTGGGGCTTACTCTCTCATGTCACCGGAGGTAAAAATTACTTCACCGGCCAAAACACAACGCGACTCGACTTTTTCTCGTTTCATCGTAAAGGCGGCAAGAGAGGACAACCCGGATTCGCCAACGAGCTTTTTATCGAAGAGTTACACACAATCAACTACTTGCGAGAGAACTATCCGAGCTTAATTAACGTAACCATTTATAACGACGAAGCCGATCCGGTGACTGGATGGGATGACCCAAGGTCATTCCGATCAGACACACGGTATCCCGCGATGGTACTCAAACTACTCGGGTCTCATCTTACAGGTGGCCATGATCAGCTGACTAACTTCCGAATGTTGAGTAATGATAACGCGTTTCTCAGCTTTACACCAAACTACTTCACTCAGCGAACCATGTTCGCTCGATTTCAGGTGAACGATACATCGGAGCCGTTCAGCGTATTGATAAGGAAACCTATCTATGAAGGTTTGGCAATGATGAGTCAAATGCGTGGGGCTTTTCAGATCTTACCCTCATCATTTAATGGGATTATAGCCTCGCAGACAAATGATTTAACCTGTATCACAATATGGACTGGTAATGATACTAGCGTCTACGCCGGAGGACCAGTCGAAATAGTACTTCAATATCCGCCTAATCTGATTGGTAGCTGGTATACGATTCGACGAATCTCTGACAAGCTAACAACGACAAACATTTGGGAATCCCTAGGCTCCCCAGGGAATCTAACGCAGTCGGATATTGAAAAACTGTTCAATTTGAATCCGATTGAGGCGACAACTCCACAGAAGTTAACGTCCTCAACGCTGCATATCTTTCTACCGGTACCGAGTGTGAATCAGTTTATGTTTTGCACTCATGATTCAAACTCTAATGCACCAAACGATCCACAATTTCTTAATATTACTCTGAATGCCGTGCTAATCACATGGGCCGATCAAGAAGTTGACGATTGTTTCTTCAGTTATGAGTTGGAATTTCGTAAGACTAGTTCGGAATCGTTTGCGAGCGTAACCAGGGGAGTGATCCTGACACGAGCATATCAGTTCAGTCGGTCTGATGGAGTGATAGGGCAGTATAGGGTTAGGTCGAGAACTCTAGCGAATAGCTACTCTGCATACAGCCAGATCGCCGAATACAACTAACACATTTCTCAACTCAACAACCTAAACTCAAATCAACTATCACACCAGGACAATCCACATTACTAGGGAAATGGGAACAATTGACTACTAATATGAACAATCAACATATATCGCCTACAGTTTTCTACACTTACATCAGTGCCGCTGTTTACATATCCACATGGGAGTTTTCTCTCCTTGACTTAACCAAGGCATCCCTCGCATCATAGAGTTGCCTCTATGTCCTACATCCTTAGACATTCCAGCATAATAAAGTATTGTGACTAATTTCATCAGCCTGTTCATGCTATTGACACCTTAACAATCTTACAAAGCGAACCCCAGTCTCTCTCTACTGGCCAACAAGGTGAGAAGCCAAAACCTTGGAGTTATGTCCACAATGTC
>Ga0224501_10002201_pt1 | contig 15248 bp, 17 predicted proteins | sample SF_Oct11_sed_USG_4_FD_169105 | JGI IMG/M metagenome (GOLD analysis project Ga0224501, IMG submission 169105) | Sediment microbial communities from San Francisco Bay, California, United States - SF_Oct11_sed_USGS_8_1 | ecosystem: Environmental > Aquatic > Marine > Sediment | place: USA...
GTTGTATTCCCTTGGTTATGTTCCCAATTTAATTCCTTTCCAGATTAATGCTCTTGAGCTCGACGCTAACCTGTTCAGGATTGGACAGAGTAAGATCTTCTTCCGTGCCGGAGTACTTGCCCACCTCGAGGAGGAGAGAGACCTGAAGCTGTCTGAGATTATCATCAGGTTCCAGGCCTATGCCAGAGGCATGCTTGCCAGAAGGTGAGTTCCCATTATTATTGATGCTCTGCTACCTCACAGGTGAGAGGCTTGGTATTTTGGCCACAGTTAAAGGAATTTATGAGCTGGCCAACAGGAAAGCAATGCCAGATTCCTGCTGGGTTACGGGTCATTTCAAGTCCATATATCCGCTTTGAGAAAAGGCCTCGGGTTAGGAAAAACATCCTGTCATAAATGCTAAAATATCACTAGGTGAAGTGATTGAGTTCATGCCCGCTGCTCTCCTTTCTACTACAGAAACTACCAGAAACGCCTGCAGCAACTGAGCGCTATCCGAATCATCCAGAGGAACTGCGCCGCCTACCTGAAACTGCGTAACTGGCAGTGGTGGCGTCTGTTCACCAAGGTGAAGCCTCTGCTTGATGTCACCAAACAGGATGAAGAGATGAAGCACAAGGAGGAGGAGATGAAGAAACTGGCCGAGCTGATGTCCAAGCGCGATGCCGACCTACAGGAGCTGGAGAGGCGACAGCAGCAGCTTATCGGCGTAAGCACCCCCTACGCTTCTGCCTTCCCTCATAGGATGAAGCCTTTTTGCATTTGCTCCTCAGGCGAATAACTGGAACTGTGATATGTTGAGCATAGATTTATCTTCCCTAAGGGAGGGCGGGTCTCGGAGTTGTAATATGTCGAACGCCAGCTGTATGTGTAATTATCTCCCGTGCGTTTGCAGGAGAAGAATGAGCTGAGTGAGCAGCTACAAGCAGAACGCGAAGTCTGTCAGGACGCTGAGGATGCTCGTGCGCTACTCGAGAGTCGCAAGAGAGAGATGGAGGAGATAATGACTGAGCTGGAAGGCAGGCTGGAAGAGGCAGATGAACATATTTCCAAGATGGAGACTGACAAGCAGAGCTACACGTCGCATATCCGCGACCTCGAAGAGCAGTGAGTTTCCTTATATTCGGATTGACCAGTCATGTAACCATGTTCTCGCCTGCGTGTATTACCAATAGGAACACGGTGTTCACACCCGGATCGGTTCATTTCAGGCTGGAGGAGGAGGAGCAGCAGAGACAGAAGCTGCAGCTGGAGAAGGTGAGCACGGAGAGCAAGCTGAAGAAGAATGAGGAGGACCTAGCTATCCAGACGGATAACAATGCCAAACTGAGCAAAGACAAGAAGATCCTGGAGGAGAAGCTGGCTGAGATGACAAGCAACCTCGCCGAGGAGGAAGAAAAGAGCAAGGGACTCAGCAAACTCAAGGTAATTATACTGCCCAGCCCCTGATGGGTGTCACGTATTCAGCTATAGCTCAGTATGCAAACTACTGCCAATCGAGTGCTGTTACCGCTAATGAAAGTGCTTGTTTGCAGACTAAGTATGAGCAGATTATCGCCGACCTGGAAGAGAAGCTTCGCAAGGAACAGGAGGCAAGGAAGGAGCTAGAGAAGCTGAGACGTCGTCACGAGCAGGAGATCAGCGACCTTAAAGACCAACTCGCCGAGAAGAGTCTGCAGATAGACGACCTTCAGGCCGCACTCGCCAAGCGCGATGACGAGCTTCAAGCTGCACTATCTACTGGGGATGAGCAAACCCAGCACAAGGTATGCTCACTCTCAATATCTCTGCTACCAACTACATAGAGCATTATATTATTTAGGTACGTCCTGATAGGACCAGAATTACCCGTTGGGATACCACTGATGGGAACATATGAATCGGTATTTGTGCGCAGTTTCCTCCACAGTATCGATTCTATTCTTGAATACTAAGACCATAGCAGTTTAGTATGATAATCGCAGTTTTTTATCATAAGCGTCTCCAGTATGTATAGTTATGCGAGTCGGTATTGGGATATGGTGGCTTGGTAACAGGTTTATTACTCTTTTCCTCACAGACTCAGCTGCAGAAGGCGCTGCGTGAGATGGAGAATGAGCTGAATGATTTACGCGATGACTATGACAATGAAAAGAAGGATCGTCTGCGTGCCGACAAACAGCGTAAAGACCTCAGTGAAGAGCTGGAAGCTCTCAAGACAGAACTGGAAGAAACCACAGAGACATCCGCTGTCCAGCAGCAGGTAAAAAGCTGAGTGTGATGGGCCATCAGAATATGCGTTAACTGGTAGCTGACAGCACCGCGCTGTTGTGGTAAGACAATTATCCGGCTGTGTTATCTGTCATAGATCCGGCAAGAGCGTGAGCATCAAGTAGAAAAGCTCAAGAAAAGTCTGGAAGAGGAGAGCAACCAGAAAGCTGCGCAGGTGACCGAGCTCAAGCAGAAGTACTCTGTCCAAATTGAGGCACTGAACAACGACCTAGATCAAATCAGAAAGGTCAAATCAGGTCTCGAGAAGACTAAGTCCCATCTGGAAAGCGAGAATGCTGAGCTCGATCAGGAGCTGAAGCAGATGTCGTCTGCTAGGAATGAGAGCGACAGGAAGAGGAAGCAGCTTGAGTCTCAGATTCTTGAACTGCAAGCCCGATACAGTGAAACGGACAAGAATAAGCAGGACCTCGGAGAGAAGGCCATGGCCATGCAGGTTTGTCATTATTAGTTGTATGGGAGTGCTGCCTATATAGCAGTTATATTTGGCATATAAACGCCTTATGAATTTGAAAATTTTTCATCACAATCATTAATATGCGGCAGATCTAAAATCTCCATGGAATTTTGTAGACGGAGTTAGAGACAATGAGAACAGAGTTCCAAGATGCGGACCTTCGTGCCAACACATTAAGCAAGCAGGTGGCGCAGCTGACGGCACAGCTCGGCGAAGGTGAGAACGCAGTGAAAGAGGAGACAAGGCAGAAACTGGCTCTCCAGAGCAAGCTGCGTTCATTGGAAGATGAGCGCGAACAGCTGCGGGAGGCTATTGAAGACCTGGAGGACAGCAAGCTGAACTCAGACAAGACCATCCTTACTGTCCAGCAGCAGGTCAATGAACTCACCAAGAAGCTCGATGAGAGCAACAACGCTGTCGCTGGCATGGAGAAACACAAAGACAAGCTGGCTAAGGAGCTCGACCAAACTCGGCTGCAATTGGAGGAGCAAGTGGCTGCTACCAGCAAAGCTGACAAGTCCCGGTAAGCTCACGCGGGTGACCACGAGCTGGTTTGCCAAGATGGCTTCAACTGTGTAACGAATTGTTGACATTCATCGGTAATTCCACTGTTTGTTACCCACAGGCGAAGACTACAGCAAGAGTTGGAGGATGCCACCGCCGCTCTGGAGCAACAGCGAGCTCAGAGCACCAATATGGAGAGACAGGCCCGCAAGTTCGATCAGCTGGCAGCGCAGCAGAGAGCTGACCAGCAGAGGTATGTGATAACCATGCCACCTCGATTCTCTTACTGAGAACCACCGTATTCAGGTGGTCATTTGCGCGTACGGCACGACTATCCTTATCTTATTTCAGCTCCGGTCATGTTTTAGGCTGGTAGAGGAACGAGATAATGCTTTGTCGGAGGCTCGCGAAAAAGAGACCAAGATTCTGTCTCTGAACCGCGAGCTCGAGGAGATGGAAGCCCAAATGACTGAGATGCAGAAGAAGCTTTCCTCCCAAGGCCGAGAACTGGACGAGCTCGTGTCCAGCAAGGATGACGTCGGCAAGAACTACCACGATCTGGAGAAGGTGAATTAAATATTCGAGTCGGCTGATTAAACTCTAGTTCAGTGCAACCGCTGCTTGTCTTTGACATCACGTATCCCTTGCTGTATATCTGATCTGCAGCATGTCGTTCCGTGGGGATTGGGCGTATCAGTTAGCTAGGTCTGTTTTCGGAGTTCATCTAGCGAAAATGGCGCCCGAAGGCTACGCTTTACGATTATTATCTGATCGAAAATCCGTGTTATGAACAAGCACATATATGGGTCACTATCTGAATTAAGATCTCTTTAGGTTCATATACTAGCTTGTAGGCTGTTTCCAGTAAATTCACAGATAACTGATGCGCATTCAGTTTGACGCGCGTTGCAGAAGAATTCCCAAACAATTTTGGCAGTTGCTGTTCTCTCATCATTTGGCTAACTGTGTATCATCATGTCGCGTCGGTCTAGTTCATCGAGTACCACCTCCAACATTGCGTCGCGATTCAACCCAGGAAAATCTACCAATGGCGTACCATCCAAGCTTACAGGATTTACTTCAAAGTTTGAGCAGAAGCAGCCAGCTAAATCCGGTCTCAGTCAGACTGTCGCCTCGCGTATCAATGAAGTGAAAAAAACGGAAGCTCCCAAACCAATTGATCCAGCGACGATGGTAGGCGGTGTGATCTGGCTTGTCGTTATCATCATCCGGTATGTTAGTAATTGCATTTATATTTGTCTCATTCATTTTAGACCAAGCGTAACTTGGAGGCTCAGGTAGAGGAGCAGCGACAGCAGATCGAGGAATTGGAAGATGAGTTGCAGCTGGCTGATGACGCCAAACTGCGCCTGGACGTGACTCTACAGGCCAAGATCACTCAACTTGAAAGAGAACTGCAGAACAAGGAAGAGGGCGTCGAGGAGAGTCGCAAGGGTTTGCTGCGCCAGCTTAGGGATCTTGAAACTGTAAGTTTACTTCCAACACCCTTACGATTAACTGCGACGCTCTAATCCCTAACAAATGGCAGTGATTCATAAAGTTTTTTCCCTTTGGCAGGAATTGGAGGAGGAGAGAAGACAGCGGGGCGCCGCCGTGTCCGCCAAGAAGAAGATGGAAGGAGAGTTCGCCGAACTCGAGGCATCCATTGAGAATGCTAACAAGCAGAAGGACGACGCACAGAAGCAGTTCAAGAAGATTCAGGTATGCACAGACCTAGCTTACCTGGCCGGGTTGATGAAAACGTTGTGGTTCAGCATTACTTTTGTGATATTAACTATAACGCATATTTCATTATTTATTGTTTTGACTGGTGTTTAGACTGTCGTACGCGAGTACACCACTGAGATCGAGGAACTGAGAGGATCGAGGGATGAAGCGGTCAACAGCGCAAAGGAAGCTGACAAGAAATACAAGCTGCTCGAAGCCGAGATTGCTCAACTTCAGGAGGTGAGCTTTGACAGGCTCTTGCTTCCCCAACTCCCGAAAACAGATCTCTTGAACGTTTTTGACAGCGTGTTCATTATCTCTGGCATGAACATAATATTCATTGTTATGTCTAGGATCTGGCTAGTGCTGAGAAGGGACGAAGAGCTGCTCAAGCCGAACGTGACGAGACCAACGATGAGCTAACCACCACATCGCAGGCCCGTAACTCCCTGCAGGATGAGAAGAAACGGCTCGAGGCGAGACTCTCCGCACTCGAGGATGAGATGGAGGAAGAGGCCGGCAACTCGGAGATACTCCACGAGAAAGCCAGGAAACTTCAAGCTCTGGTCAGTATAAACGCACCCGCGTTTCCGCTGCGCTGTGGGGCCACAGTATGTGTATTGATTGATGTTCTAAAATGTCTCTGTACTTGCTGCCCTCTAGGTTGACCAGCTGCAGCTTGATCTCGGAAATGAGAAGGCTCTGTCCAACAAGTCCGAGTCGCAGCGAGCTTCACTCGAGAAGCAGAACCGCGAGCTCAAAGTGCGCATCGCTGAGCTTGAAGAACATTCCGGCAAAGCCAACAAAAACCAAGTTGCTGCACTCGAGAGCAAGGTAAGGTTGCTCACCTCATTGTGGGTGTGACTTCCTGAAGTATGCTGTACCGAAGGAATGTATAAGATCTTTTTAGCTGTCGAATAGAATTCTATAGCTTGTATGCATGGTAATGGTTCTTATGCTTATCACTGTAATGTGCTCGTATAGGTATCTAGCCTCGAAGATCAGCTGGAGGTAGAGCAGAGAGAGCGTCAGCAGCTCGCTCGCCTCAACAGACGGGCTGATAAGAAGCAGAAGGAACTGCAGTTGAACATTGATGAGGAGAGAAGACACGCTGACCAGTACAAGGAGCAGGTAAGATCTAGTAGCGGATGATGCCAAATAATGCATCCCTTTCTGCCTACTATTTATTTGTCCATATTAGTGTTATGAACATCCTGTTTGCTCTGGCTGAGTGGCTGCGACACAGGCTTAAGTTCACAAGTGTATTGTTGGCTCTTAAGCGTGTCCCATTGTTATGTACAGATGGAGCGAGCCCTCGCTGCTAAGAAGACGATTCAGCGAGATCTCACCGAGACAGAAGAGGAGGTCTCGCGTCTAAATGCTCAGCGACGTCGTCTCCAGAGAGAATTCGATGAGGCCACTGAGAACCTCGAGGCTAGCCAGCGCGAAATAAGCTCCCTCAAGTCACGCCTCAGGTGAGTCGCTAGTCGGCTTGCTGTTATCTATTATCTTGTAGCTTAGGTTGCATAACCCGTCCTGATCGGTAGAGGCCTACCAGTTTATGACTTCTGGCTCGTTTAGCTGTCTGGAGACTGTCACCGGATCTCGGCCCACCTCCAGGGCCGTGACGCCTGCCAGGGCCGCGACGCCCGCTCGCGGTAATAACCCTCAGTTTACACCCTGTCCCTGCCGCGTCATCTGTGTCTTTGGCTGATCCATTATATGGTGCTTTCAGTTCTGCATCACCAATGCGATTGGGTCGTCGAACCGATCGATCCAATCGCTCCAACACCTCATTTGACGATGAGGATAATATGTAGCCCGTAGGTAACACAGTCGCTCATGCATCCCTCATCCACATCACCTGCTCAATCTACCTCAAAACAAATTTTGCGCCTCTAGCCGATGAATGCTACTTAGGCAGCTATTTAGTCACACTGCCTCTGATGATCACTGATTGAGCTGATGATTGGCAATGGTCATTTCAACAACTGGTAGTCATTCGGTATGCGCTACACGCACTGTTGGTGCGTGTGGTAACGGTCATTGCATGTATCGGGACTTAATGCACAACTCTAACTCAGCGCATCGCTGGCTGGGTGCGTTCGTGTCTTGGGTTTTATATTTTTCTCATGCGTATATCTGTCTTTGCTATACAGGGCAACTGACAAAGTTGGAGGCGCTGGCAGGTATATTACCAAACATTAACAGTCCTCCTGGTGGGTTGGGTTTCCCAACGCAAGTTCGCTATCAATGTTAACTTTGAAACGTTGGAATTGGCTGCTCTTTGACACAAGTTTTACTGTTCTTTTCATATTTGATGACAGTTAAGCTAAGCGCCTTGGCCCCATCATTACTATCTAGCAAACATTGGTGATCTTGCACGGAGACTAATTTCATGATTTCCCCGGCATGCAAGTGATTTTACTGAATGCTGTGTGTTATTACAATCCTGGAAGCATGCTTAGATTTGGATTGGAAGCTTGCACTCTTAGAAATTATTATTTTCTGTACAGACAATCGAGTGTAACCACAATAAGTAAGAGTTAAAGCTCATCGCTTCGTAGTACAAGGCGCTGGTTTTTGCGCTGGTAATGGGAGGCTCTTGGAAGCTCGGTAACCGCTCCAGAATGCACATACTTATATTGATGTGTTCTCTATGCCCTCATGCCCTTCCACGCTCACCACGCTCATCGCTTTTCCGTTTATAACCCCGATTTTGCGCATATTGTAGGCAGCAGCCCCTCCCCGGCGCTAGAATAAGCCGTTTCTCAAACCGAACTACCACTACAACATACGGAGCCGGAGGTATAAGCGATGATGACGCGTCGGTGGATGACTCTGCCTCTATGGGCAGCGCTGCTGATGAGAGCAAACAGCAGAGTGATGTATGAGCATTCCCAACTTGCTATGCCACAAATGTTAGCTGTGATTATGCTAGCTGATTTCGTGAACCGGTTTTCCTTTGTGGTGAGAATTCGAGACAATTTTTAACTGATTCTGGTCACTAGTAACACCAGGCATCACACGATTATTCTTATTATACAAGTATATTATATTTGGTTAATACCCTGTGTTTTATGTTTGGGACAATAGTTATGCCGAATTGATTGTTAGACAGGAAACAACTGAAACCGTAATATTTATCAACCCCAAAGCTTTTCCCTACATTAGATAGTAACATCAAGGCTACTCTTTAGTACGCAAATTTATAGACGAACTGCTTTATTAATAAAAGTATAATGTAATTATCTGTTCTTTTTTATACCTCGGATTTAGTCTTTGGCTGATATCGTCATTTACTGTGATGACTAGAGAAGGGAGGGTTAAACGATTGGGATTCCGGAATGTTCTCCACTCTGATGCTGACTAACTGATTTACGAAGCCTTATCAGTTTTCTCTGCAGATTAAATAGAGACGATGGTGAACTGGACTGAGTAGAATTGACAGTCAGTTGAGTAGTTTCACTTTGGTCTGTAAACTCTTGGCAGTTGATGCCGTATGCCTCGCAATTCAGCCTCTTCGCATCATTAGCCGTTTTAGCTGTGTGTATGAAAATAAAAGCAGGATGTATCCTTGTGTGTTTACAAGCTGTGGAAAATCCAGATTATAAACGGGAGCTGGCAGAATGTCTGGTGGTAGGCTATAAAGCTGATTAACCTTCTTTCGCACCCACCAAGGAATGTATGCCAACCCCCTACCATATCGACCATCATAGGTATTTGTAGGAATATAGATGCACGAGGTAAAGTGTTATAATGAGACCCGTGGACTTATCTATTATCCTACTCCGCACCTGCTAGATAGCACGGGGTTACTAAATGACTGGGAACAAAACCTTCGGATAACAGCCTAAGTGCTACTCACCAGAGAGAAAAATTACTACTCCACATATTCCGATAACAAGACAAAAGAAGCATATCCAAGTTAAGGAACGGCCCGTGTCCAGTGTGGTTTTACTCTTTCTACCATTCAGTCCATTCAGTAAAACATTGGTCACTCCGAATGGATGCGACCTTCTTTCCTCCTCTTCTATATGCTCTATATATTTCCCAACATCCGCCATCACCTGCAAAATAAATGCATCATTGTGATTAAAACCTCAAAAGCTTCACTCTCTGTGTGATTCCCATTGACTGACCATGGTAACCATTGATTCCTGTCCGACTCAATTTTGTATTTCTTGTTCCTTCGTCACAGAACTAAAGAGTTTTAATCACAAACTCTTGCGCATTTCTTCGTCCTAAATTCCTTAATTTCCATATTCTGATTGCGTGCCCATTGCGTGTGAAATATTGCCCACATGAGATGCAGGTAACAGCCCCAAGTTTTATCTACAGCTTGCTGATGAGCCCAGATAATCTTTCGTGCTAGTAACCCGCACAGTGCACACCAATGCCCTGCCCATCGCATTGTAAAATGGAACAAATTACCCTTTTTTATCCAGCAAAACATGGGACTTATAAGCTGATGCTCATATGCGGACTTATTTTTACAGTTTTTCTCTGGCGCTCACTCGGCCATCTTATTTGATGGACCTTCTAAGCCTGAGGCTTGGTCGACCGATAGCAGTTAGGAATCATATGAAGGCTCATCCTCACAGCGGACGTTCAGCACGACTAAGACTTGCAACTCTGGATCTGTAAATCTTGAGTCAAGCACCCTAGCCATTGAGCTTTCCCGCTATTCACCTTATATATATGTGCCATTCATGAGATGCTCCTACGTCATCAGACGCCTGTCAATATTACCTTTTAGGCAATCCCCTGGGTGGTCGTTCTGAGGCAGGTCTTATGTCTCTTGATCTATCTCAGCCGTTCCCGCTAGTTACTTAGATAAGATTATATAGATTATCCTGTTTGACATGGGTGACCTCACTAAGCTAATGGCTTGTTGTCAGAATAGTCCAATGTTTTGCCCCCTTAGACCTGCGCGGTACTCCTTAATTTAAAGTCAGGATTCGAACCCAACGAGGGGGAAAGCACAAAGTAACACGCAAACTTGTAGTCGAACCCAGGTCACCTGGTCCAAAGTTGAATGCGCTGCCCACCAAGCCACCTTCTGCTGTGTGGCTATCACCCTCACTTTAATACTTACAGCTGTGCTGGCTGCCACCACACTCTGCATCAACATCTTAGTTGCCATTTCAGCAACCGCTAGGATCGGCCCTCACTTAACTAATGCCAGAAATCTGGCAGTACCCTCAACCTTTGCAGCATGCTGCGCTTTCCACGCTAAATTACTATAACAAAGATGGCTACTGGAGTTTAATTGAAAATACCAGACATTCATATTCTATAAAACCCAATAACTACGATGTAACTGAAACGCTGAAATTGTCCCGGAGCCACATATTCAATTTCGTTTACTTACCATGCCCAGCTTCACTAGATACGCAATGCACTGCTCCATAGCTAACATACGAATGAGCATTCACCCAACAGTTGCTGGCCTCGAATGATGGAAGCAGGCAGACCAACTGCTTAAACTCATCATTGCTGTATGTACTTATTTCATTCTATCAGTAATGGAAAAATCTAGGACGAAGCTAAATAACATACACGAAATCAGATTTGGTGTTTGGGGCCTAAGTAAACAGGAATTAGCGTGGATGCCCTTAAACTAATAGGCTTGTCTATTATGAGATTCTGATATAGGGCTATATTACCCTCTCGTTCCATTAAGATTTGCTAATAATTCATCAGTTTTCAGCACATGTAAATATGCCCCTAATATTCTACCTTCATACATGTAAATCAAAACCAAAGTAGTGAGTTCCGGTGAAAACAAAAAAATATACATACATTATGTCGATGCTTCTGATATACACCTGGCTAACATCTACCCTCAGTCATTTCATGCTGACTTATTAACGCAAGGCGTGGGTTCAGTTTTACCAATTGACTTTGTATTGTCGCACCAAGTCTCTATGGACAATTTCATTGGCTGATTTGTTTTACAACAGGCTAGGGATCAACTCTTGGCTAATTATTGCTGATTGCATGGCTAATGTTCATCCCAACGAATCATAAGGCCTCGGCTCGTTGGATCTCATTAAGGTGGAGTTGTTCCATCCTGTGTCAGCAGGCACCGCTAGTACTATCGGTGAGGGCAACAACTAAAATTGTTTGAGACTTTAGAAGTAGGTTTTTCTCCTAAATTAAATTACCCAAATAGGCTGATTTGGAAAGATAAATAATAACCATGGCTTGCTGTCTCTAACAACACTTCACAACTTCCAATGTTTTCGTTGTATGTAGACATCTGCGGCAAAATCATGCAGGTGATGTAATGGAGTTTTAGCTCTTCTTAGGGAAAATGTTGTTTTCCCTTGGGACTGAGAAGAAGACTAGGTAGCTAGGGGATAACTGAATGTATGAGAGCAAAACAAAGATGGCACAGTGACAACCTATAACTAAAAACTGGATGACCTAATACTGTCTGTCTATCTGCTCTTGAATGCTTTCATTGAGATAATTCGGTTCACAGCGATAGACAGAGAGAAAGAGAAAAAGTGACACAGTGCCTCTGTAGAATAACATACCATTGGTAAAAATACTGCCAATTCTTTTTGGTTAGATGTAGCTGGATAGTCTATGCATTATGTTGCAAAAAAAGGCATAAGGGTGAAACAATGGTTTAGTGTACAATGTACAGTCCGTGTGCTGGTGCTTAGACTGGGGGGTCCCTGGTTTGATTCCAAGTTCAGGTACAAGCTTTGTCTTTCACAACATCCTCGTCAGTTTCAGATCGCGACTATCAACTGACTCATAGAGTTATCTGCTTTTTTATTGAGCAGAAACTCTCATGATTCACCCTGGGAAACCCAATTTCTGCACCGTTCCCTATACAAGAAATTATTATTTAGAATGAAAACATTTTAATAGAAGTTACTTCAATTGAGCTCTGATGCTCCACGGAAATGGTAAAGATCATGTAAACTAAGCTAAATTATTCAATATGTCCTAAGACTCGGCATCAGCAACCCCGCACAGGGAGGCAACCAGTAAAAGAAGAGAGAAGACCTTCACACCAATCACTCACCTTAAACGCATTACTGACTTTGGTATCATACCCTAGATTATTACGCTGGGCAGCGGTTACAATGGCGGCGAAACTTTTTTTGCTAAATCCTGGTGATACTGGTGAAGTTAAACCGCTAGCCATGATTACACGCCTGCGACTAGTGTGTGATTAAAACCGGTCTCACCATAAGATATCAATATCTGCGTTTTTATTTATGCGGTCAAGACTCTTGTGCGAACTTTCACACCTTTACTATATGCGGAGAATCACACTAGTTTAACCTGTCATGTGTGGGTACTAGGACAATCAGCTTGCTGGATAGAGAACCATAGAATCTTCACTACACTTTACCTTCTTCCCTTGACTGCTGTAGGGGTAGGGGATCGAGAACCGAAGTATTTCCCGGACAGTAAAATAAAGTCATTGGATCGTAATGGCTATTGTGCAACAATACATGTATGTGTAAAGTCCCACTTTCAAATGATGTAAAAGTAAGGACAACAAATAGCTGTCACCAGAAAAGCTACAACAATTTAGATAGGGAGTAGTGATGGGTTGGGGGTCAGGAAGAGTAGTGATGGGTTGGGGGTCAGGAAGAGCAGTGAGCTTGAAGAAGGCCCCTCTGTCATCAGAGCTTGGAAATCTCTGGCAAGCCAACAGACCCCACGAAAAAAGTAGAAATAAAAGGGTGACAAGATGAGCTGTAAGAGCTACAGAACAGCATTCCATCTTACTCTGTTATCATCCCACAACCTGCAGCGTGCGTGTAGCTTCATTCTGATAGGAACATTACGCTTTCCATGACCTCAAGACCAGACTAGAAATAGCTTTTATTGGTGTAAAATCCATCCCATCGTTTTCAGGAAGTAAACAGACGCCTACTCCATCATCTACTCAGGTGTAAATTTGATGCTATACGTGCACCCCAAGGCAGCCTTTAACCTTGTAAAACAACATTCTATTCATATACAACTTTTATTATTAGCTCAGCTCTGATGCAAAATGCCCCTTCTAATTTAAAATCACAATGCGACTGAAAGTTTTTGTCCCTTGAATTGATGTTTAAAGATGAACATGATACTTTAGTCCTAACACACTTAATTCAGCTGACTCTCTGTTAACCAAGGTCAGAACAAACTCCAAGAGACGGGATGCAAACTTACTAATATTACTTGATATGTGTTCCTTAAATCCCTATAAACCATATCATGCCATGCCAAGGGGTCATTTTAGCTGATTTAGTGTTCTCGATTCTCTTTTAAGATAGGATGAGATCATTTTGTTTAACACTTACAGCATAACTAATCCAATGGCTAGTTTTCAGGATGGTCCATTGTTTGCCCCCGTGGAGTTATCATTAGGAGAGGATAACTCTACGATTTGCCCCCAAAGGGTTGGTACTCTATGGAATGGGCCTCCTTTTTTATTGCCATGATCCCAAATCTAATGAGAGAAAAGCCCAAAGTGATGCACAAACCTGTAAGTAAACTAGTGTCACCTTGTCCAGAACTGAATACACTACCCACTCAGCCACCAGTTCTCCCTGTATCTCACCTGCTCCGCTGTAACCTCGTGGTGAGTGGTAGTGGGTGTCATCCTCGCGCCTTCTGGCTCTGATAATGATGAAGTAGAGTTGTTTGTATCATAGAGGGGGTTAAAGTACGACTGAGCCTTTTGTGTATATGAAATCCACTGTTTATAGCGATCAGAGGTTCCACGGCCCTTCATGGCCCGTATGCCCTTTCGACTATTCCTCATTTCTAAAGGTCACTTGTCATGTAAATCTAATAATCCGATAAATACCGCTGAACTCCATAGTCTTTCTGCAGCTTCATTTCCGTGACCTGGCTAGAGCCTGTCTATGGCGTGATTGTAGATTCATCACTCAGAACAGTGAATTGACATTGACTAACGATATATCATATCAATTTACAAGAGCAATCAATAGCAGCAGCTATGTTGACTCCCATGAATTCCCTTGTGTATTTGTTTTATCTTCCAGCCAAAAAGAAGAAACCTTTCGTGCTATGTTCCCTTACATAAAATGCGCCATAAAATGAGCAGTGTTGCCTTATTTTTATATTTTCTCAACAAAACCTTTCACAAAACTGGAATTAATTTAAACCAATATTTTCAACAGAGAGCGCGCGCGCGTGTTCATGTGGCTTTATTACAACTGTAAATAAAATTATTTATACGTGTAAGAGCTATTTTCATATTACAACAATATCCTGATACAGTTTTGCAATGCCCAAAAGTCCGACATTCTTTCAAATTATAAGAAGATCAATCCTCGGATGTGTATTACCTGGTAATGTGTTACAAAGGGGTAGCGGGATGGCGCAGTTGCAGAGCGCTGGGCTCGAATCCCGATCATGACAGACTTCCGTTGTTAGGATGAGCCCCTTACATTAATTTGATTTCAAAAACCGCCCCCACTATGAGGTGAAGCATTGATACTGACCCATTATCGTTGCTCAATGCTATGCTGCAAGTGATGAAAAGCCCAGCATATTACCCGACAGTTTCACTATAGTCAAGAGGTTAACAATGCTCACCTGATAGTGTCAGAGAACAATTTCTTGCTTTGTGACGAGTACGTCCCACTGCTAAAACGTGTCACTTTCATGGCTCAGTGAAAAATAACTGCAGGCTTCCAATTTTTGTGTAAATGCTCAGTTGTACATTTATCATGAAGCCCACGTATTGCATGTCTACACACTGTCTCAGTAACATATCTCACTGAGCGTGATCTATACTGAAATTGAGTGTGATGAGTAAACTGGGCTGAGTATGTGACAATTACACTGCAACCAATGTGCTTCATAGAATGAGAACATATGAAACTATACTCAATCCCCTGTAGGAACTGTGACCCACAAGAAGAATCAATAATCAATTCAAAGGAAATAATATTAACTGCGGGTATAACTGCGCTATTAGGTTAGGCATTATTTCTGTCGATTAGATTAATATTGGATGTATGTTAGGATAAATATTACTTACCCAGGTGGAGTGCTTCAATTGATCCATAATTTCGCGGCCCCGTTGACTGTCACTAAGTCTTCTGTTTTTAAAACCTATACATTTGGTCATTGTCACCTCCACTCAGCAGAACAGCTCAGCGATTACTCGATAGATTGCACTGCGTAGTTCAGTAGCCTTGGTTCTTTGCTCATGATTTTATACAATTCTACCTTGTGCCATGAGGCAAGTCATTTATGGCTGCACAGCCTATCCAATCCTAAATCAAAACTGCGTATC
>Ga0224501_10002202_pt1 | contig 15246 bp, 14 predicted proteins | sample SF_Oct11_sed_USG_4_FD_169105 | JGI IMG/M metagenome (GOLD analysis project Ga0224501, IMG submission 169105) | Sediment microbial communities from San Francisco Bay, California, United States - SF_Oct11_sed_USGS_8_1 | ecosystem: Environmental > Aquatic > Marine > Sediment | place: USA...
GGGATAGCCACGGGAACTTTTTCCTAGGAATTCCCCATAGCTCTTTGTTGCACATGCTAATAATTGTGTTAAAAATTTTATATTGCGCAGTCTATTAGACTCTGCATAATGCTGTAAGAATTCAAAAAAAGTTAGAAAACAGACAATGTAATTCTGTGGTGAGTGTATGGTGAAGGGGGATTTTAAACTTAAACTGCTTTTTTTGTGTGCTTCTCATACTTTGCTTCATGTGTATACGAAACTTCCCGTTGTTCTTTTACCGATTTTAATTGATGAATATGGATTGTCTGTTCTCATTGCAGGTATTATTGTGGCTGTTCCTCGAGTTTTTTCGCTGGTTTTTTCGGTTCCCTGTGGCTTACTTGCTGATCGCTTGGGTCATACCAAGCTTATCTCCTTTAGCTTGTTTTTGCAAGTGTTTGCGGCTTCTTTGATCATACTGTTTCCTGCTGTTGAGACCGTTGTCCCAGGTTTTTCCTTGTCTGCTCCGGCATCGACCTTTTATCATCCACCAGCTTTGAGTGCAACCAGCAATGTTTTACCCACGGATTTCCTGAGTAGGGGGTTAGGTTTTCACGGCGCAAGCGGTACTTTTGGGATTTCTCTTGGACCTATCACGTTAGGGCTTGTTTTGAGTTGGTTTGAATGGAGATATGTTTACCTTATTTGGATTATACCGATATTTGTTGTTGCGGTTATAGCCTTTTTTGTGAATATAAGTGAGCCTTCTCGTGAGGAGCACGATGAGAGTAAAGGGAAGAGTTTGACCACACCGTTAAAGGATGTTCTGTCTGTCACTTTCTTGTCTTTCCTTCTGTTGATGCTTTTTAGAAGTGCTGCAGGGGGGACTATTTCAACTTATTTGACAACTTACCTCACTGAAGGTAAAGGGCTAGATGTTGGTTTGGCAAGTACCGTTTTCGGTTTAGGCCCTCTGATTGGTTTGACAAGCGTTATTATGGGGGGTTATGTGGGGGATAGGTTAGGATGGAAAAGGTCGCTTACATCAATTTTTTCAGCTGTGACTGTCGCCTTGTTCTGTGTGTTTGTTTCGGCTTCAACATTCCAGACTGTGCTGTTTTATCTTGTTTATGGTTTCTTCAGTAGTATGACCATGCCGATCACCAGCTCGTTGGTGGCGAAAATTGTGCCGACGAAGTCGAGGGGGACTGCCTACAGCTTGCAGTTTGTTCCTATGACTATTGTAGGGATAGTGATGCCGATAATATTGGGTATATTAATCGATTTGTTTGAGATTTGGATAATTTTTCCCATAGCAATAGTTTTCTATATTGTTGTTCTTATCATTACTCAAGTTTTGAAGATGTAATTGAGGAGGGGATACTCTAGCGTGCTCTCTAGCTAGGCTTCATTGTTTCCGTATAGTGAACTGACCGAAAGCAATAACTTTGCATGTGCACAGAATTGAAGTGATGGGTTCATGAGTTTAGTTTCAGCTGAATATGCCGTTGTTCGACCTGTGCCTGATTCATATGATCGTTGCGTGAGGACGGGAGTTGAGAAGATAGATGTTGCCTTGGCTAAGAGACAGCATGCGGAATATTGCAAGGCTTTGCAGAGGCTTGGATTGGAGCTTATCTGGATAGAGGGCGACCAAACTCTTCCCGATAGCTGCTTTGTGGAGGACACTGCTGTGATGTTCGGGGAAAAGGCAGTGATCTGCAACATGAGTACAAGGTCAAGGGCTCGCGAAGTGGTTAAAGTCGCGAAGGTTGTGGAAAAACTAAAACAGACATGTTACATTAAGCCGCCAGCCACCATTGACGGCGGAGATGTTCTGAAAATTGAAAGTAGAGTTTTCGTAGGGCTATCCACTCGAACTAATCTACACGCCATGCATCAGCTTAGAAAGATTCTGGAAAACAGCAACTTAGAGATAGCTCCAGTGAAGGTTCACAACGTGCTTCATCTAAAGTCTGCATGCACTTATTTGGGCAATAACTATGTTATACTTTCAAAGGGATGCTTCGACACGCGGATTCTGCGAGACTACAAGAAAATTGTGGTTCCAAGAGGAGAAGAATATGCTGCGGATTGCCTTTCCATAAACGGAACAGTCTTGATGGCGAAGGGCTATCCTAAGACGAAGAAACTCATCGAGGAAGAAGGCTCTTTCGTTGAAGAATTGGAAATATCGGAATTTCGCAAAGGAGAAGGTGCTCTGACATGCCTGTCAATAATATGGTAATCATTTTGGTTAGACTCACGCAAACCTAGGAAGCACCAACGCGATCCAGCTGATTTGATTACCGACATAATGCAGGGATTTATTACATTATTGTTGCAGCGTTATCTTCGCCTTCGAAAGACCCTTTCCCATTGTATTCTTTAAAGGGAAATTTGTTGGAGTTCATGCGGGAAGCTTCTCGTGGAATTGTGCAAGAACTCTGTAAATATGACAAACCAAAAAAGGGTTATTCTTCCATATATACACATCTTTCAAAAACACCATTCTAAGGAAAATGCATCCTTCTTTCACGTTTTACGGTTTAAATTGGGGTTTTCGTTTGGGTAATTTTCACTTTGATCTTACCCACACACATTCTTCGAAAAGACTTTATCATTTAATCGCTTCGCATCAAAAAATGGGTTAAACGGATTCGCGCCCTTCTAGTTTGATATTCTCCATATACACACTACTTTCAAAAACACGATTCTAAGGTATTTTCAACCTTCTCTTACGTTTTAAGGTTCAAATCAAGGTTTTCGTTGTGGTGCAATTATAGTTGATTTGCCCCACACATTCTTCGAAAAGACAAACTCTTGATAATTGTCTTGATTGTAAAGGCTGAAATAGGAATTATTATTTTTTTGTTATAAAAAATATTTTTTTGATTTACACCTACACTACTTACACTATTACTACACTTATGCTTGGTTAACCATTGCTCGGTTTTTTCAAATAGGTCTTTCATCTTAAATCAAGCTCCATTTGCCGAAATAACCCTTTTAATATGTCCTGTAGAAAGCGTCTTGGGAGATTAAAGAATAATAATACTATACTACTACTTTCTATATGCTCAGGACATATTCTGTAGGACATATTAGAATGCTCATTTTCCGATTTAAAGCCCAAAATGAAAAAGCGAAATTAGCTATCACACACACTTTAGGCATTTTTGTCACTCATTGAAAGCTAGCGCGTGCAAATAACCCGCCCCCACCCACGACCAAGCCTCTTATTCGCTGTAGCTACTCAGCTTTTCAACCGCAGACTCACTTAGCACCCTACAGACGCTTAACCTCTCTACTGTTCTCTTCAGCATCAATACCCAGACAAATGAAATCACCTATCAGACCAAAAGCGTGCACGCGCAAAACGTTTAAACCCTCAAAGGGAGAAAAGACTAATTGGTTAAGCCAGAGTTGAATACTTTGGAGGCGTGTTCACCGCCTAGCCCCGAGTGAGGGGCAGAAAGAGAACAAAAAGAAAGGAGAAAAGAATGAAAATGTCTAAGTTTAAAGGATTAATCGCCGTAACTCTATGTTTAATCGTCATAACAGTATTAGGGATTGTTTATGAGAAATCCATGCCAATAGGAAGGTTTGACAGTGAAGGGACGAAAATGTTTAGGCTTTGCGAAACCGAGCTTTCTGAACCCTACTTTGAATTGAAAGCCCCTCTAGATAATTGGACTGCACAAGCCGTACAAAACTTAACTCAATGCGTATGGGTTAAAGAACAATATTGGAATCAATGCCAAATAACGAACTTTTTGTTCTCTACAGAGGCAGTCTTTAAGTACGGTGAAAAATTCTACACTCATGATATGCATACATCTAGGCGTGTGGAAATTCATGTTGACCCCTTGAACGAAGTGAACTGTGGTGTCGCCATTAGCCTATGCAAAAGCGCGTCCGCGCACTCTATTATCAACCCGTTCACGCGTGCGTGCTACGAGTTACATGACCCTCTAGACCCTTGGACAGAGGCGGCAATAGAAGACCCAATCAACATGGTATATGTTGACGACATCTATCTTGACCAATGTGCCTTACTTAAACCGAACGTAACGACTATATTGGAACAGCGACCAGCTTACAAGTATGATGGTGAATACTACACACGAGACCTATTTGCATTTTACGATGGCTTTAGACCTATATCATCATATATCGGGCTACTTACCATAATAAGTTGGGTTGTCTTAGGCTGTTTCTGGTTAGGCTCAGCTCTAAACGAGGCGTACCCATATTTGAAAAGAAGGTTCAAGAAAAAGCCAACTGAATCCGTTGGAGGCGTGTTCACCGCCTAGCCCTAATTGAAGGGCAGAAAGAGAACAAAGCGCGCGCTATACTTTCCTTGATAGTAACCATTTATCATTTCACAGCGCTGAAATGTTTTCCTGATTTAGGGATATCCAGATCCCGCAAGAAACTGATCTACTGAATCCACCTGTTCAGAATTTAATTTGCTAAACCAAACGTCTTTTTTCAAACGCACAACATCGACTGGAACGAAACCTATAACGTAGTATCTATATTCTAGCAAAACTTCACCTGAAAGAGTAACCTGACGCAACCGACGGTTTGAATTATGCATAGTAATAATCAAGTCGTGGAGCAACTGACGAAAACGACACGCGCGCACCTGAATTTAAAGCTAGAATCTTTTCCCATTTTGCCCTACTGGATTCCTAAGTTAAACGCAAACAAGCTGAATGCGCACAAGAAAACCGAATGAATCATTTAGGCAAGAAATTAAGGGGTTAATCCGTCTTTTCAGTTTTTTGATCCGAAGAGACAAAATGATAAGATGACTTTTGAGTAAGATCAAAAAGAGAAAAAAGACGGGTTAGTGATTGTTATTATTGTTTTCAGCAATCAATCTTTGATATTCTTTTTGTTGGTCTAACTCTTGTTGTTTTCCTATCATTTCTAGCAGATCAATAACTGACAGCTTCGGTTTTCCCTTCATTCTCATTTTTCCAAGTTCTGACATTTCAACGATTTTTCTGGCTTTTTCAACAAAATCTGCGCCACCTATCGCAACAATGCCTGAAATGATTCTTTGAAGTCTTTTTATTTCCGCTTCCAGTTCGCTTTCTGATCTTGTTGCTTTTTCCATAGGTGTCTCCGTTAGTCTCATGCGTGTGTGAAGTCTAATAAAAGCTTCTTTATGTTCGACTTCGCTCAGGTAAGCTAACATGCTTTCTTCAACGTTTTGCCAACAAGGATTTTTGCCGTGTTAACATCGATGTGTAAGTTTGCGCATTCAGTTAAGAATCGTTTTCGAAACGCATGAAACCTTAGTCTTTTGTGTTTTGGAATGTGGATTTTTGCTTTTTTCGCAAGCTTTCTTAAGGTTCGGTTTACTGTTTCTGAATCAATCCATTTTTCTCGATTGCTTGGAAATAGGTAAGGGTTCTTTGAACTCAATGTTGGCAAATATTGTTTGAGCAGTTCGACGGTTTCATTGCTTAGGAAGCTTTTTGCGATTACGTCCTCTTTTTCTGTGATCAGTTCGAAGCGTATGGGTGTATCTTGGTCTAAACTTGGCAACATGTCTTTTCTGATTTTCACAAAGTCGCCAACACGCCAACCAAGGTCTTTTCCCATTGAGACAAACAACTTATCTCGAAGAGTATCAGCAACCGTGAACATTTTTCTTAGCTGTGCGATTGTTGGGATATAATCCTTTGTTGTTGGGACTGTTCTTGAAATTTCTTTGCTTACGTAAGTCATTGGCATTTCAAAATAACGGAAAAGTTGTCGAAGTCCTAAGCATAAGGTTCTTGCGCTGTTGATTGCATATCCTTGATCTAAAAGCCATTTATGAAATTTTTCGATTTCACGTCCAAAACGTCTTTTTTGGTGCAGATCCCCGCTTATCCAATCTTGCCTTCGCATCTCTAAGATTTCGTTAGGTGTTTTTCCGAAGTATTCACTAAACTTGGTGATTCCAGCTTTGTATTCTTTATATGTTGCCTTGCTTCTGCTCTCTTTAATGAATGATAAGAAATCTTCGACCTTCAGTTTAGTTGTCATATTCGTTATCACCTCTTTTAACGCTTAGACGCAAAAAAGGCTTACGGTATATCGAAACCGTGTCATATCGCATTATTGCGACTTTACGGGAGATATCTCCACTTTGGTGGGAGTTCAAATCTCACTACGTCTGTTATTAGCAGTTCTGAATTGCTTTCGCACATGTTGTGAAGAAAGCTAAAAATTTGGCTTAGTAGTTGTTGTTAAGAAGCCTAGGAGAAAAATAACAACTTCTGAGAGTTCAAGAACTGAATGAGAAATTGAGCGCGCCAGCTGATCTGTATCCGGAAACTTTCTCTTTCAAGACATAAAAAGAGTTAAGCTTCTTTTCAATTTCAGCTTGCATTTCCTGCCATAGCGCTCTCTAAATAGTTAGGCGGGCACGAGCGCCTGGAACAAGTTGACACGGCTGCTTTTTGTTTAATTGAGAAGATAATTCACGTATAAAAATAGGAGCAAGGTTATAGTTTTTTGGTTGCTGCTTTCTCAAGTCCGACTACGCCGGGTAGTTTCTTGCCCATCAGAAACTCTATCAGTGCCCCACCAGCGGTGCTGATGTAAGAGATTTTACTGGACAGCCCAAGCTCTTGTAGGGCTGCCACCGTGTGACCACCACCCGCAAGAGAAAACCCTTCCGAATCCGCAACTTCCCCGAAGATTCCTTTTGTTCCAAAGATGAATTCGCTGTTTTCATAAACTCCCATGGGTCCGCTGACCACGATCGACTTCGCACTCCTTATAATCCTGGAATAGGATTCAACGGTTATTGCTCCGATGTCAAATATCGGGTAATCCGTTGGCAGCTCGTCAACGGAAATCTCTTTCCGCCTATCAGCCACTTCCACAGCTACGTCCAAGGGAACCTTAACTTTGTCTGGATACCTTTGTAAAAGCTCTCGTATGCCCGGCACAAAACCTAAGAGATCTTTCCGCTCCAAGAAATCCATGTTCGACTTACCAAGATCGAAACCCCTAGCCACCAGAAAAACTTGACCGGCAACTCCGCCCGTGAGCACATAATCCGCTATACCATTGTCCAACACGTACTTCGAAATCTCAAGCGCGTCGTCTCCTTTGGCTCCGCCAAGAACAAACACGCACGGCTTCTCCGGACTCTCCAAAACCCTGCCTAAAGACTTTAGCTCTCTCTCCATAATCCGCCCAGCAACACTCGGCAAAACAGCCGTGAAACCAACAATCGAAACGTGAGCCCTGTGCGCAGCTGCAAAAGCATCGTTGACGAACAGGTCAGCCAGAGGCGCGAGCTTCTCCACCATCTCCGTCTTCGCGTGCTCCTCCGGCGTCCCCTTCTTCCGCTCATCCGCAAACATCCTAACATTCTCCAACACAAGCACCTCACCGTTCTCCAGCGTCCTAATAGCATCTTGAACCTTCTCATCGAAAATGCTATTAGTGTACTTGATGCGTTTGCCAAGAACCTTGCTCAAAATCCCAGCGTGCTGCTCCAAGGGAATGAAATCCGGTTCGCCGGGTCTACCCTGATGTGCCAAAACCACAACCTTCGCGCCCTTCTCAACGAGCTCTTTAATAGTAATTTCACCGTGCGTCCTAATCCTTGTCTCGTCAAGTATCTTCTTCGTTTCCACGTCTATCGGAGAGTTGAAGTCCACTCTGACCAGTACAGTCTTCCCTTGTAACTCTACGTCATCCAGCGTCAACGGCTTAGGCATAATAACACCATCTTAAAAATTAAGGGGGGTAGTGAGATTTATTTGGCTTTTCAGCTGTATCATGTCGCCATTCTGCAGATCTTCTCTATCATCCGCACCATCTTGACAGAGTAGCCCCACTCGTTGTCGTACCACGCCAGCACCTTAACCAAGTTTCCAATAACCATGGTGGAGAGACCATCCACGATGGCAGAGTAAGGATTGTGGATCAAATCCGATGACACCAACGGCTCTTCGCTGTAATCCAAGATTCCCTTCAGCTCCTTTCCTGCTGCGTCCTTAAAGGCTCCGTTGACCTCCTCCTTGGTGACTTCCCTTTCCAATGTGGCCACAAAGTCAACTATGGACACGTCAGGAGTGGGAACACGCAAGGCCAGCCCATTCATTCTTCCCTCAAGCTCCGGCAGCGTAAGGGTCGCTGCAACTGCTGCGCCAGTGGTTGTCGGTATCATGTTGAAAGCTCCTGATCTGGCTCGACGCATGTCTTCATGCTGCATGTCCAGGAGCCTCTGGTCGTTGGTGACGGCGTGGACAGTAGTCATGAGTCCTGCCTTGATGCCGAATTTGTCGTTGAGCACCTTAGCCACAGGTGACACGCAGTTCGTTGTGCATGAAGCCAAAGAAACTATGTGATGTTTTTCCGGGTCATACTTGTCGTCGTTTACGCCATAAACCACTGTTAGATCCGCGCTTTTGGCTGGACTCATCGGTGCGGAAACCAACACTTTTTTGGCTCCGGCTTGTAGATGTTTTGAGGCAGCTTCCCTTTTTCTGAACCTTCCTGTGGACTCTACAGCCAAATATACGCCCATCTCCCTCCAGGGCAGCTTCGCTGGGTCTGGCTGTGCCAAAACCTTCAACTCTTGCTTGATAACGCCATTTTTCTTGATAACAATGACGTCTCCCTTAGCTTCTGCATCAAAGGGTAATGGTCCATGCACCGTGTCATGTTTTAGGAGGTGTGCCAAGGTCTTGGCGTCTGTTAGGTCGTTGACCACTGCAAAGTCGATTTCTGTTCCGGTTTCTAAGGCTGCTCTGTATAGAAGTCTCCCTATTCTTCCAAATCCGTTAATAGCCACTTTCGTTTCCATTTCTAATCACCATATTTGCTCATTTTATTCTGACATTCCACTAATTAATGTTACCCGTGATTTAAGACTAACGCAATTTTCGTAATGCTATTTCGGCAGCGAGCACCATGGGCTCCCATGTTTCGTTTAGGGGGGGCGCATAAGCAGTATCCGCCTTGGCTAACTCCCGCACAGTCATCTGCTTCTGCATCGCAAACGACAAAGCGTTTATGCGTTGAGTCACCTCTTCGCCTCCGATTATCTGAGCCCCAACTATTCTTTGGCTTTCCTTCTCTACAACAAGCTTGATTTTGATCGGTAAGCCACCAGGGTAATATCCTGCCCTAGTTGTTGAAGTGATCGTTCCAACAACCGTCTCAAGCCCAGCTCTTCTTGCAAAGAATTCTGTCAATCCCGTGACGCCTATTTCGGTGTCAAAGAGCTTTGTGACAGATGAGCCTAACACTCCGTGGAAAACCGCGTATCCAGCAGCAGCATTTATTCCCGCTACCTTCGCCTGTCTAACCGCCGTTGTTCCTAACTGACACAGGGTTGGGCGTTTCGTAATCAGGTTGATGGATTCTGCGCAGTCTCCGACAGCATAAACATCTTTAACATTAGTTTCCATCCTTAGGCTTGTCCTTATCCCTCTGGTTTCACCGATTGTGATGCCGGCTTTTTTGGCGAGCTCGGTGTTTGCTCTTATTCCAAACGCGGCAATAATCAAATCCGCGTTTATCTGCTCTCCGCCAGCGATTATCCCTGTGACCTTGTCTGTGCCGAGGAACTCCTCGACCCCCTTACTGACCATTACTTTTATGCCCTTCTGTTCAAGTGTCTCCTGCACGCTTTTAGCCATGTCTGCGTCAAGCATGGTTGGAAGGATTTGAGGCAACAACTCAACAACGGTGGTTTCTAAGCCTCTTTCTTTAAGCGCTACTGCAGTTTCGAGTCCTATGAGACCTGCTCCCATAACGACCGCTGTCTCTGCACCATCCTTTATTGCTTGATCAATCCTTTTTCCATCTTCTATCGTTCGTAAAACGTATACTCCTCTTTTTTCTCTGCCCTTGATTGGGGGTACAAAGGGGCATGCGCCTGTGGCGACTATTAGGCTGTCGTATTGGAGCGTCTCCTGTTTTCCTGTTTTGTCTTGTATCTCAACGGTTTTGTTTTTTATGTCTATGTCTTTTACTGTTGTTTCTAGCACGAGGTTCAGCTTCATCATGCGGAAAAATGACGGCGGAAAAACCACGAGTTTGTCGAAGCTTGGTATGTGTCTGCCCAGAACGAATGGGATTGCGCACGGTGAATAGCCCGCTTGTTTCTGCTTGGTTATGAGGGTTATCTTAGCTGTGCGGTCTGTTCTTCTAGCGGCTGACGCTGCATCTACCCCTGCGGCATGTGCACCGATGATTACTATACGTCTCGGCATCTGTTTATCCTTCTTTTATCAAAGTTTTGTGCCACTCAACCGCCTTATTAAAGGCCATTATGTTGGCTAGTTCTGCCTGCAGGTTTGATGGTTTTATTATTAGCAGCCAGCCCTTTGCGTACGGGTCTTCGTTTAGGATTTCCGGGCTAGACTGAACCTCTTCGTTCGCTTCCTCAACTGTTCCGCTCACTGGCGCAACCAAGTCTGAAACAGCCTTCACAGACTCCACTGTCCCATACGGTTCCTTTTGTGTCACTGTTGTTCCTGGGCCTGGCAGTTCAGCATAAACTACTTCGCGAAGTTGTTTTTGAGCGTAGTCTGTCATACCTACGCGAACCTTGTCGCCTTCAACTTTGACCCATTCCCAATCCTTCGTGTAGTATAGGCCTTCGGGCACTTCGTATCCGTCTACTTTCACCATGTTTTGTTCACCTCTCAAATAGTTGTTATTCTTTAACATTTTAGCTTTAAAAATTAACCGTTAGATTTCTGATTATACATTGTTGATCTTTGTTATCGTTGCCGTTTTCCGTTTATGTAGTCCTCTACCCACTGTTTCGCTTCAGGATCTGGTACTTGAATTGGTGGGTGTTTAAACGCGTACGATGATATGCTTATCAATGGACCAGCTATTTTGCGGTTCAAGGCAATCTTTACCGCTCTTATGACGTCAATCACTACCCCTGCACTGTTAGGCGAGTCCTCGACCTCAAGTTTAGCCTTTATCGTTACCGGCTGGTTACCGAACTTTCTGCCTTTGAGCATTAAATAACAGATTTTCTTGTCACCGAGAAATGGCACGTAGTCTGACGGCCCAATCCTCGTCGGCACATCATACGGAACAAGGCTTGTGACAGCCTCGGTTTTGCTAATCCGCTTTGTTTTCAGCCTTTCCTCAACGGTCATGTTTAAGAAATCAGTGTTTCCACCCAAGTTTAGCTGATATGTCTCGTCAATCACTACTCCCCTGTCTATGCAAAGCCTAACCAAGTTTCGATGCAGAATTGTCGCGCCCAATTGGCTTTTTATGTCATCGCCAGCCGCTGGTAATCCCTTCTCCTCAAATTTTCTGCTCCACTCTGCGTCTGAAGCTATGAATTCTGGTATGCAATTCACGAGGGCAGATCCAGCATCTAAAGCCGCTTGGGCGTAAAAGTGGGTGGCGTTTCGGCTTCCAACGGGCAAGTAATTAAGGAGCATGTCGGCTTCTGTTTCTTTCAGAATTTCCACAACGTCTGTCTGCCCAAATTCGTTGCTATCGTAAAGGTTGAAGGGACTCTTCATGTGCTCAGCCACCCCGTCGAGAATTGGGGCTGGCGAAACCTTCACGCCTAAGGGTGGCACATCTGCAAATATTGCGCAACAGTTCGGCTCAGCAAATATAGCTTCAGCTAAATCCTTCCCAATCTTGTTCTTGTTCACGTCGAAGGCCGCAACAACTTTTATGTCTCTTATGTGATATCCGCCAAAATTCACGTGCATGAGCCCGGGAACCGTAACGTCTTCCCTCGCATTCTTATAGTATTCGATTCCTTGGATAAGGGCGGACGCGCAGTTACCCACGCCCGCTATGGCGACACGAATCTCTGGCAAATTGTCACTTCCCTCTTTTGCATTATGTGGTCAACGTTTTAAGAGTTGTCTCTCTACAACTTTTTCTGGAAGCATAGGCAAGGTTAAAAGGGGACATTGGAATAAAACACTAGAAGATAGGTGAAAGCGCTATGAATGAAAATGAAGTTGACGTGAGATATGAGCCATTCAAGGAAATTGTGGTGATGCAACGGAATTTGTTCTCGTCACCAGATTACATGGCAAGGTTTGCATCGATAATTGCCGGTGGCAAAACAGCGGGTTTATACTGGACTGAAGGAGTAGTATTCCTATACTTCCCTCTTCCAGCGTCAACGGAAACAGCAGCCAAGGCTCTAGTTGAGAGCAGACGGGTCTACTGGACTTTTGTTGGTTACGCGCTCATGCCGAAATATCAACCGATAATCGAAACAAAAGAAAAGATAATGGTTCCAGTAATCGACATGTCCTCCAATCCCATGTTTAGAAAGGTTGCAAACTGGTTAAAAGAGCAAAAATAAACTCCAGCGTCAAACGATTTTGAGAATGTCCTGAAAGGAGCCCGCCAAGTCCAATTGAAAACATTATGTATCAAAGGAATGGTTTTCTCCGGAAAAGGTGAAGGAGCAAAATTCATCGAGCTTCCATGGGTGAGAAAACAGATAACAGAAAAACTCGGCTTCACTCCTCATCCTGGAACACTAAACATTAAGCTAACCAGAGAAAGCCTCAAACTTAGAACTTTACTGGGAAAGACAGGGGCAATAGAAATTTCGCCAGCTGCGGGTTTCCATCGTGGAAGATGCTTCAAAGCCTATTTAATTAATAACCTGAAATGCGCGGTTGTCATCCCAGAAACCCCAAATTATCCAAGAGACATCATAGAACTTATTGCTCCAATAAACTTGAGAGAGAAACTTCAACTAAGAGACGGAGACTATGTTCAGGTTAAGATCTTGCTTGGATAGACCGTTGTTTTCCGCTTTTCTGTTTTAGGAACCTTTCCATATACTCTTCTAAGCATCTTTTCTTTTTAAGGTAGAGACCATATTTCACAAGGGCGTTCATTGCTCTTGCAGCGTCTTCCGGTGAAAAATAGGCTGGGATGCCCAACTTATCAAACCTGTAACGCGTGTGCAGAGCCATTTCCGTTTCCCCAATGTCACACGCGACTATAGGCTTGTCATGTTTACCGGCGACTTTTGAAACCCTGTCAACAAAGTCCTCCTGCAAGGCTGGTGTGTGATGTAGACCTAGCAGTATTATGCCATGGATTTCAGGGTCCTCAAAGAGTATTTCCGCTGCGAGTTCAAACATTTCGGAGGTTACTGAACCAGTTAAGTCCACAGGGTTAAGGTTCGTGGCAAACTTCGGAAGTCTTCCTTCTTTCTTTAGTTTCTCAAATTTCCGAATAGTCTCTTCTGAGAAACGTTTAACTTTTAATCCTTTCAGTTCACATTCATCGACAGCCATTATGCCAGGGCCACCAGCGTCTGTGATTATCCCTACGTTGTTTCCAGTGGCTGGGGGCTGCATGGTTAATGCTTTTCCAACGTCGAAGAACTCTTCCATGTCCTTCGCCCTAAAAATTCCCGTCTGTGCAAAAACCGCGTCATATATATGGTCTGAACCAGCCATGGCGCCGGTATGTGAGGCTGCTGCTCTCGCTCCGGCTTTCGTTCTTCCAGATTTAAGGGCAACAATGGGCTTTTTCTTTGTGACCTTCTTAGCTACTTTAAGAAACTCTCTTCCAGATTTTATGTCTTCGACATATAGCATTATGACTCTGGTTTCCTCGTCATGCAACAGGTACTGCAGCATTTCCGCCTCGTCTACGTCACATTTGTTCCCGAAACTCACAAATTTGCTTACCCCGATTTGCTGGCCCGTCAAGTAATCAAGGGCTGCAACGCCGAAAGCTCCGCTCTGGGTGACTATCGCTATGTTTCCGGGCATTGGACGCGGAGTCGCAATAACTTCGTCTCCTGTTGTTAGAACTCTTGTTTCGGGTAAAAACAGCATGTCCACGCCTGTTCTTGAGTCATAGACTCCGAGGCAGTTCGGCCCTAAGACTCTGATTCCAGCTTTTTTTGCTATAGCCTTAATTTGGTTTTCAAGTTCGTGGTTTCCGATTTCGCTGAAACCAGAACTGATTACTACCGCGGTTTTCACCTTTTTTGACGCCGCGTCCCTCATCACATTTGCGACATGTTTTGCTGGAACCACAATTACAACGAGTTCAAGTTCCTCCGGAATCTTAGTTATAGAAGGATAACTTTCAAACCCCAAAATCGAATCTTCATGCGGATTGACCGGATAAATCTCACCTTCGAAAACTCCTCTCCTCTTATTCTCCGCAAAATTCTTGAAGATAACGTTTCCCGCCTTGTTTATTTTTTTAGTTGCTCCGACAACAGCAACCGAGCTGGGATTAAAAAACGCGTGCATCTGCTTTACAGATTGTTCCAATGATATTTCACCTTCTGCTCTCCCTAACAATCACTATGGGTTTATGCTTTACTGTCTCCAGCATCTCCCAACTCACACCTGTTAACTCCACTTGGAACTTCTCAACCATATCCCACACAGTTTTTCCGGCACCGAACCCCCTCACACGATTTGCAATGTTAGCAACGTTCAAGTCTTCTTCAACGCTTGTTTTACAGCCTGCCACAGCTATTGGTGTCGGGCGTCTCTTAAGCTTAAACACACGCCCAATCATGTAAGATATGAATCCGCCGAAAGAGTGAATGCCCTTTATGGGTTTTGGCCGCGGTGTGAAATGGAAATTCCCAAACGAGTAAGTTTTATCCGTGTCCGCAATCATCACGAAAACTTTCTTCCCAAGCCTTTGCTGTATCTGCCTTCGTATTTTTTCCGCTATCTCATCCGCATTACCCAACGGTAAACTCACATAAGCATACGCCAAATTACTTCCATCAATACCGCCTTCAGAACCGAACATCAAAGCCTGCGACAAACCAGCATACTGCAAGGCAACTTGTTTATGCCGGCTTCCCATTTCCACCGGATACTCACGAAGGTATTGAAGCAGCCTTTCTCGAAAATGACACAACGGCCCTAGAAGATATCCCCAAACTATTCGCATCCAATACTTGGCGATTAACTTTGCACTGAAACCTGGTTTAACATTGTTTTCGTCAACGATATTGTTTGTTGCCGTTGAAATCGCCTTCTCGGATATGACCACAAAATCTCCGTCGGATACTTTTCCCTCGGCACCTTTGATTATCTCCTCTAGGTAATTCTCTCCCGGTCTCCAATACTTTGTGGCAACGGCCAAAGCTTTGTATCTTACCATTTACATCGCATTAACTTGTCAAAACGAAGCTCAGAGACTTCGGAACAGCTTCCTTGTTTCTTCAACATTGCATTCTGGCGGCTTCATTCTTCCTTCAGGACAATAACCCAGTTCTACGCATGAGGGGCCAGCGTTTTCAAAAAGGGC
>Ga0224501_10002203_pt1 | contig 15244 bp, 14 predicted proteins | sample SF_Oct11_sed_USG_4_FD_169105 | JGI IMG/M metagenome (GOLD analysis project Ga0224501, IMG submission 169105) | Sediment microbial communities from San Francisco Bay, California, United States - SF_Oct11_sed_USGS_8_1 | ecosystem: Environmental > Aquatic > Marine > Sediment | place: USA...
CGAGCCCGGTGCCGGAGACGGGCTCGAGCAGCACGCAGGCGAGCTCATGGGAATGTTTTTCGATCTCCTTGACCGCGTTTTCGGCGTCGTTCCAGGGTATTATCACGAAGTCGTCCATGACGTGGCCCAGCCCCAACGAGTGGGGGACCGGCACTGGCTCCTCGGGGGGCCCGCCGTACTCCGACACGCTGGCCAGAGACCAATCGGACGTCCCGTGGTAGGAGCCCTCAGGCTTGCACACCTTGGTCCTCCCGGTGTACCCCCTTGCAAGCCTCACAGCGTAGGTGACCGCCTCAGAGCCCGTGTTGACGAAGCGGATTTTCTCGATCGATGGAACGTGTTTGACTATTATTTTCGCCCATTTGACCAGGGTTTCAGGAGGCGCGCCGTACTGTATTCCCCTCTCTTTGGCCTCCTCGAGGGCCTCGAGGATCGCCGGGTGGCCGTGGCCCAGGATCATGGGCCCGTAGCCGCAGTGGGTGTCGATGTACTCGTACCCGTCGACGTCCCACAACCTAGCCCCTTTGGCCCTCACAAAGTACAGTGGGAACGGCTTCCTGTATTGGCCATACGCCGACGTTCCTCCCGGGAGATACTTGGAACTGTCTAGCCAAATCTGATGAGATGTTGGATGCAACTGCCTGTATCTCTCATCCGGATCGTGTGTCGACATTCAATCACCAACGGGCGCTCATGCTCGATTCTTGCTTAGGGTCTTTCGCCCCTTCTCAACCTCTCCTCGATCTCCAGTACGACCTGGGGCAACTGAGATATTCCCTCGATCACGTGGTGGGCTCCCGCCCTCCGGTGCTTGTCGTTAGCCGCTTCGACCATTGATTCCAGCTTTGCTTGGGGTGTGTTTTTTATTTCCTCCTCGTTGAGCCCCACGAGGGTCCCCGTCTTCGAGACCCCGACTGCCCAGGTCCCAGCGTTGAGCCCCTCCTCCACGCCGACGACCGTGTCGTCCACCTTCACGACGGCCGCTGGGGGGAACACGTTCGTCTCCATCATGTTCCTCATGACCATCCAGGGGCTGGGTCTGCCAGTCGGCACGTCGTCCGAGCAGAAGGCCGCATCCGGCACGTATCCCTGTTTCGCGGCCTCTTCGAGGTTGATCTGGGCGGCCTCCTTGAAGTATCCGGTCGTCGATCCGATTTTGATGCCCCTTTCCCGGAGCCAGTTCACGGTTTCGAGCGTCCCGGGAATCAATTTAGAGTAGTCCCGGATGACCTCAAGCTGCATCGGCTTGAAAAGGTTCACGAACATGTCGTCGACATCCTCCTCCGTCCAGCCGCGGCCGTGTTCCTCCGTCCATTTCGCGGACACGTCGGGGTACCACTCGAAGATGCATTTTATGTGGTCCCGCTTGTACCTCCCCATTGGCCCCCGAGCCTGCTCCATGGAGATGTCGATGCCCTTCCTCCTGAAGACCTCGATGAAAACCACCGCCGGCGCGAAACACCCGTAGTCAACCGTCAGACCCGCCCAGTCGAGGACGACCAGCTTGATCGGACCCTTGTACCTCCTGTTGTATTCCAGATATCGGGATATTTCCATTCCTCAACCCTCTTTGATTGAGCATCTCTTTTGGATTCATTTAACCTTTTTTTCAACGGGTTGTGTGGGAGAAAGGTTCCGGTCGCCAATGGGGTCTCTAACCCCGCAGGGAGGCGTGGGACAGGATCTCCCCCACGTTGAGGATCTCCAGGGTGCTGGTGCTGCCGGGGGCCTCGAGGCCCGAGCCCGAGACGACCATGACGACGTCCTGCTCCTCGACGAACCCTTCATCGAGGCTCTTCTTCACGGCGCCGACTATCAGCTCGTCCCTGTCGTCGGTCCATGCCACGTCGAGGGGCTCGACGCCCCAGTAGAGGCGTATCCGCCTGCCCACCCTCGGGCTCTCCGTCACAGCCAGTATCCGGGTCCTGGGCCTGTACTTGGAGACCATACGAGCGCTGAATCCGCTCCTAGTGACCACGATGATGGCGGCTGGGTTCGTGGCCCCCGCCGCCTGGGATGCGAGGTTGCCGATCACTTCGGCGATCGAGCCCTCGACCCGAGTAGAGCCCTCCCTTATGGGAGTGGGGCCTCGCTCCGCAGTCTGGCTGATGCTGTTCATCGCCCTCACCGCCTCAATTGGGAACAGCCCGACCGCCGTTTCCTCCGAGAGCATCACGGCGTCGGCGCCGTCGAGGATCGCGTTGGCCACATCGCTCGCCTCTGCCCTCGTCGGGCGGGGGTTCACAACCATGGATTCCAGCATCTGGGTGGCTACAATTACAGGCTTCCCGGCGGCCCTGCACTTCCCGATGATCCTCTTCTGAAGGAGGGGCACCTCCCAGGGCAGCACCTCTATGCCCAGGTCACCCCTGGCCACCATGACGCCGTCGCTGGCGTCGATGATCTCGTCTATGTTCTCGACGGCCTCCCTGTGCTCGATCTTGGAAACGACGGGATGGTCTCCCCCTGCCCGCTCTATGGCCCTCCTCGTGTTCTCCACGTCCCGCCGGTCCCTGACGAAGGAGACGGCGAACCAGTCGCACGAGCCGACCCCGAACTCGATCCCCCTGACATCGTTCTCAGTGGGGGGCCTCACCGAGAGGTCGGCCCCGGGCGCATTGATCCCCTTCCGGCTGACGACCTCGCCGCCAGAGACCACTCTCCCCGTGAAGCCCCGGAGGTCCCCGTCCACGGAGGTGACCCTGACCTCGATTATCCCGTCGTTGATGAATATGCTGCCGCCGACCCTGACCTCCTGGGGGAGGCCCTCGTAGGTGACTGAGAGCTCCCTGCCGTCGCCCAGGACCGACCTGGTCGTGAAGTGGACCTCGTCGCCGGGCCTCAGGTTCACGCTTCCGTCCACCTCGCCCACACGGATCTTCGGGCCGGGCAGGTCGATGAGGGTGGAAACCCCTTCGACACCGGCGAGGTCATCCAGAACCCGCCTGTGGTACCCGAGGTCCCCGTGGGAGAGGTTGACGCGCGCCACGTCCATTCCCGCCTCGGCCATCGCCCACATCGTCTCCGGCATATCCGAAGAGGGCCCAATTGTGCAGACGATCTTCGCCCTAACGAACTGGCCCACGCCCATAACACCCCGCACAGGAATCTGGCACGCCTGCTTTTTAAGCGCCTCGCAGCCGGCTTCATGGGTCATGGGTACATTAAGACCTTATCTATCCGCGAGATTGTTGAGCCGCTGCTTGGGCCGCGCCGAAGGGAAGAAGGGATGACCTGCCTCCACCGACATCCCAGAAGCCTACGGATACCGGACTGAGAGCGCTTCCAGGACATGATATTCGTCGTCTGCCGGGACTGCGGCAAGACCCTGGAGATAAGGTTCAACTCCCAGTCCGGGGAGATCCCGGAAGGGCCTGAGGGGGCGCCTGAGGAGGCCAGGCTGGAAACGATTTATTAACCTCGCCCCATCCATAACCTCCTCAGTGGTCGGTCTTGGTCTACTGCACGAAATGCGGTGAGCAGAACGAGGAGGGCACGGAGTTCTGCAAGAAGTGCGGGGCTCCCCTGGGCGCCAGGACGGCGCGCAGGGTCTTCAGGCGCGAGAGGGAGCAGTGCTTCGGCGTCCCCATGGCTGGGTACACGTGGGGTCTCCTCATCGGCCTCGTCATCGTGATCTGGGGCGCCTCCGAGCTCCTCAACCTCAACTTCGAGTTCTTCGCCGTGTTCGCCGTCATCTTCGGCGCCCTCATCCTCTGGAACGCCCTGAGGAAGACCCAGGGCGAATAGCCGAGGGCGGCCTACACCTTTCTCAGGACCCTGCCCGCCATCGCGCCCGTGTGCTCCCCCTCCCTCAGGGTGACGACGCCGTTCACCACTAGGTGCTCTATCCCCTCGGGGTACCTCATCGTCGCCTCGGCCGGAACGAAGTCCGACCTGTCCCTCACGGTCTCCGGGTCGAAGACGGTGATGTCGGCCCACATCCCCGGGGAGATCAGCCCCCTGTCTTGGAGCCCCAGGATCCGGGCGGGGAGGCCGGTCATCTTCCTCACAGCCTCCTCCATCCTCAGGACCCCCCTTTCCCTCGCGTAGAGCCCGAGGACCCGGGGGAACGTGCCGTAGAGCCTCGGGTGGGGGGCCGGCGAGTACTTGGCTATCGGCTCGTAGGGCGCGTGGACGCTCCCGTCCGAGCCGACGGCGACCCAGGGGCGCCTCATGATCATGTCCACGTTCTCCTCCTTCTGGTTGAAGTTGACGAAGCTGAAGCCCCCCCTCACCTCGCCTGCGACGGACTTCAGGACGTGGTCCTTGAAGAGCTCGAAAACGGTGTCCTCCCCCTTCTCCCCCCTCATCTCCGCGACCTCGGCGATTGTCTTGCCGACGAGTGTCGGGTCCGTGGCGTAGTTGGAGATCAGTGCCGCCTCGGGCCCGCCGCGGTCGTCCATCGCCTGGATGAGGCCCTCCTTTATCCTCGGGGCCACCTCCGGGTCTTGGAGCCTCCTCGCCAGGGCCTCCCTGCCCCCCTCGTTCGCCCAGGCGGGGATCCAGGCGCCGGGCCCCGTGCCGCTTGCCCTGTAGGGATACTGGTCTGCGGTGACGTCGACGCCCCGTGCCCTCGCCTCCTCCACCATCTCCACGAGTCTGGGGCAGACGTCCCAGAACCGCCTTGAGAGGACCTTGAAGTGGGAGATGTTGACGGGGAGCCCCGCCTCCTCTCCGATGCGGATGATCTCCTCCACGGCGCCGACCGGGTCGCCCCGGTCCCCCTCGTCCCTTATGTGGCTCGTGTAGTAGCCGCCGTACTCTGCGACGACCTTCGCCAGCTCTATCACCTCACCGGTCTCGGCGTAGCTCTGGGGGTCGTACCTGAGCCCAGTGGTGATCCCTCGGCAGCCGGCCTCCATCGCCTTCGCCACCTCCGCCTTCATGGCCTCCAGCTCACCGGCGGTGGGAGCCCTCATCTCCATCCCCATCACGTACCTGCGGACGGTGCCGAACCCGATCTGGGGCACCACGTTCACCGAGATGCCGCCCTCCCCGAGCATAGTCAGGTACTCGTCGACGGTGGACCAGTCGACCTCGACGCCCGCCTCCATGAGGACCGGGCTGTTGCGCCCTATCTCCTCCCTCATCTCGTCGTTGAGGGGCGCCGCTCCGTTCCCGCAGCTCGGGAAGGCGATGGTCGAGACTCCCATGCGGACCTTGTTCTCAGCCAGCCTGTTCACCAGGATGGGCCAGTCAGAGTGGTCGTGGGGATCGATGAATCCGGGGCAGACGACCATGCCGGAGGCGTCTAGCTCCTTTCGGGCCCCCCCGGAGACCCTCCCAACCTCGACTATGCGGCCGCCCTCGACGGCGATGTCGGCCCTGAACCAGGGGTTGCCGGCCCCCGTGACCACCCTCCCGCCCTTGATCAGCAGATCGAACATACGGATAATGGAAGGCACCTTTGACTGATATATCTTACATCCCGTGGCCGCCCCTGCAACGGACGACCGGTTGACCTCGGAACCAATCTGTCCTCTCGGGGCCTCGAAGATGGCTCCGATAGCCCAACGAGGCTGCATGTCGGAGACCCGCTTGAAAGGGGTCGGCGTAGCCCGGTCCACTGTGCATATTAAATAGTGCATAGGTAAGGGATGATGGAGGATACGCTATGTTGATCCCACCAATCGTAGGCCAGGAGGGGGGAGGCTTCGACATTATCTGGATACTCCTCCCACTGCTGTGCTGCCTCATGGCCATGGGCCAGCGCGGCGGCGAGAGGCCCCAGGCGGGCGGCACCGTCAACGAGTCATGGTACACCGTCCAGGACATGGAGTCCACCTACTCGGCGATAGAGGAGGAGACAGTTGAGTGGAGGAGGCAGGCCGAGGAGAGAGATAAGGAGACCTCCGGGTCGATCACAGCCAGGCTCAGGGGTATCTTGAGAGGCGGAAAGCAGGCGGAGAGGTACGCCGTCAAGGAGACAGTCCCGCCGAGGCTCTACAGCATGACGGACAGGACTGGGCCCATCTACTTCGAGCTCATCGAGGTCGAAGGGGGAGGGACGGTCGTGCAGGCCACCTACGACCAGGCCGTCAAGAGCCGGGTGGCCAGGTTCAAGGCAAAGCTGCCCCTCAAGATCCCTGCGGTGCCTATAGGCAAGCGCTGCCCCACGTGCGGAAAGGCCGTGCTCCCGGAGTTCAGCCTGTGCCCCTACTGCGGAGAGAAGCTGATCACGGAGTAGGCCCGAGAGATGGAGTTGTGGAGGCTCCTCGCCCACAACCACTGGTTCACCATCAGGGTCCTGGGCGGGGAGGTGAGGCTGTGCGCCCGTTGCTCTGGGTACGTTGTGGGGTTCCTCGCCGCGATGGCCCTCCACAGCCTGATGGGCTCCCTACTGTTCCGTTCGTTCCCGATCAACCTCCAGTTCACGGTGTGCCTGCTTACGCTGCTGCCGCTGGCGGTCGACTGGCTCACCCAGTCCTGGGGATGGAGGAAGAGCAACAACGGTCTCAGGCTCCTGACCGGGGCAGTCCTGGGCACCGGCGTGTTCCTGTTCTCGCTTATAGATTCAGCGCACTCGCTGAAGAACACTTTTTTCGTTTTAACAGCGGTCGTCATTGCCTTCTTTGGGTTAGCCGGGGACATCCTGGACAGGCCATTTTCCAGTTTAAGAGGAGCTTGAAAGGCATCATCCTAGACCACTAACGCCCTTCCTGCCACCTCGTGATCAAAAGGATGGTCAGCAGGACGTAGACAACTTGGATTGTATCATTTTATAGCCTATCGGGCCCAGTATGAGCGGTGAGAGTTTTGGCAGAATTAACGAAGGAGAAGGAGACAGCCTTCGGCTGGATCGACGGGAACTCGGAGAGGATCTCCGACTTCCACCAGCTCATCTGGCGCTACGCCGAGCCCGCCCTCAGGGAGTACAATTCCTGCAGGGCCTTCGTCAGGTTCCACAGGGAGGAGGGCTTTGAGGTCGAGGAGGGGATAGCCGGGATGCCGACCGCCTACCTCGCCGCTTGGGGGAGCGGCAGGCCCGTCATCGCGACGTACACCGAGTACGACGCGGTTCCCGGCACGGCCCAGGAGCCGGTCACCAGCAGGGAGGCGCCGAACCCACTCCAGGCGGGGCACACCGACCCTCACTCCGCCCTCGGCGTCGCGGCCCTCGTCGGCGCGGTGGCCACGAAGCACGCCATGGAGGAGCACGGGCTCGGGGGCACCGTCAAGGTCTTCGGAGCGCCGGCCGAGAAGATCTGCGTCGCCAAGCCCTTCCAGGCGGCCCGGGGCTACTACGACGGACTCGACACGGCCGTGACCTGGCACCCGAGGCAGGCGACGACCGTCATGTACGAGACCCAGTTCGGGAGCTACTGGTGCGTCGCCTTCGTGTTCAGGTGCGACGAGCCCGAGAAATGGATCAGCCACGCACCGGACCTCCCGAGGCAGGCGAGGGCGCCCGCGGCCCTCGACGCCGTCTGCCTCATGTACACGACGACGAAGTACACTAAGGAGGCGATGCTCCCACACACCGGCTACTGGACCCTGAACGAGGCGGTCCTAGTAGCGGGCCAGTGCACAAGCGACAACATCCCGCCCAGGATCGGCGTCATCACCTACGCCTTCAGGGCTCCGTCCCTCGCCCAGCAGGAGCAGATCTACAGGGTGCTCCAGAACAACGCGGAGGCCGTCGCGAAGGTGACCTGCTGCACCGTAGAGACCAGGTGGGTGACGAAGACGAGGACAGGGCTCCCGAACATCGCCCTCGCCGACCTGGCCTACGAGAACCTGGAGCTCGTGGGGCCGCTGAGGTGGACGGAGGATGAGAAGCAGATAGCCAGGGAGATCGCAAGGAACCTTGGGCACGAGCCCCCCGAGGAGCCCTACAACGAGGCGCTGACCCCGCCGGAGGAGTGGGAGAGGATGACAAGGCAGGGAATCCCGCCCCACCAGAGGTGCCTCGGGAGCGACGACTACGTCGAGTTCACCTGGCACTGCCCTACCGTCTGGATCCAGGTCGCCCGGCCCTTCCTCCGGATCCCCGGCGTCAGGCTCCCCTCATGGGTCCACTACGCCCTCGGCGGCATGCGTGGCGTCATCGACAGGACGATATACACCGCCGGCAAGGCGATCTCCGGCACGATGCTGGACCTGGTCACGGACCCAGCCAAGCTGGGGAGGTGCCAGAAGGAGTTCAAGAGGCGCACGTCGGAGTACAAGGAGGAGCCGCTTCTTCCGCCAGACCTTGAGCCCCCCATCGACCTGCGATGGCCGGAGTACGTAACCACCGTCCGCGGCCGCGAGTGGTGGATACCCCCGACGAGGGAGGCCTGAGGGCCTCCATAGCCACGTTCAAGGGCGGACAGAAACCCAGCCAGCATTTTTCTTAATTCTTTCTTCCTGATCAGTCTCTGGGTTAATATACCCTTGAAATCCCAATTTGATCGCCGTGTCCTCGGGGAGAAGGTTGAGGAGGCTCGTCGCGGTGGCCTCTGTGATCGCAGCAACGGCGGTCATCCTGATTCTCTTCTTCGGCGACAATCCCCTCTCGGGCCCCCCGATCTGGGTGCTCGGAAACGTTGTCATCCCGGCGTTCATGGCCTTCGGGTGGAAGTACGTCCTCGGGGAGTTCGAGGACCAGGCCAAGTTCCTCGCCCGGTGGAGCGCGATGGCTCAGACCGCCTGCCTCTGCGTCAACCTTGCGACAGTGAAGACTTCCGCCTGGGGCCTCACCGGCCCGGCTGTCTTGGTGCTCACGTCGGCCCTGGTCCTAATCTACGTCGGGGGATTCTACGAGGGATGGCTCGGTGGGCTCCTGAACGTCGCCCTCATGATACTGAACACCGGGCTCTCCTACCTGCTCATCCTGTCGAACCTGGACAACCTCAGCCCCTGGCTGGTGGACCCCTCCTCCCCCGACGGGAAGAACCTGCTCGGGTACCTCCTCTCCGACATCGGCCAGATCGGCACGATGGCCGTGCTGACTCCCCAGATATTCCTGAGGGACTACATCGGCAGGATCCAGGAGCAGAGGGCAATGGAGCGCCTCAAGGAGCTACTGGACGAGGATAAGGAATAGCCCTGGTAACCGGCAGCCGCAAACGCCAAAAAAATGGATATGTTCTAGGGTCTTCAGGCGTAGTGGTCCCTGGGGGCGCCGTGGGTCGACACGTCCCTCCAGATCATCTTCCAAATGTCCTCCGCGAATATGGCGTCCCTCCTGACGACGGCCTCCAGGAGGTTCGAGAGGAACCTGTGGTGCCTCACCTCGTCGGCGTAGATCTCCTCTAGCAGGAACCTGACCCTGTCGTCCCCCTCGCCCTCCATGAGGGCCCTCGCCTCCGCCATAATCCTCTCCTCGACCTCGATGTGCCTCCTCAGGGACGCCTCCAATGCGTCGTACTCGACGTCCGTGACGGCTAGTGGCCCCCTCAGGATGTCCGCCACGGCCCTGTACAGGCCCGCGTGCTTCTCCGAGTCGAGGGCGACGCCCCTGATCAGCCCGCCTATGGCGACGTTCCCCAGGCCTGCGACGTCCTCTTCGTAGCGGAGGGCGTACTCCTCCTCCATCTCGGCCATCTGCTCCATCTTACTGACCCTTTCATCCATATCGGTCAGCTCCAACACGGTTTGTGCTGAGAAACGGGGCTCTATAAAGATTCGTCCAGCCTCCCGTCGACCACCCGGGGAGCAGCGCTCCTCTCCGTTCTAAACTTTAGAACGTGCCTCTCGCCAGCCGAAGGCGGCTGTTCTAAAGCATGGGTTAATTATCCTCGGTCCCCCCTGTAATGCAGACGAGAAATGAACTCGAAGCAGCAATACATCTCGGTGTTCGCGATCTGCTTGACCGTCATAGTCGCAGCCGCCATCATGACTTACAAGCCACTGGCGCCGCAGGAGGAGGATGATACCTTCAAGTTCCCCGTCGGCATCCCCCCGTCCCTCGGGACGGTGGCATCGGTTTCGCAGGGCGGTGAACAGGTAAGTGCCATTTATGTCTCGGGTTCAGGTAGCGCATCGGAGAAGGCAAATAAGGCTACTGTTACGTTGGGTGTTATGACCGAAGATCCATATGCCTCTGTAGCGGTCGAGGACAATGCTGAACGCATGACAGCGGTAATCAATGCCATCAAAGCCCTAGACATCCCCGAGGACAAGATAAAGACCGTCCAATACAGTGTCTACCCCGACTATGATTGGGAGTTGAGGAGAACAACAGGCTACAGAGTCACCAACATGGTAGAGGTCGAGATTGAAGACCTCGGAATCATCGGTGATGTCATCGATGACGCGGTTGAAGCTGGTGCAAACAACATTCAGGGTGTAAGCTTTGGATTGACTGATGAAGTGGCAGAGAGACTTCAAACGGATGCATACAAACTGGCGCTACAAGACGCAAAGGGGAAGGCTGATCTCATAGCTGAAACTCTTGGGCTCAGAATCACAGGTGTACTATCAGTTAGTGAGAGCGTCTACTATCCTTACGTACCGTACAGGGCTGTTGCAGAATCCGCCGCTTATGATAAAGCTCCGACACCCATCATCGAGGGCACGCTGAGCGTCTCAGTAAGCGTACAAGTCTCCTTTACCTTCGAGCAGATCGCTTAGAAATCTCTTTTTTTCTTTTTATTGGCTTCAGGAGATAGGCGTTATAATCCGAGCTACGTGCAGGCCAGACGATTCTGTTTCGATTTTAAAAAAAATATTTGGGGAATGTTGTGAAGCGTTATTCCTCGATTATCTCGACGTTCGCCCTCGGAACGGTGACGACTGTGCCGTCCTCGAGCTCGACTTCCAGCACCCTGACGTAGGACTCGGACTCCAGCTGCTGCAGCTCCACGGGGAGCCGGACCACGGTCCCGATGGCGCCGAAGTAGGGCTGCCTGATGATCCTGACAGGGGTACCGGGCACCATGCCCGCGGAGAGCTCGTCCTCGGAGGAGCCCCCGGACGTGATCTCGTGGGGTATGATTATCTCGGGGCGTAGGACCCCGGCCCTGATCTGGGTCGCCCCGTTCACAGAGGCGTTGTAGCCCTCGAAGCTCTTGAGGAGGTCGAAGGTCCTCTGGGACATCCTCATCTTGCCGAAGCCCTCTGTGACGATGAGGCTTATGCCCACGTCCTCGTGGCCGGTGATAGCGACTCCGATCTCGGTCCCTATGAATGAGGTGAGGTCGTCGTGGCGCACGCCCCCCACCACGATGCAGGAGACGCCCAACTCCACTGCCTTCCTGAGGGCCTCCATGGTGATCATGGAGCCGCCGATCAGCACCGCCCCCTTGTCCTCCGGCCTGATGAGGTCCGCCGTTAGATCGTCCTCGGAAGACTCGACCGCGACCCTGATCCTCCCGTAGCTCTCGCCGCCGATCCCAAAGATCCCCTGGATGAAGGCCGCGTTCGTCTCGATGACGACTCCCTCCCGGGGCATCACCTGGACGACCTTGCCGGGGATGTAGGAGTCGATCTCGATAGGCACCGGCTTGCCCCTGACGATGACCTGACCGGTTATCTCGGATATCGTCTCAATGGTCCCGGCTATCGGGGAGACCACCTCCTTCTTGATCAGCCCGAAGAGGGCGCTGTAGTAGGCCATCTGCCCACCCTCCTCGATGGCGTCCCCTATCTTCACCTTCATGTAGCGAATGAGGTCTTCAGCCTCGACTCCGAGCTTCATGGCGACTTTCACGATCTCGGGGTCGCCACTTATCTCGGTCTTGGCTACTATGGTGTCGTGCTCCACCGTTCCCCCGACGTCCACCAGCACCTCTCCGAAGATCGGGAGCCTGCGCGTCTTGCCGACGGTCATCGACCTCTTGACTTTCAGGCCCGGTGTGTAGGCGTGGGCCTCGACGCTGGTCTTGTCCTCTTCCTCGGTATTGTTGATCATCTCAAACCAACTCCTTGAGGTCCTCCTCAGGGTAGAGCTCAAGTGCCATGAACCACTTCAGTAGCATCTCCTTCCTGGCGTCGTCGTCTTCAGGGAGCTTCAGGGGGCGGCCCCTAGCGTCGAGCAGCACCCCGCCAATTCCGCCCATGATGGTGCTCTTTACGGCGTGCCCGGGCCCCTCGCCCATGTCGAAGCCCCTGGCCAGGGTGATCTCGGCCTCCGCCTCCTGCCTCTCAGCAAGCGAGATGCGCTTGACCTCGCCGTACTCGAGCTTCTCCTCGAGGGTCCTCCCATCGGGCATCTCGAGCTTCACGGTCATGACGTGCTCCCCTGGCTGCCCCGACCCGGCCGGCGCTACGCACGTGCCGAGCCTGACGAGGCAGTCCTTGTCGAAGATGTTCCAGGCGGCCTCCCTATGGACGGTTGAGAGGACGCCGAGGTGAGGCATCATGAAGACGCTGTCCTGGAACATCTTGGTGATGCCCTCGGGCTGCCACGCGTCCGTGAGAATGTACATCGGCTGGATCCGCCTGGGGGCGTGGCTCAGTAGGCCGCCGGTGCCCGCGATGATGTCTATGTCCATCATCTTGATGTAGGTCTCCTCCAGGGCCTGCTCGAATATGTCGGCTATGGTCCTCTGGACCTGGATTCCCTTGAGCCTCGTCGCTATCGTCTTGTGGTGCTCCAGGCCGAGTCTCAGGGCCTCCCTCGCGACCGAGTGCTCGACTATGAGGTCCTCCAGGGTCTGGGGTATCGTCGTCGGCCTGATCATCTTGTTCATGAGCCTGCTGGAGACGTCCTCCTCGTCGAGCTTGAAGGGTATCCAGCGCATGATGTTCCTGATGCCGGCCTCCTTCATCACGTTGGTGACGCTGTAGCTCATCCCCAGGTTCGCGCTCACGCTCCTGACGAACCTGCCGTCCATCACCGAGTAGACGTTGGTCGTAGCGCCGCCCAGGCCCACTCCCAGGACGTTCTCCTTGTAGCTGCTGGCGATGAGCTGCATCGCCATGCCCTCCCCGGCCGGCGTCGGCATGATGTCGACGTCCGTCCACTTCATGAGCTTGGTGTACCCCGGGGCGTGGCTCATCACGTGCTCCATGAACAGCTCGTGGACCGCCCTCCTTGCCGGCTCGGTGTTCTCCACCTCGAGGACCGGCCTCAGGTTCTCGACCATGTCCAGGGCGAACTGCCCGCCTATCAGCTTCTCCACCTGGGGTCTGAGGTTTTTGTTCCCGGCGTACACTATTGGGAGCTTGAATGCGATGCCCAGCCTCGGCCTCGGCTCCGCGGCCTTTATCAGCTCCACGAGTTCGATGACGTGCTCCGTGGCGCCGCCGTCGGTCCCGCCGGCCAGCAGTATCATGTCCGGCCTCAGGCTCCTGATCCGCTGTATCTTCTGGTAGGGCTGGCGCCCGTCGTCGCGAGCGATGACGTCCATGACGATGGCGCCGGCTCCGAGGGCCGCCCTGTTGGCACTCTCAGCGGTCATCATCTTTATCAGGCCGGCGACCATCATCTGGAGGCCGCCACCGGCGCTGCTCGTGGTGCAGTAGAGGTCCACGCCCATCTTGCCGTCGTAGGGCACCGCTATGCCGCTCCCGTCCAGCGCCAGTATCCTGTGCCCCGTCAGCTCCTCCACCTCCCTCACCGCGTTCTGCACCCCCATGGTAACATCCTCGTAGGGCGCCTCAACCGTAGTAGGAGCCTCGCCCGCGACGAAGAACCTCCACTCGCCCTCCCTCCTGTGGAAGAACCGGGCCTTGGTAGTCGTGCTGCCGACGTCAGTAGCCAGTATGAACCGCATCTCCTCCGTCGGTTTCCTGAGAGTAGCCATCTCGATTCCGTAAAGGTGTCACGTCGTTCACCCTTAAAGTTTTCTTAAAATCCACCAGGGCCTCTTGATCGGCTGTAGATGAAAAATGGGAGCACAACTTTCGCGCCCGTGTTGGTGTGACATCCGTCTATGTGCGTCCAGCGGGATCAACCGGACAGGGCGTGCATGACCAGCTGCCTCCCCCTGTCTACTGGGCTATGAACCTATCTCGGGGTCGCGCTGGGCGGTGACCTCTGCGTGTTCTCGGCCCTCAGAACGGCAGGAACCGTCTCCATCCCTTCTTCTGAGGGGCCCCCTCGGACTCGGCTTCCGCCCCCTCGGGCTCCACGGCCTCGGCCTTCGGTTTCTCCTTCTCCTCCTGGGCCAGCTGCTCGAGCCTTGTTATCAGCTTCTCCACGTTATCGTGCTTCTCGAACACCTGGAACAGCTTCTCTCCGCCCATGCTTATCGTGTCGCCGAAGGCGGGGAGGAAGGGCGAGAGGAAGAAGCGCCCCATCTGGGACCCGACCCACGTGAGGGGCTTCACGCTCTCCAGCATGAGGATCGCCGCCACATCCATGCCGTACTGGTGTATCTTCTCGGCGACCTTGTTGATGTACTCCTCCTCCTCCTCGGGGGTTACCTCTAAATCCCAGAACAAGCTGACTTCCCCACCAAGCCACGAGCTGCGATTATTCCATCCCAGCTAAGGCTTTTAAAGTTATTCAGGCGCCCCCTTCCGAGGGCTCGCGGCCCCCGTCCGCCTCAGCATCCTCCTGAGGGCGAGGTAGGCGCCTGCAACTCCCCCCGCGACGAAGCACACGAGGAGGGCCAGCACGAACCCAAGGGTCGGCTCTGCGGGCGACGTGAGAACGAAGAAGAGCGAGATGACCCAAGCCAGGGCTGAGAGCTTCAGGCCCACGAGGAGGTGCCCCGAGGTCGTCCTCGTGCAGACCAAGTAGGAAGAGACGACCCCCCCGGCCAGGTATATCAGGAAGGAGGCGTCGGCGAGGAGCCCGATGGGGACCTTCGAGAATATCGTGCTCAGGTTGTCCAACGCCTGCAGCCATATCCAGACGATGCCGTTCGCGAGCATCGCCCCCGCCACGTAATCGGTGGTGCTCGGGGTCCTAGTTTTTCCAGCCATTCCTCGGTGACCATCCCCGTCCTTCATCAACGGTGTTCACGGATACTAGTCCCTGTCTCCAACCCGGCCATGCACCCGCACTCACAGCGCCAATTAAAATTTCGAAGCTTCTTTAAAAATTGTTGGAGGGATCCGTCTCGTACGACAATTAGCTGCATCAGGATATACGGGCTGTGCCCAATCTAAATATAAAACGACGCGATAGCGGCCGAGAAATAGTCTCTAATACCATGGCATGTATTGCTAGGGGAGGATGACAGGATGTCTGGAAAGGTTCTCCTCTGGGACATGACCCGCGAGGAGGCGGAGAAGGCGGTAAAGGAGGCGGACTTCGTCGTCCTACCGACGGGGAGCACTGAGCAGCACTCCATCCACCTGCCCGTCTCCACGGACAGCATAAGGGCCGAGGAGCTCACCAAGCACCTCGTGGAGCACTCCGGAGGCC
>Ga0224501_10002204_pt1 | contig 15244 bp, 7 predicted proteins | sample SF_Oct11_sed_USG_4_FD_169105 | JGI IMG/M metagenome (GOLD analysis project Ga0224501, IMG submission 169105) | Sediment microbial communities from San Francisco Bay, California, United States - SF_Oct11_sed_USGS_8_1 | ecosystem: Environmental > Aquatic > Marine > Sediment | place: USA...
AAATTCCACTGTGATAATGAAATAGTGGAATAGTAGAACTGAGAATTCTTAGTAGCCTATGTGTCTTTTTGCTTTACAGTAATGGAGTGCATAGACAGATTCACAGAGTGGACAGTGCAACTGATTTACTCAAAAGTGGATTCGATCCATCACTGAAAACTTACTTTCTTATTCATGGCTGGCTCGCTGGGAAATATCAACCACTTTCCAAGTATCTCTCTACCGATAAGATCCTAAGGCCACTTCTGAACCACGTAAGGAACATTAATTTAGAGTTTTTAAGGTTTCAAAATCGTTGGGCACTTAAAGTACAATGCTCACCCTTCGAGCTTGAAGAGGGCTAGCTGCTTTAGCTAGGGAGAAGCCTAACTTCTGCGCAAGAGAGTTGCCTAACCATCAGTCTAACTAGCTCACCAGGGATAGCTTCAACCCAACGACAAGACACGGGCCAAGACACTTGGAGGTTAACATCATAGTTGGCTGGGGACACTAACAGGGTATGTATTTATGTATGTGGCCGGTAATTGATCTTCAAATATAGGAAAGTCTCTAAATTTGGGGGTCTCTAAAAACAGCAGCACACATGCACATGCATGAAATAGTTGCCAAGAATCTGGTTTACCATTGTTATTGGTAGTTCGTATTTTTGTGTAAACACACCACTCCTGCTACGCCATCATAACAGCTTTACCAATTTTCATAGCTGTCTGGGTTGTATTTACCAGGTACACTTGTTTATGTACGCTAAATCACGAATGACAGTGGTTTTTACACTATCTGTATTGCCACGCATACATTATGCATACTTGCATCAGTCCCAGTGAACTCAATGAAGACATGCACATCATATAACTATGAACTCATATTCATCACCACAAGCAATGCATCCACACACGCAGCTCTATATTCAGATATGCGTGTGCAATAGACACCAATGCATTCCAGAGCCAATTCACCAACTCGCTGTTTTGCTGATCCCCCATGAGCATAGAGTTATCCGTCTGGAGCGAAGAGAGAAAGAATAACTCCATGCTCACTTATGCTTTCTTTTGGCCACACTGCTTCGCTTCCCGCCCGCCCGAAGTGCCAGGCAACCTGACTACATCCTGTCAAAGATGTTTCAGCATGGATTGCTGTGATAGATGAATACATCTACTGGGTCATTCTCCAATGTTAATACGTCCTTATGCATTCCACTTTGTCCAGACAGTGAACCATGAGACTACAAACTCAGCCGAACGAATGTTATTATTTTATTCAAAATTGTGATTACTTTCCTCTATGACGTTTTTCACCAGGTATGGGTTAGCAAGGAGTCCCATAAGTGGTTCAGTATCAGCACTCCACCTCATGGTGAGGCTTTTTCTAGGATTAGGGTGTGGGGAGCTCATATTCACAATGAGAGCCTGTCATGGCCAGGATCCCGCCCCAGGTTTAGACACCTGGAAGCACATGTCTCTATGCCTGAGCTTCTCTGCTATCCCTTAGCTGTGATGGTGTGTAAGTAAACCATTTCGATTCGCAGGAAAAGTGTAATGTATTTGAAGTTGACTGGAGTGGTTGGGCGATCAGTTTGAACTACCCACTCAATACATACAGAGTTAAGGTAGTTGGTAAAAGGACAGCTGAGTTCATTGAATTACTTGAAAAACTCAAAGGGGGAGATAGACAGAAGATGCATCTGATTGGACACAGTCTCGGTGGTCAGGTAAGCTTACCGCTAAAATCACTTGTCGGTTACCATTATACAGAAATTTAGTGACATGAAGTGGCTTTATGTCACCGAGCAACTCAGACTCCGGGTTTCAGGTCAGGTAAAATTTTATCAATCAGATTCTAATGGCAATGCTAGATAAGGGAGACTTGTCCAAACATAAAGTACCGACTCTACCAGTACTCTATGTCTATGGTACCGACTCTATGGTACCGACTCTATGGTACCAACGCTATGGTACCGACTCTATGGTACCGACTCTATGGTACCGACTCTATGGTACCGACTCTATGGTACCGACTCTATGGTACCGACTCTATGGTACCGACTCTATGGTATCGACTCTATGGTACCGACTCTATGGTACCGACTCTATGGTACCGACTCTATGGTACTGACTCTATGATACCGACTCTATGGTACCGACTCTATGGTACAAACTATGGACAAACCTGAAAACAAGCCATCGGCTTCATGATGCCATCCATTTAGAAAATATGATCTTATCTAATCTTATCTCCTCAGTGCTCATATCATCATTCAAATGATATCTAGTGAAAATTACCCAAGGGATGTGAGTGAGTGGAAATGATGAATCACTCCAAATTTGCTAGATAGCTTTGGCTATTCTCACACACATTTAGATTTCAATTAAAAGGATCAAATAATTTAGACTCAGATTTGTTGATCCTTAACATTCTTGGCTTGGACCCATACATGTACTTTAGAGTATTGGACTATTTGCCTAGTCCTGGCACAGAGCCTCTGTCTCTGGTACTGGTAAATGAAGATATGTGAGCGAGCGCAAGACCATGACATTGGAGTTGTGTACTCTCTAACTTTGTACACGCTCCAGGAGGCACGCAAGCGGATAGCTAATTGAAGGATTCTAGTATGTTTAACATTTACTTGAACTGGATCATATACTATAGCTAATCATAGATGTATAATAATCAATCAGGCAGTACACATACAAATGGACAGTATAAATGTATGTAATCATGCCCGGATTTCTTCTCTCATATGATATCATCGGGGTGCTGAAGCCGCCGGGCTAGTTACTGTTGTCAGTTATGGCATGAAGCGCAAGGAGTGGGTCAGTATCAATATTCCACCCCACACGCAGTGAAGCTGTAGTTTGTTTCTGAGTCAGAATTAGGACATGAGGATCGAGCTCATCCTAGCAGCGAGAGTGTGCCATGACCAAGGTAAGAACCCAGGTTCTCGCAATTGCAAGCCTAGCACTCTACCACTGGGGTATAGGCCTATCACTATCCCTTGCATTTGTTTATGCCGAATCGAAGGACCTAGGCAAGGAAAATTCTGATTACAGATTGCTGGTTTTACTGGTATGAATCTTCAGTCACCTAAAGTAGCGCGTATAACAGGTCTCGATACCGCAGATTTGGGCTTCAACTGTAACAACCCACAAGACTGTCTGGATCCATCAGATGCTGACTTTGTTGATGAAATACACACCTCAATGTCCTTTAAAAACAAAGGTCATGCTGACTTCTTTCCCGCAGGTGAGAAGCATAAGACTAGCTTAACTCTAGTTTATCTTAATGCTGCAGAGCTCTCCATCTTATGGTTGTAACTGGTCCAGCAACTTGACTCTCAAATGAAAATGAGAAAGCCATTGCAGGTCACCTAGCATAGAGAAAAGGGGGGAGAGGTTGACATTTAAAAACCTAATTGTGCACTTAGCCATGTCACTTAATGGCCTAATAGTAAGAGCTCGTACTCACAAAGGTGACCCACCATAACCAGAATTAGAACTAAGGTTATCACGGAGACAAGCCCAGCGCTGTTGCCACTGAGCCATCACACTATTCATTTAAGTAGTTAAATTCTGTGTTTAAACCCTGATCGTTTGAAGTTCTCACTTCACTGTTGTATATGCTCCTCACATCCCAGTTACTACATGAACAATAATTGTGCTGAGTGCTGTACCAGGATGTAAAAAATTGTGCCCTTGTCAATTAAACAAACATTAATTTTTGCTATCCATCACACATTAAAGGTTTCGAACAGCACAACAACAGTGCAGCATTCCTGTTTAATTACAGTGGAGTTGTGTTGTTGACCAAAGCCAGCACGTGATGTTGCGTTCTAACTGCATAACACACCATTGTTATACACCTCATTCCCGTCACAGCAAGCAAATCTAGTCATTGTTGTTAGAGTTAACGACTTCTGACCTCCGCCAAAGGGGATTATCTTTAAAAGCAAGCGTAATTGATTCTTGTTATCCTGTCTGTGTTCCTAGGTGCATGCGATGTTCTTTGGCTGCATTCATTGACCAAAGCTGCATACTGGTATTGTAATGTACTATGAGTGACTCAGGATCTATATGAAGTTGTCTCCTCCTGGTCATGGAAACTTTCTCCCCCACTTATTCGAGATCCGGGCACCTAATCATCCTTTAGTCTGCTGGCTCTTCCGGAGCTGTGGAATCTGGGATCCAAGCTGAGGAACCTATTCATTAGTCACAGTGGGAGCCCCGCTTAGCCAGAACCTGAACCTATGGCCTTATATCTTGAGTCAATTTCTCCAAATGCAACCCGGACTTCTGCCATTTCACAAATACAGGAATGCTTTCTCTCCCCCCTCTAGAGATGAAAAGGAGAGCTGATCTCAAGTTTGGACTTTCAGTCGTGGATGATCACATGACGGTTGTTGATTATTTCGCGGCTTCCATCGAAGCTGGAGCGTGCGCATTCAAGGGACGCAAATGCTCGTCGGAGACCCTATATAAGGTGCAGTCATTGTAAAGTCTTTAGTTCAGGTGTCAGTTTACCTGAGTTTCCTGCTATCTTTGGGGTACATCAGAATATGGTGACCAAGGTACCCTAACCAGTCACATGGGTCTCTTGGATAACAAGTACTGCGTAATAAAATAAGTGGAGGTTGTCCTTTAGCTAATGATTGTTTGCGGGCTGTTAGAGAGCCAACTTATACAGGCAATCGTGTATACCTGAGGTGGGCTGCCATTTCTTCTCCTGACGGCCTTCCCCTTGCCCAGGTCCGAAGGGAGCCTCGAGTCCAGTACGCATTCCTGGCTGGGTGAATACACATAAACGCAAGAGTAATATTACACATGCATTGACCACCCAGCGGATGCATACAGCCACCTTATGGCTAGCTTAGTGCTGACTTCGCTAAGCTAAGTTTCTCAATGGTAGTATATCTTTGTACTAGATACAGTCAACTCCTCTAAAACCCTTATTCAAATGTGACCTTGAACCCGCAAAACAAAACATGTGGGTCTTCGGAACAAAAGTGGACTCACATGGGCATTTAGCTATCATTAGGTTAGGCTAGGCAATTTTTTTTTTACAGGGATGGCATTATAAAGACAAATCCTTGTTTACAAAATGGTCCATGATGGAGAAAATAGTGGAAGTACAAATTCATGATCATGAAATGAAATGAGGGACGGTCCGGTCAAGCATCAACAATTGTGTAGGCAGTGGAAAATTCGAAAGTCAGATCGGACATCACCAAGGGGTTTATAAATTGGTGTACCACCTAGATATGGTCATTTGTTTGATGTCTTCGATGTTATATAATGAAGCTTCTGGATTAGATATTTGTTATTTTTTTTTATCAGTTATGACTCGGAATGGAACACCACAAGCGGGTCAGTATTAAGGACCCTCATCTTAGTGAGGGCTTCGGTTCTGTTTAGAGGAGCTCATACTCCCAATGGAGGCCCACCATGGTCAGAATTCGAACTCAAAGTTTTCACAATTGTCAGCCCAGCACTCTACCCCTGAGCTATCCGGCTAACCCTGTAATTATCACGCATTCATTGTATGCATTGTTATTGGTTTACAGAATGGTCGATGCAATACAGAGGAGGTAAACCATATGGGATATTATGCCACCAAGCCGAAACTTTCTCCTCCAAATAACTACTACCTGTATGCTCATGTGAAGATTCCTTGCAACTAACTGAAATTGGCTAAATATGCACGTTTGTCAACGGCTAACCGCAAAGGGATAAAAAGGAATTTAAGCCTCTCTCGCTACACTTCTTTTAGTTCATAACATCATTGAGGCTATGGTCCAGAAAAAGTGTTTTCTCTGTTTGTGTGGGAGGTTACAATACCTCTTCAAACCTATAAACTGATGCTTATAAAAGGACACCTGGCTAGATTGAGTTAGACTTGGCTGTGGGAAGACGCCTCAGTTTACCACTACCAATCCTGAACTTGGAGAAGGTTGAGGAAGAAGATAACAATGGAAAAGGCTCCAACATCAGATCATGTTAGTGGTGAGCAGTGATTGTTTTACTCCTAGAGTAAGGTTAAGAGAAGTCTAGGAGGCCTTGTTGTTGATCTCATGTATTGAGACAAGAAGATAACTTCACTACTGAACAGAGCAGAGCAAATTGTGCTGTCAGGAGCAGTAGCATTGGTTCGGGGTATCAGATATGGAATCATCAGTCATTCGGTCAACCGGAGAATTGAATGGTCAGTGGTCAAACTACAATAGCGTAAGTAGCATGTGATGGCAGGATAGCGCAGGAGCTTAGGCCAATAATGAAAGATCCCATTGTGAGTACGATGACATACAATCTGTATGTCACTGGTGAGTATGAACTCCTCGTTTTAAAACAGGTCTCGGGCTAAGGAGGCCTAAAAGGCTGCATGGTGAAGAGAGCAAATGGAACATGCTAAAAGGCGAGTTTATCGCCCCTTCGAAGGAAATGTAACGTAGTCAGCTTCTGAGAAGGGGTCTAGTTTTACAGGGGTGCCAAAACCAGCCAATGCTAAGCCTTTCGCAGAACGTACCTGGCTACAGCGGCGCGTGCCCCAATGTCCGATGTACAGAGTGGCTAAGAAAACGAATTACGCTACACTAGGGGCGGCACGCGAGCGGATAGATCCAGCGCATCGCAGCATTAAGTAGGTGTGCCGTTAGTACCTGCTTGCTCGAAGTGGGACCAACACTGGTATGAGCCAGTCAGCGGTTGTTGCAAAGTTCGCGTAAACCATTCTTCGTGAGCGCTGAATTTGCGAATTCAGCCAGCCGCCTTCTCCGCTAGAGGTCGTTGATAGCTGTAGGAACGCAGCGACGTTGCTACTGACAGCCGGTGGTAACAACAGTCTAAGTGAGAGGTCAAGGACTAGATCCAATTGGCTAAAGCCCGCGGGCTCAAGCAAAGGCCGCGCGTGCGCCGTTTGCCATTTCCGACTGTTCGTTTTCATAGCGTTTCGTTTCGCTTTGCGTGTTTGTGCTGGCCTATCGCGAGCAACTACCCCTCAACGAGCCGTGGGCACCATTGGCAGTGTATGGCAAGAGAGCACCCCTTCGAAAGAAACTACGGGGCCAGCACAAACACGCAAAGGGAAAAGCTATGAAACGTTTATAATTAAGAACACTGATTTAATTTAAAATGAGAGTTTCTTTCTTTTGAGTAAAATCCCAAGCGCATGAGCATCAACAGCTTGATTTTTGTTTCTGGATGCTGCTTTTGTTCAACTAAATATTGGAATCTCTGATTTCATGGACCTTAATGTAAATAAGAACTATGGTCTTATTTAAGTTATACACGTAAGATCAAATTTTCAAATCAAAGCATTTCCAAAATGAAATGTTACTAAATTCCATTGGAGATTCCCGAGTCTACCCCTCTATCACATAATTCTATCATGGGAAACCTGAGGCATGTTTTCTTCCTCATCACAGATATGTAACAAAGCACCTGATTGGACTAATAATCCAATGAACACCCGATTTACATCACAAGGAAAGACACTAGTGACAAAAACTACCTCAAGAGCCTTATCTCAACCTTATTTTCCAACCATGCAGGTCATACTTTTTATCTATGTTTTAATGCATGCAATGTTGTTCTGATTGAGAAATACCTATAATAGATTACGAGAGTTTGGCCGTTGCATGCATGACGGTACTTAAAGTTGTCATGTTCCTTATAATCGTTATCATATCTGGATAACTATAATAGTAAATAACAGTCTAGTTATCTCAAAACCGGATCCGATCTGACGTGTGCCAAGCACGGGGTCATAAGGAACTATATTATTTTTTATCTTAGATTTTACAAATTATATTTGACGCCTTATGCAAGTCTTACAACAAGCAGAATAAGGTTCGGAATAAACAAAAACACTTCAAGTGACAGCGGGATAGCTAAATCAGGTTCTCAGTTCCACCGCTTGAGAAGGCGCCTGAAAAATGTGTTAGTACAAACCATGTTCCTCAGGTGTGTCTGAGAGTGAATTCGATCACGCGAACACAATTCCGTGCCTGAAGGTGGGAGTGTTCATTTATAGAGTGTCAAGGTTATGAAAATGTCATGGCTATCTATCGATCGCTTATTTCTTCTCTGGTGGCCTCATACGTCGCTTCGTTGTTGCGAGACAAACTGCACAAATATCTGTCCTTAGACATGCAAGACATTGAGAGAGGACATTAACTTCGATGCGCTCCTATCTCCTTGCATTCTTTAACTGCACCTATATGTTAGTGTGATCGCGTTTGACAAAAATTGATTAAACTGATTAAAATTGACTAATGACAAGTCTTATTTTAGTTACTCTAATGAAGTTCGAAAGCTAAAATCGTCACAGCTCTCCATGGAGGGAAGATATAACTTAGCGGATAGTCTACTGGGCCTTGGACAGGGGTGTCCAGCTCGATTCCCTAGTTTGAGCCAAAGCTTTTTCTTCTGTATCGATCTCCCCAGTTTCAGATCCCGATGTTAAACAAAGAAAGTCCTCTTATAGAGTTCCTTCTCTAAGGGGCATGCGGCTGCAAACAGAAAGCCTCCTTACCCCACAAATGCTGGGTCAAAAGACACAGTAGACTAACTTCTGCACCACTCCTGACACTAGACAGGGCACCTGTAGGGTACCTGCACCACTCCTGACAGCTGTTTTGTCATGGAAATGGTTCCTATGAAAGACTCTGAATCCATCCCTGAGACGTGGTGTCAATGCTGTCTTTCTCAGTGATCTATAGGCATCCCAGCTCACTAGCATGGAGCACCACGAGCAGAGCAGTATTAATGCTCCACCCTATAGTGAAGGTTGGTTTTGTTTAAAGCTATAAGCGTAATAAGGAGCTTTTACTCAAAATGGAAACACGCCATGATCACTATTCGATTGCGTGCTTCATCCATGGAGACCCATACATGAAGCAACCTTCTCTATGGGTATGTGGGCGCAATGGTCATTGACATTGACATTACTGGTCATCGACACAATTGGCTTGGAATTTTATTAGCTATGTTGGGCTGCATGGTTTATATTTCATCTGGCATGTGGAACCGTCTTACCGGTTTTCAGGAATAACTCTTCGGTTGGGTGAGTGCATTTTGTCGATTATCAGGAAGATATCACCATACCTTGTGAAATGATCATTACAAAATATATATGCTGTATAGTTACTCCATTGTCGGCTAATCATCGCTATATTAGTAGGCCTATATGGTTTGGTTTGTATGCGGGAGGGTCCTTAGCATTTTTTGTCCATTTTTCGCTTTTTAATAAAAAGGGTAACCAACTGAGCATGAGCATTGCTGATGATCCAGAAAATCACTTCAAGTAGAGTTTACATGAGCAACAACCGCTCAAAATGAACGTCAAGCGGGCATCAGCTTCTGGTGACCCAGCGACAGAATGCCGATCCTGCACGCTTTGTTTCTTTATAGCAGCGGACGAGCAGTAACCAATGATCACGCAGATTTAAATTTACTAATCTGTCGATTTCATCCTTCATCTCATATACCGGAAGCGAAAACCTTTCATAAGTAAATGTGATCAAGGCTCTGATTGGTCACCGCTCCTGTGCTGCTTAAAATATAGTGCACGCAGCGTCAGCTCGAAGCAGCACTGTGCCTCTGGATTGGTGGAGGTTTACGCCCACTGGAGCAGCGTAGAACAGCGGTGCCTTTCATGTGAACACCCCATCGCTGCCGCTTTCTACACATATGTCTTTATCCTCACAGTCTGTCAGTTGCTCATAAAGTCAAATTTCAGAAATGAAGGGATTGCGTGTATATGAATGATTGTCACTACGTCACCGGAGGTGTGTGGTTAGCTTCCTTATTTACTAATTATTTAGGATAACGGATAACAATGTATTTGATTGGCTCATACCTTGACAGACATCTTATCAAACACCGGTTAAGTTCCGATTTCCGATTGCACTAAAAGCTGCATGTGTATAGTTGGCCATAATACTTCATTTCATCAGCTAAGTTTCACAGTCATTCATAGAATCCATTGCCAGTTTTCCTGGATCGCTTTTCCTCGGTTACGCGGCCAACAGGAATTCACATGGCTATAAAGGGGGCGGTATCGACCGATGCCTCGTCAGTCATCCACTCACCAGTCACCGGTTCACTCGCGATAAAGACGACGGTACCAAAAACCTTTCGGTGATCGTTTATAACATTTCCAGGAATTACGCACGCTATCAGCACACCTAAGAACATGGTTGGCCTCAAACTTATTCTCGGTATGATATCTTTCTTAACCTTTGCATTAAAATATCTGTTTATTTTAAGCTTGGTGAAATGCTGGGCTCGTCGAAAACAATAGGATCGAAGGTCATTTGACCCTATCGGGTCAAGGAATAATATAAAGTCACATGATCTGGCGTTATCTCCCCCACCTATAGTTATCAATATGTCCACGCAGTTTCGTTAAAATGAGATACGCTGAAATCTTAAAGCAATTCTAAGAATTACTGACCATCAATGATTGGCTATCTTTTGTGGCGGTGCTTTCGTTCATACCAGCTGTGTTTTGTTTCAGTTTTGGTTGTCTGTCTATTCGACATTACTGACAGCCTACCCGCCGGATATAACAGAAGAGCTCGAAGCGTTCATCGACAAATCAGAGACTATCTCGTAAGTTTATTCTGCTTTTTTGAGAGACGCCTTCGTCGTTATGATAAAGCTGTCATTCTTGATACAGATGCTAGCTAAAACGGCACCTGTTTAATTCAAAGGGTGAAATATCTTGGTCCTCAGAATTGAAAAATTGGTACTGCTGTCTTGCCACAGCGGTCAATCTTTACTTAGTCTTAGGTAGTCTGAATGTGAAATTTCTAAAATTAATACTATTAATATATTAATATTATAATATCTCGTATTATTTCTTCACCAATATGGTGAAAGTTGTCTAGTCAGATATTTGATCTTTCACCAGTTATGGCTTAGCATGGACGACAATGAGCGGGCCAGTTTCAACGCCCTACTTCATAGCGAACCTAATTCTTTTCGTTTTGAGATAAGATTAATGCCTGAGGAGATCATAGTCACAATGACCGGGATTTGAATGTTGCAGCAACCATGCACTGATTTCAAAAAGCTGCTATGTAGGAAAGATTCTTAGGCAAAATCCTTTGTACGCCAGTTATAAGTGGAATCAAAGAACCTTTAATTGTTACGACTAGCCAAAAATTTCTTATAAACTAAATGTGAATTCATCAGTCACATCCCTATTAAAAGAATAACTTGTACAGCTCAAAGCTTTTTTCTTGATCAAGATAATAAAATGTCCAAAATTCTATACTATTATGATTTTCGCCATGAGAATGAGTAAAAACAAAGTTATGTAGTCCAAATTCCCTTGAATTAGAAATTCTTGAAACGAATGCCTGACCATCCAGTGCAACAATTAAAATACTGAGAGATTTATCGAGAACTAATTATAGTCTCGGCTTCTTCAACCCATTAGGTATTAGGTGTCTAACAGAAGAAAAGGTAAAAGTAGAACAACTGGACGTTTCATTGTAGAAATTGTACCCTCTTTTCTTTAGTAAATTAGGTACAGATTTAGAGGCAGGTTGAAGCTATCCTCCTTTATTAGGACCTAAGTTAAGCCTTTAATTTGGCTTAAGGTTGACAGCCGCGCCTTATTCTGCAAATAATAAGCTGTGAAGGAACAGAACACCAGCTAGGTACCCTTATGTAACGAACACCCTATGAACCCCATTAGATCATTTCCCCGCATTTCCAAAGAGAACTTCAATTTTCAAACGGACTTTACTTTTGATTTTTCGCGATAGACAGGAGCATAGGTTTATTTACCCTCTGCTTAGCGACAACCAGTGATGCAATGTTTGCCGTGCAAGACGGACCTGGCTCATAATGACATGGCATTATCAGCTCTCCACCCCTGTCCCTCCGTTGTTTTTAGTGATTATGAACACCTCTCACATGGACTATATTACACCTCGCTCTGTAATAAAAAACAATTAAAATACAATCATGCATACAGTGGAGGTTCAAAGTGCTGCATGGTAGGTTATTGAATGATTGATTGATGAACCATGCTAAGGGTTGCAGGTGTTCGACTTATCTGGGAGGTTTGTCTGTTGGGTAATATTTATAAAGGCCCTATCAGTAGCTACTTGTTATGCAGGGCCAGCATGAATAGATTGTCCTATTTAACGACACATTCCTAACGAGTCTAACCTTTTATCTTAAAGGAAACCTTCCCTGGCTTGACACTACCTGAAAGATGTAAAGTGCCGTGTAACTCAGTCTTATCTTGGTCGGCCAATCAGGTAAAAGACGTCATTCATAACTATTATGACATGATAACTGTGATCACGAGACAAACTGTTGCTGACGATTTTAGTCTTGTCATTTGGTGTTCGTCCGAGAAAAAGGTCATTCAGTGGTATCGGTCAGAATTGGTCAGGGGGCAACGGGTCAATTGGTATGTGAGCATGCACACGTATACATGTGCACACTTCCACACCTTATCAATAAGGACACAATAGTATCCTAGGAATGTTACTGAGAACATGTTTTTCAGTGTCGGTTAAATTGACAAGTTTCCTTTAAACTGAAGTCCATTAGATCAGACATTGCATTTTCTTTCAAAAGCATGGTATTATCAATTTGAACTTTATGAAAACATAATTGCAGATGTGATGCTAACCTACATACTGGTTGAGTTATACTAAAATCTCACCAAATTAATGAGAAGTACTTTGTACTCTTTTTAAAACACCTGATTTCGCTTGACCAAATAGAACCATGATCAGATTTCCAAGGTATTATTTAAGTTATTCAAGTGAAACAATTCTTTTTAAATCAAATCAAATCAAATTTAAATCAAATCAAGGACCAACTGTCTGTACTTAATTCAAATCTGATCACTGAACCAAACGCATAGGTTATGAAAAGCACGGTACAATTTAGTCACCATTTGTTTTTGTCAAAATGTAAAGGTTGCCTTAGCAAACGCGGTGTGGAAAAGTGGCTGGTAGAGAGCCAACTTGTACCAGGAGTTATGTAGCTGAGTAGAGTGCCTCTCTTGGGTGGCTTTCCTCTTCCTTACCGCCTTCACTTTCCCAAGCCCTGAAAACAGCCAAGAATCCATTCCCCCGCTGCGTAAACAGAGGCCTTTTTTAACAATCCTTCCATCACACACCAGTTATGAATTGTGTCACCACTCAGCCACAGCGCCTTCCAAATATAACTTGTCATCCTTTCTCACTCTAGATGTATGATAATCTTCATGCTGGCTACGTTATGATGGAATCTCACCCAATTAGAGATGCAGATTATCGATTTCTGCTGGAGGATACGCGGGATCTCATGTGCGACTACAGAGATTGTTCGTTCGCTCCACTGACAGAGAAACTTATTTCAGGTTGGTATAGCCATTCTCCAGTGCGCACTGCATACACCGCCGTACAGCCCTGTATGCACCTCTTATATGCTCCCATAAACTGCCGTACACACCATGCTAAACTGCCGTACAGACAAACAGCCCACAGAGCCTATATACTGCCTTACATCTCAGGGACAGCCATATGGCCCACCCTGCACCCTGCATATGCCCCCCCATAACACCCCAATATTACCCCAGCACACCCACTCCCCTGCACACCTCTAAACACCCCATACAGCACTATGCACCTTCATATATCCCAATGTACCACTGTATTCCCAATGGTACACCTCAGGGGTAGCTGTATAGCTTAGTGATTAGAGATAGTATTGGAACTTATGTGTTGAAATAAGCTAGTTAAATATTTTCTGCTGAAATCATTTTGGAATGTCAGGTTCTGGCTGAATATTCAGTGTTAAATTGGGGGACAGAGCGAAAAATATGGGATAGCTCTGTAACCAAGTGAACCGGCGCTCATGCAGCGAAAACTATTTCCAGTTTCTACTGCTCTGAAACAATCGTCAGGGTTAGGAGGTTTAAGACGGTGAGTTGCCCAGGCATGTAAACAATGCACAAATGAATTGTTCAATAATTTATTACCAAAACTGGTGTAGTCAACAAATTTTCTGGTGATCACTTTCCCTTCGGCCACCATGCTACGTGATGATAGGCCAGTTTCGGGGCTTTGGCGAAAAAGATGTAGATTGGGGCATATCACAATCTGTTGAAGCGTTCATTAACCCTTAATCAGAACTTAATACATTCTGAATATTATTGAACCTTAATCCTCGTATTCATAATGGGAGCTCACCATTACTGGGCTTTGAACTCTGGATCTTTTGATCTTGAGAGCCAAGCACTCTACCCATTGACCTATCCCCAATTACATATAAAGCGCATAACCGAGTCGGCACTATTCTGTCTAATCATATATTTCTTTTCTATCTGCAGGAAACTGGCAATGTGGACTCAATTCGATATACGATATCACAGCATGCCTAAGTTAAACCACCACTGCATAAACTTACCCACCAAAATTTCTCTAGTGCCAAACTTACTACCTGCCCACTTTTGGATGCAAGTACCTACTCCTAGTCCTACAAAGAACCAGAAGATGTTCAGAGAAAGATTTTGTCATCTACATTTGCAATGCAGGCCTTCCAATCTTATCTAATCTATATTTCATTTGTTCAATGCTCAAGTTATGCCCTTTCAGTTCAGTTTTAATGAGTTCATACTTACTTGAATTACTATAGAAAATATTGAGAATTGGTGAATACAGCATTTTTATTTACACTTATATAAAAGTACAACAAATTCTGTGATACGAGTCTAGTCATTTCTGTCACATATGTTTGGGGTGATTATTATTTTTAAATATAAGTATATTATATCAGCAATTTTCAAATAAAGTTCTATCAGACTGCATTGATCTGTCATTCTTATAAATGGAATAATGGTAGTTAGGGATACTATGGTTAGCTTGAAAGGAGGCTAATTCAAAATTTACAATCTGCTGGCTACTGCGTCTTAAATTGTTCCACTCACTCACTTGCTCATTGTATGACTCTAACAATTGATCAGGACCGATAAGAATCATGAATTATGTCACGAGGTCACCCGTACAACAAGACCCCTGCATACTCTCTAGTCTGGACTGGGAGACCCCCGCATGCTCTCTAGTCTGAGCTGGGAGACCCCTGCATACTCTCTACTCTGGACTGGGAGACCCCTGCATACTCTCTAGTCTGGGCTGGGAGACCCCTGCATACTCTCTAGTCTGGGCTGGGAGACCCCTGCATACTCTCTAGTCTGGGCTGGAAGACCCCTGCATACTCTCTAGTCTGGGCTGGGAGACCCC
>Ga0224501_10002205_pt1 | contig 15244 bp, 8 predicted proteins | sample SF_Oct11_sed_USG_4_FD_169105 | JGI IMG/M metagenome (GOLD analysis project Ga0224501, IMG submission 169105) | Sediment microbial communities from San Francisco Bay, California, United States - SF_Oct11_sed_USGS_8_1 | ecosystem: Environmental > Aquatic > Marine > Sediment | place: USA...
TATCTGCAATTTTATAAAACATATCCATTTGGTCTCTTTTTCCCAACCTATTAATGCTTTGCAGTGTCACAGTCACGGTAGTGGGACTCGTGGTGATGGGAATCACTGTAGCCTGTGGACTTATACCGACCTTCCCACTGGTGCTTCGTTTAGTCAGGTCAGTATGCATCTACAACTTTTTCCATCGCCTCTCCGTGGTTGGACTTCGGCCTTCCTCCTCGCTATTCACAGGTTGTGCGGTGCCATTGAGGGGAGATTGAGCCATCTTCTGCCACGTTGGCTCAAGACGTGTTGGCGGAGTGTGATCAGCCAGGGAAAAATCCCTTGGAATACCCCACCGTGGCTGGGAATTGAACCCGGGCCGCAGGGAGGACAGACAGTGAGCTATCCCACTGAGCTATCATGACTGAGTTGCAACCATGCTACAACTTTACCATCACTTTAAGATAGTAAAGGGACACAATCACAGCCGATCTTCCCAATATCAACTGCAGATCTGTGAATCCTCGTTATTCATCATCTGCTCGCTTAACCATTCGAGTTCCGAAGGCACATAATAACTCATTGTCTCTAAACAATGACCAAATGGTGAACCACTCCATAACCTCTCTATTAGAAACATTGCGGAGTTGTGTACACCCACATGAACTGTATGTTTACACGCATCTAACATAATATAGTAATTACTCAGCAAGCTGATCATTGAGTGTTCAGTCTGGATGGATATAGTGAGTCTGGACACATACTGAGTGAAAATTAATGAATACGTGTATTATGTTAATCGATAAGGTCGGTTATTACTTAAAAGTTATGACAAACTTATTTGGCTGGACTAGAAGAAAAACAATTCATGTACCAACGAACAGAATTTGGAAGAAATTTGGTACAGACGAATGATAATTGTTTTACATTTATGCATCTTTGATGGAACGTTTTATTTACGGTCGCGGAAACATAACTCAAAAACCTCTCTAAGCTAACAATTTAAATATTTATAATGTTGAGCACAGTCCATGGTCTGTTTTAGGAATGCTGGTTATGAAGATAACCTACAAACATACGGTGTTATATCTGGTTTCTTTAACTCCGGATTTTCATTGGGAGCATTTCTTGGTCCGTCCGCAGCTGGCTATTTTGACAATAATTATGGGTTCCCTTGGAGCACAACCATCTGCGGATTTATCACTATTGCTGTGGTAAGTATGCTCTTGTTATTGTGATAATTATTTATTATTTTTATTGTTTTTATTGCTTTCTTTTATTTTGCTTTACTCGAGAGCTCGAAGATCTTGAAGATTTCCTGACCTTTGCTATGGACCAGTTGAAGCTGGGATTCGTGTGAGGAGCTTATACTCACAATGGGAGCGCGGCATATGACCGAAGTTGGACACAGGACCTTTCAGTCTTGAGCAAAGTGGTTGAGCCACTACTCACCTGTCCCACTATGCCTGCAATTTACTTCTACCTATGAACCATTGACAAGAATAGTGACATATCATTCTGCGCATATACTAACCTATAATACAAGTGTGTCTAATATTCAAGTATTCACCAAGTACCCACAGAAAACTCGAGCTTGGAGATAGATTGTGTTACATATAAATGTTGAAATGTCCAATAATGAGAAATTCTATAAATGCAACAAATAGTTGATATACCTGTTTTTATAATTTTAGGGAGTGGTAGCCGCCATTTACATGGGTATAATGCGTTGCTGCTATACTTGGCCAATACCAATGTCAGATCCTGAGATCAAAGAGAAGCTTCTAGATGCTGAAGGCGCCGCTAACCTCCATAAACATGATGCTGCTTATGCTGACCCTCACAGGACACAGGCCCATCACTAAGGATTACGCGCTGACATTGTAGATTACTTACCATCATATAGTTAAGGGTGGATAACTCTAAATCGTTTACTAAGCATGCATTACTGACTGCCTGCATTTAGCATCAGATCTTAAGGGAAGGACAACTCTAAATAGAGTGAAACTCTGAATGAGCCTGCGTACTGCCGTGTTCTGTCGCGGATTATAGAAATGTTATCTCAATCAGGGAGATAATGGAATTTCTAGTCAAGAATGTGTCTGACATTTTAGGTTTTTTTTATTGATTTGATTTTCTCAATTCCAATCATAAAGATTATTTATACAGTTTGTTGGTCATAAGACAGCAGCAGATATTCCTTACAATCTCTGAAATTGGTTTTCTATTCTGTATATTTCACCCATAGAGTTATCCTGCTCTATAGGATAACTCTATGCTTTTATTTTCTTCACAACACAATTAAAACTTAATTCTGAAATAGTCATAGTTTTCAACTGACTGGTATAATCCGATACATGTCGGCTTCGAAAAGTTGAAACCTCAAATCGATGCAGGGTCCCGAGTGAGCTCACCAGCTACTAGTTTTGTTTGTTCCTGGGGGTGTTGTGCAATAAATTAAAACCTAAGGCTGTTAAGAGCCTTTTCAAATGGTTGATGAAATCCTCTGGACTGTATTGTGGAGGCTCGATTCCCTTCCAGAGGTGCTGGTCACCTGGCTAATTAGTCCATGTGACACAGGATAAGTGGGAGCCCTACATTCTCCTTTGAGTCATGGGCCAACACCTACCTGCTGCAAGCCAGAACTGGAGTTGTTTCACTTTGTTATTTTTCACCAGTGACATGAAATCATTGCTTTTACGTCCAGCCTTCTTAGCAGAGCTGTACATTGCCGCATTGCTTTATTACATAAAATACGCTTTCTTTTTTCACGAGTGCGGTATTTCTTTCGTTCTCTGTCGCATCATTCCGCTTCCTTTATATCCCTTCATCCAGAACTTTATTCCTTACTACACTTCATTCGATGCACTGTGATATACTGTTAGAGTTTTTACCACAAATAATATAGAAAGTCTACTGCCAGAATATGAGCCAAATCCGGAGTATTCCTATAAACGCCAATAGTCCATACCTCATTTACTGGTAAAATGTTAGAAGGGGCATGTATATGAAACCTGATGCCAGTTAAATATGGCTGTCAGTCACAGAGCTTTATTCCCTGAGAAAATAACAATACGTCTGTGAATCACAGTGTCTCGAAATAGTAAACTGTATCTGCTTTTCTAGAAGAATCTATAATCTACAGAACAAGGATGTCGCTTCTCCCATAGCATATTACCTGTAGTGTACTGTTATTAGACACTTGCGAGTTAGACCAGGAAATTATTATCAACGAACTTTCAATGAACTGTGTGTCATGAAACCTTTGCTCGAAGTACTCCCTTCCCTATCATACAGCAGAGCATAGTAACACTTGTGCAGGTCTTGTGTTTCACATTCCTCAGGTACAAAGCCCTATAGTAAGTGCTCACGGCAAGAGACATGAATTATTTGCTTATGAACTATCAGAGCCCCTTTGCAAACAAACATTTTACTAATTGTCATTAGCACTTGCTCAGAACTACATTGGAGTGGTTATTCCTATCAGCCAATCAAATCGCTTGTTTCGTCTTAACCACGTTCAGACCATTATAGCTCGCTTCAGTGTAAAATGAGGGAGGCATGAGACGAGTGGACTGTAGAATTTGTGAGGACATGCCTTCAGGATAAGATGATATGCGGATATCGGTATTCTCTAACAGTGATTATATTACTCTGTCTATTTCATCACGGTATGTTTGTCAATACATAATTTGAGTCTTGAATTTCTTTGTGTCATGGTCGATAATACACTGAGATGTTCAATAAAGAATGAGAGTTTCAAACGCATGATATACCAAAGTTGTTAGCTATACGGATAATTAAAATTTTCTGATTGCGTGGAACATTGTGCATCCCAGAGTCGATACAAGCGCGGGTGTCATTTCCCGCGACCTGCGCTGTAATCTTTATCAGAGCAGAGACTTCTCACCCACTTTTTACTATACTTTCACAATTTTACTAGATTTTTGCAGGTCACCCCAATCAAGTTGGTTATTAATAAACTTCGAAAACCCTATCAGCCATTATCAGCTGTTCTTCTATAAAAGTGTCATTTTGTAGGACTCGCCATCAATTGTTGCAATAACGTTCCACGAAGATTGAAACACAGCAAATGTAGAGATGCTTGTGATAAGGTGAGTGTCCCTCTCTCGCTGATGTTTTCAATCATATAGTAAACTACCTTAGGACAGTGAGAACACTGGCAACACATATAAGTGAAGCCTTAGCGTAGCATCATTATATATCTATCACCGCATTTATTTAGGTGTGACAACTGCAGAAATGTTAGATCCCGAAAAGACTTGCCAAAATGGTGCATTTTTTAATTTTATTGTGTCCCTGGTAAGAAACAACACCATTCCAATGGGAGCTGGTGCAGCAAGCCAGGGTTACCAATTGGTAAATGGTTAGTGAGTGAGTTTAGCAGATAATCGCATCACCTGCCTCACATTCCTGCTTCTCTCTGCACTGGCTGCAATTTGGGCGATTATTCATTTTAAATCAGACAAATCTTCCACAGTTACTATGACAACAGAAGTTAAATTAATATTGGGTTGAGAAGGAGGATAAGCTTGAGGTTTTCCGCTCCCCAAAACCACCTCACCACCACATTCCATGTTTACCAATACTCAAAGTTCCAACTCTACAAATTGGCTCAGCAATCTTTATTAGTTTGCCCTGATACCTGCTATCTAGAAATATGTACACTTTATCTTTAACGTTTGTATATTTGACCACATCCCTACTTCAATGATTGCGACTAGTTGTTAGACAATAAAATAAGTTGATAGCACTTCTTTGACAAGACCTGAGCTTGTGTGAATTACCTTTTAAATGGAATAGTGGGACATGACTGCCTCTTCAAGTACACTTGTGAACAGAGTAACTGCCCAACTGATTAATTGCCATTGACAACACAGGTTAGCTTGAGATTGGGCGATTCCCTGCTATACACCAGTTACTCTCCCCCTGTAGACCCTCGGCTGACTGTTAGATATGCGGTTGGCAGCCCGAGGTTAGCTTGAAATTGGGCGATTCCCTGCTATACACCGGTTATTCTCCCTCTGTGAACCCTCAGCTGACTTTTAGATTTGTGGATGTCGGTCGGAGGGTAGCTTGCAGTACTGGCTCCTCTACCCTTTTATTCCATAGTTTTCGACTATAGATAAAAAGGGGTTGGGATCATCATTTGATAAAAGTGGCTCTCTCTTCATCTCGTGCTTTCGTTGCTAGCTCTATAGAAAGGATTGTGAGAACAAGCTGTGCTATGTGATAGCTCCCAGCTTCTGTACCCCTTATATCCTTCCCACTGCTAGCTGTTAGGAAGGCAATATGGAAGGATTACCAATAAATAGTGAGATGATGAAGGCATTCCTTGTGATGACATTATGTAAATCTGCATTACACTGCATTATACTAATAAGCTGCTAGCTGTTCATTGATTGGATGTAATCATTGGTTAGCTGTTCTGTTCACACCTAGATTGGTTCTAACCGATTACCAGCCTCTATTACTCTACCAGCCTCTATTACTCGGCCAGTTCCCCATACATTCAATCATGGCTATTATATGCATAAAATCAAATCTGTGGCACTCATCATCGTAGGCAACTTTTTGAGGACTCCACTGCTGGATAAAGGCCTCCTTATTTCCTGCCACTACCATCTGTCCGTTGCCTTCTCAGCCCAGTATGTTCTTGCATACTATCAGATGGCATAATAGGTGATCCATTTACACATATTAGGCTTATCCGGTTATGGTGTAACCCTACAGTGCTGGGAATGGAAGGTGGGAAGTGAAGACTGGGTATATACCGTTGTATAATTGAACATGTTTTAAAATGTGAAATAAAACCCTTCAGCTGTCAGAATTGATGTAACAATGAGCTTGAGATAATCTCGTTCTGTAATCTGAGAGTCATTCTCAGTTTCCACAACCCTATGCTTACACCTTTTGACTCCTGAATGATACTATGTGAAATACCCACTAGTTGACATCTAAATGAAGTTTATGTAGCCTTTCTGGACTACGATTTCTGGAGAGAGAAGGAAAAATGTCTTCGCCTGTCATGATTAAAGACGGAATCAATTTAGTTTTTATGTTGAGCTAAACCAGTTTGATCCATGGTGTGCCCAATGAAGTAGGTTATTATGTTGTGATAATTTATGAAAAAAAATTCTTAGCAAAACCTGCTTTAGCATTTGGGGATATTTGATGCTATACTCTCTCAATCCACTTTCATAGCAGTTTTTCATAGTTTTTTTTGCCACTCCAGGTAAAAGGTATCACCCAAGGGATATTTATGTAGATTGTATGTAAATTAAGCCCAGATGGGGACCATCCATTAATCCCCCTCTATAATATGACATCCTCTGCTGCAACCAAGAATAAAACTACTCTAACTGGTAATTCAATTTTTGAAAACCTGAGGTAGCCGCTGTGCCTGATTAGCTGAAATTGATTGGCATGTAGGGTGTTGGGAGGCTATAGCCAACATGACCTTTCACAAAAGGAACCATAACAATCTTTAGTCTAGTGTTCACTTAGAAATTCTCACAGAAATTACTTAACCCTAATCTCTTGCGAGTATGTTTAGGAGAAACCTTCAGTGTTTTACCTACCTAGACTAAAACAACAATAATTAACTGTCAGTTCACAAAACAATGTTGTCATTCGGATACATTGAACATGAATGCGCATCAAAGAGTGTGTTATTGTTTTATGCCTGTAACATAGAAATTGGCACTTGGCGGGACAATTGATTTCCATCGGTGAATTGGCGTGGGAAAATCTCTATATATTGATGCTGAAGAGAAGGGCAGCATGAGGGCCCATCCTATCTCTATCCCACTACTGTATTGTAATACTGCATCAATTGAGATAGGCAGAACCATACTCATATCCCTACGAATAACACCTATGTAAGCTTATAACAGACTGTGAGAGACTTGACAGTTTATTAGAATGAAAAATGTCTCAGACAGGTCGCATACATGGATGTGCTAATCAAAATTCATGATTTCATCAGTTTTGTCGCTTCCAATGTTTGAACTCTGTAGTACTGGTACATCAGAGCCCTTCAGGTTAAAGGGCTCAGTGGTATATCACCCAACTAGTAAAATGTATCTTGAATAACAAGGTTTTATTTTCTACTACGAAGGCTGTTTTCGATTACCTTGTGGCTAAAGCAATGACATTGCCCAACATTTCTAGTGATTGAGTGACACTTCTTGTAAGCATTAGAAAACGATTGTTTCAACTTTTATTGCCATAGAAGAGGATGGTACACCGACTACTGTTTCACTTCGGAGTTTTGTTTTTTTGCAGTTGAAATGGGTGGCGAATGGACCATTACAGCAGATAGAAACATTCCCACATATACATCGAAACTGCCTATCATCTGACCAACTGGTAAGCTAACAGCTGGGCTTCGCGACTTCCTCTCACCGCAGTGAGACAGTCATACAATCACCTGTGGTTATCTCATGTTGTGTTTCTCACTCATAGGAATTTATAAGTCTTTGATGGTCAGTGATAGCTGTCAATTCACTCAATGTATCAATCAAATTTCTCTGCTAAACTAGTTACTTCCATTGAGATTGGACCCAGCAACGTGCAGAGCCGTTTGATTTTTGTGATGAGTGAAGATTTCGACTGAGAAAAAGTTGGTCTTGTATGGCTTTTAGTGACAACACCCCTGTATAATTATCCATCATGTGTATGCGAGCGACCATTATGATGAACAATTTGCTGGGGTATTAGAATGCAAGCCGTATGCGGGAGCAGCGTTAATCTGCAGCTGGTTTTGTTCCTGCTTTGTTTACCAGTACCTATCAACCAATTCGCTATGTTTTCACTTGCAGCCGGAATTCTGGGGATGCATATGGGATAATTATCCGGGTAAGCCAATCTATTCAAATGATTTCAATACCATCAAGAGTATTACTTCTCCTGATTGGTGCTTCCGAGGATTATTTCATAGCGGAGAGGAGCGCGATTCCCGCACCGAATGGCTTTTGGGATGAGAATCACTGACCCAAAGAAGCCTTGCGAGACAGCCCTTAGGTGCTAAAGAGTGCACTGTGTACCAATAAATCCATAATGAGAAATCAGTTCACTGTTTGGCTGACAAACGTTTTCAATAGGTATATTTCAGATCAAACACTGCTTATGTTTGATGCACCGCTGGAGGGCCTTCATGCCCTCCCCAGCGGCACGTTAGGTCGATCAGGCCTAAAGTGCTATTATGCATTTCTATAATTTTGTAAACGTGATGATGACTTCCTGTCTGTTTTATATCAGTGCTGGAGGAGATCGAGATATGGGAAGGGAGAGTGTGTTGTGAATTGGCATTCCATCCGGACTGCCAGGTATCGTGCCAACAGGTGAGCATCAACCTTCTTTTTTTAACTCCAATCTGAAGAGAATCTCAAACTACTAATATAAACTTATCTAGGGTTGACAACTTGGTAACCATCAACAAGATGAATTCCAATACAATAAGTAGGTCCTACTCACTCACATGGTGGGACCAGATGGGCTGGCTTTGCATCAGACCTTAAACGACCACCCTGAAGAGATCGCTGGAGAAGGCCTTAAGGCATCAGTGGAGAAGCAATGATGACGAAGCCCCAAAACTCCCATTGACATACAACCATTAACAAAATCAGGCAGTAGTAGCTTTACTATATTTGTAGGCGCGGTCCCTTACAGAGCTTCAGGAAAGTTGTCCTCGGGATACAGAAGCAGCCCTGCACACCTGTGTTACCAGGCAAACAGGTATTCCTGCTGTGCACCTATTGTTATCAACAGTTTCACCTGTGAAGCCTAATTGTACCTTCTATGCTAGAGACATGATGCTAAAAATACTTCTCTTAGTTTCAACACCAAACCACGCTCAAAGATTAAAGCCATTATGAATGTTGCAAAAGGCAGGAGGCATTTAGTCTTTGCATGACCAAACAGCTGTGTGGAGTGTATTCCTCCTGTTTCTGGTTTCAACGTTATTGAAAAGTAATTAACTATTGGCAGATATATGTCTGGTTAATGAATTCAAAGCACAGGGTTTGATAGACTTTGCTGAAAATTATAGTGTACTATTTTCTTTACTAACTAATGAAGGGCAACATGTATTTAATCAGAGGCACACTTCTGAACACCACAGCATTTGCCACTGGCCTATTCAGTGATCGATTGATTTCTGACTTACGCTCACACAGATCTACAGTATACAAGTATATGTACCGTATGCTGTATAGTATATGTTCAGCTTCGTATACTTTATAAAGATTAAATAAAGTGTGTAAGTATCTTGCCTGTAAATGGCCTGTTTAGACATCATCTCAGATGTGGCAGGGTTAACCGCGTAAACCTCTCTGGTTCTTGTAGGTAGTTCAGTATGCTGCCGTAACGCCTATTCAACAGACTGTAAATCAGCCTGCAGGAGTGTGTTTGTTAGTGACAGAAACAGTGATGAGATCCAAGAGAATCTTCACACAATGTGCTCTGGCTCAGACAAGTTGATTCCACAGTGCGTTACCAACTGGACGATGCCCGCTAACAGCCCTGCACCATCTGAGAGTGAGTGGACACACATGGGTTCAACTCCAGGTTTTTTTCAGGCACATTAGGCCCTCACACTGGTTGGTAACAGATGTCTAGGGTTCATAAACCATCGAGTTATTCTCTATAGTACCTACATTGTGCCATCTGAGAAGGAGTGGACACTAGTGCTTGAGTAGCTGTTTTCATATCCAGCTATCCTTTATTATAACTCTGTGAGTAGCTGTAGTATCTCACAGCTTGTCATAATTCTAGACAAAGTTTATTTTAGTTGCGTTCAGATTTAATCTAGATTTTGTAACTGATCACATAACTTCTTTCACATCCTATGAACCATGCTGAGAAAGTTACCAGTGTAATGCATTTGGGACTGCTAAAAGCCTACTTAACGCAGATGCCATACATATCTAGTCAAAAAAACACCCCCAAAGAATGACAGTCAAAAGACACCCATTGATAGAATGCAAATATACAAGTCATTATTCAAATACTGGTAGTGTTCAAATAATAATAAACTCTAGGCATAGTGCAGAAAAGACTTAATGTATCCAAACTCTTTGTGCTACTCATAGTTGGTAATGGCTGTGCTAATATTGATGTTGCCTGTGGACTCGTTTCCTTTTTGTATTAAGTCTGGTTTGAGCTGTTTGTTTCCTAGTTCCCTTCCTATAAAAGCAAACCTTTCCCAATGGTATGGATCAGCTTACAATCTAAATGACCTTTTCTCCTCGAGCTAATGGTTTGACTCAGGTAATCCAGATAAGCATTGACTGGATTTAAGCCCTCACACCAATAGGTTACATAAGGTATAAGAGTTTGCTTTTATAAAACTCTTGAATGACATGTGCTTATAACACCCTCAAGTGTGAAATCACTCTCCTATCTTAAGTCAAGATAGCATTCTACAAATGCCAAGCCAATTTTCACTTATATGAGCAAGAGATATTTTATCTTCTGGATTTCCACTATTTTACACTTCCAGCAGATCTGGTAATTGGCACAGCATTTTTTACTAATTGCTATTACATAAGGTAGAGGTAGTAAATACCCATTATATGCTTAATCCATATCCCAAGGAATTCTCCACTTGGTTAAATGTGATCAAGGCGTCAGGCACCTGACACACCGGTTGGGTTATACAATACTGGGTATAGGTACTCTACAGAGATTACCCCTTAGAGTTGTCCCACCTAACTATATGGATTACTCTCATTCGGTGTGACCAGTTCCTGTAGGTGGCGTACATTATGATCACCTATAGGAGTTGTCTACCCTTTATAGATTTACACTGCTGTGAGAGGGGAGCGAACTCAGCCTGCAGGCAAACATGCATTAATGCTCTCACCAGTCAACAAGCCTCAGAGGAGGACATTATACAGATGCTAATAACTGACTGTAACGAACCGGTATCAGTGGTAAGTGGTAAATGAAGATGCTCGGGATAGAGGGATAGAGGGATAGCTCAATAACTAGAGCGCTTGCCTTAAAATCGAAAGATCTTAGGCTCAAGGCCTAGTCATGCTGAGTACCCACTATAAGAATGAGCTCACATTCCTAGCTCTTACCGCTCCACCAAGCCTCACGCTACGAGACTCACTAAATAGTGTGGCTGTATTCCTGCTTACGTGCCCAGACGCCCACCATTTCATTGTTACATCTGCATCACTTCTTGTTTAGGATCCACTGTGGCAATGCTTCCTGTTGTCATCTGAAGCAACAGCGAATCGCGCTCATCTTAGTCAGCAAATAATAGAGTCAATGCCAATGGACGGGGCTAGCATACAGTGCTGTGCTAAAGCTGTCAGCTCTCAGTGCAGAAGTCTCTGCGAACAGATGTATACCAGACAGTGGGCAAGTGTGTGGGAGAACTTCAGCCTGAGATGCCAATATAATCCGAGGGAGTCTGAAATGAACCGGTGCATCCTGGGTGGTAAGAGGATTCATAGTCATTAATATAAAGAATGGCTGTAAATACATCAAATGTTATTTATTATATATGCCCCGCAAAAAATGCATGGTGAATACAAACAAATTGATAAATGTCTTTTCTCCCTATCAAATTGAAACATATTTTTGTAGTGGAAGAGCCATGTCAGGTGGGCTGTAGTGGTTTACTGTTTTGCTCGAACTTCAACTATCGGTCAAATGAAATGTACAGAATGTGCAACAAGGAGGCTGATCAAGTAGCCAGGTATGTATGTGGTGGCCACTGAGTCTCCAGTGAATTCCTTTATGCCACTGGAATTCCTTATGCTATAGCTTGTAATCTCACTATCATTGTTGCATCCATGACCACTGTGTACCTGCTTTGAATGCCATTGATGAACGGACCCCACCGAACTAGCAGTAACTGGCAACTCGTGTTGTTTCTTTGATGAGTCACTAGACACATTATACATATTCCCAGATCTATCCACTCAGTCCATGCAGTAGGCACTCTGATAGAACTCATTCAAAATGTATTTGAGAACAATGTTTGTATGATTACAGGGCTGAATACGGCACCTGGCTAGAAGACAGAGTAATTAGACTTCCTACTATGACTGTTCCCATTCATGACATCAGCAAATGTGAACCTGAAATGTGGAAGGCTATCTCGTGCGCTCTCCAAATCAAACCATGTAACGAGGACAATCACAGCAACAAAATCTGCAAGTATGTTCGCTGTGTCGCCTATGTTGCCACTGGCTGACACAAAATGATTCACCGCTGGTTTTTGGTGCAATCTTGTGTTTGCAGAGTGCAGACTATATAAGATAATCATGTAGTTTGGTGCAACTCGTGTGATACTAGCGTCTATAGGTGTTTCAATCACATGTGCTCAATTTGAAAGAAGAAAAACTGAAGAATTTTGTTTGCTTCTACCAAGATGATAAGGCGTCTGATCTACATGTAACCTGCATGTAGTTACATGCATTTCCTGTAGTGGCACGCGGTTTGTCATCCAATAACCCTAGATCACAATAAATCAATCAGTTGTCCAACTTTGGTTTGTCAATAATTTGCTCGACATGCTATTATCCACCCTATGATTTATTTTGCCAAAGAATGCCTAGACTCTCAAGCTTGTACCTCAGTATTGGAAGCACTTGCGGTTCATTAGTGGCATAGTTTTAATGAGCCTATACTGATAATCCATTTCTATAATCCTTAAACTTAGTCAGATGGTGGCTTGAACTACTCAAAGACCTCCATTTTCATGGCGCCAGAATCTATTTGTAGTAGGAGGGAATTTCGATCCTGCCCAAGCTTGTAGCTTTTACTAACTTTGGCCCCATGACACTGAACCTGTCTCCATCACTAGGATCTGGTAGTAACGGGCAGTGTATCAAATGGTCAGCAGTTAGTTTCCTAATAACTTGGCAATGCAGCACTTGGGGACACAATGAATATTAGTAGAACGGATGCTCCTCTGTTTTCAGATCAGATTGTGTAGCCATACTGACAAAGTGTGTCGATACTTCGAGGATGAGTTATGATGTCAGTGCTATCTGCGATATGCTTCCTGTTAGCAGTAACCAGAGAGAATGCATCTCACTTAAAGAATATACTTGTAAGTTCGTTAGTCAATTGGTTACAGAGTTCTACAAAAAATACCGTATAGTTGAGTGTTTTATAGTTGACTATATAATAGAGTTACCCTGCCCTGTAAATGTAACAAGGCCAACTATGATAAGACTATTGACTATAAAAAAAACTAATGATCGCTACAATAGAAGCCAAGCATAATCTGAGTGCACCTCGATAAATTGAAAAAACTGAAGTTCATGCACAGTTGCAACATCACCCATAGGTCAATACTTTTTTTCACCCATCCCACCCAAGCACACAGTGCCATGTGATGAGAACTTTCACAAATTTTCTTTCCAATCATTTGTAGATCCAGTTGAAAACAGTAACTTCATGATATCAACGGATCTCAGGAACCCATGTATACCTAATCCATGCAACTCTAGTCAGACATGTCAAGTCAACACTCAGTTTCCTCACTGCCAGTCAACACACCCATCATGTGAACCGTATGTATGCAGAACTGCCTGTTCACTCGGAGATTCATCCAAAACAAAGATAAAAGTCAACTATTATGCCAAGATGGCTGACATAAACTCATCCAGGTCAGTATACGTATACACGTACGTAGGATAATAAAAATTCAACCATGATGGCTTTGAGATGCACCCACTTGGGTGTATCCTACGATTCTATGATTGCAATGAGGCACAACCATTGAACCTATTCAGAGTTATAGTGAAGATGCTGGGTTGGATATAAATTTGCTAATTCATCAGTAATGGTCAAGCATGAAGAAGTTTAGGCGCGTCAGTATCAATGCTTTACCTCATGATCATTTTTATTTTGACTTTAAGTTGCGAGCTCACTCACACTTGCACCGGGGCTCGCCGTGATTCGCTGTGGCAGTGACCATGACTCAAACCCAAGCTCTTTTGATCGTAAGCTGACCAGTCTACCGCTGAGCTGTCCCGTTATCCTAATAAAGATCTGATGTTCAGGTCATTTGGTCCAAACTGTCCCTGTCACCGCAATGAGAAAACTCCAATCTCTCAACAGCTGAAATTTAAAATGGTGCGGTCAGTTCTATACTGGGAATTTAATCTAAAATTTTCGGTGGCAATGAGTAGTCCACTGTTATAATTATGCTCCATGATTTCAGTCCACTACGGTGCCAGAAGATATGCAAGTGCGGGCATCGCGGTAAGCTGACGCACTGCAGTGAATCTGATTGTGTAAGGCCAGATAGCTGCATCACTGCTCAGACTGGAATAGAGGAACATGGCACCCGTTTCTTCCAAGATTGCAATGAGTGTGTATGTCACTCTGGCATCTCCATCTGCTCCAAACGCTCATGCAGAACCGCATCTACTAAAGGTAAGTCCTTTAGGCAGCATGGTTAACTGACCAGTGCTTTTTGCTATGGTCGAATAGGTCAATGAGTGGAATTGAGAGATCGTAATTTCAACCCATATGCCCAAGGTGTCATGTGTTCAGGGAGAACTAGATCACCTAAGGTTCTACAACTACAGAAGAATAATGGACACGGTTCTCTCAACGTTACCGATTGAGCTATGCATGGGAGGATAACTCCAAACATTCAAACTAAAGGCTCCTTTTTCCTTTATAGCCAGTCTTCCGTGTGATTGCCACAGTGAATACGACCCTATGCATGGGAGGATAACTCCAAACATTCAAACTAAAGGCTCCCTTTTCCTTTATAGCCAGTCTTCCGTGTGATTGCCACAGTGAATACGACCCTGTCTGCACAACAAATGGTCGAGTGTTTGGTAATGGATGCCTGGCATCTTGTGCAGGATTCTCAGAACATTCTTATGAAAGAGGAAATTGTGCCTCACGCAATCCTTGCGGAGCTAACCCATGCAATGCGGGATATAAATGTATACCTCATCGCAGAGTCTGCCTCACCTTCCAGCATGACTGCCCACAGTACCAGTGTGGTAAGTTTCTCATAATCCATGATATCATTATAAAAATGACTGAGTGATACTATATCATAATCTATAGAATAATTGATAGGGAAATGAGGTATAGCTGTCTTTCCTGGATGAGAGAGCAAGCGGCCAGCGATCAACCCTGCTTTAGCTTGTCAACTTGAGATTTCTCAAATAGTTATTTATTTTTATCTGGCTTTCCTATCCCGTACTTGATACATTAATTTTCAAATTTTTCTAACTCTTGAGCTCAG
>Ga0224501_10002206_pt1 | contig 15244 bp, 10 predicted proteins | sample SF_Oct11_sed_USG_4_FD_169105 | JGI IMG/M metagenome (GOLD analysis project Ga0224501, IMG submission 169105) | Sediment microbial communities from San Francisco Bay, California, United States - SF_Oct11_sed_USGS_8_1 | ecosystem: Environmental > Aquatic > Marine > Sediment | place: USA...
ACAATGAGTTTGGCAATATCATCATCGGTGCCGATTCTACCCAAGGCTGTGGCGGCGTGCACCCGTACATGCCAGCGATCATGATCCAGATACTTGCGGACCATATCCAAACCGGCGGGATTTTTAATCGCCTGCAAACACAAGGTAATAACGCGACCATCCTGTTCTTTTGCCAGTAACTGTCTAAATACGTCTGTCGCTTCTTTGCAATTGACTGCGTCTAATAGCTGAATAAGACGGGGTAGTTGCCGTGGTGAAGCAACCAGGGTCGCTTCGGCCAGTATAGAGCAAAGTTTCTCATTTTTTGCTTCAATGAGTATTTTTGCTACTAGGGAAAGGGGCCAGTCTTCACGGTTAACAATGGGATTGAGCAAGAACTCAATGCTACGCATGGGGTCTATTTGTAACAAGGCACGCGCTGCGGCCAAAGAAGGGATTGGTTTACCCTGCTGGGTAATTCGTATAAGTTCGTCTGTTGATTCATAGTCACGCAGACTACCCAGCGATATGATGGCAGTGAGTTGATCACGAACGCTACGCGACTTTAATTTCTTGCGCAGGTATTTATTGATTTCGAGTTTACGCGCCAAATAATTCAAACGCTTGACACAAACACCTTTTACATTGAACTGGACTTGATTCCATTCGTCGATGAAATCTTTGATGTGCCCCTTTTTCAATTTGGGAAGCGAATCCGGAACGGAAAAAAGAGTTTCATACAGAATAGGACGCCATTGCGAAAGAAATTTCTCTTTTCTCTTTTCTCTTAGAATAAGCAGACTGCGAAAGAATATGACCAATAGTAGAACGCCAACCGTTAGGACGACTACACTCACGGACACATTTTCGGCAATTCGCAGAATGACTTCAGAATTTTCGCCGTATTCCAATGTTTATTCCTTGTCGCACATAACCGGTAATCAGGGCATTGCTGGTGGTAGCCGTTGTCTGAGTGCTGCTCAGCGGTGATTGTTCGTAGTAGCTCACGTCAAAAGAAACGGCCCAGTTGGGGTCTATCCAGTGGCGCCCGGTCAAACGAAAAGCGCGTGTGTTAAAAATGGGATTGCTTGCTCCATCGTATTCCATCTCACGTCCAAACGTGATACCGAAACCCACAAAGCTCAGTCCTTTATAATAGTAAGACAAGAGCATGTCATGCCCTTGCACCGTACCACCGTGTTCAATGGTGGCGGGCATAAAGGTGTAGATCCCGCGAAAATCACTCCAATAGCGCTCGACGGCAAGTATGGATTGGGTCATGGAGGAGGTCGGATATTTAGTGGCTCGTGTACCGCCCGTGATTAACCAACCTGTGTCCGAAAAAATCCGTTGCAGCTTTACTGTATAGGAATTTTTAGGAAGAAAGATGTCGACTGGGCTTATTGACCCTTCAACATTGGCAAGCCAGTCGGTACCAAAGGGCCAATACAGTCCCGCTTCAAATTGGTCATCGTCTTGCCCGTAACGATAAATTTTTCTACCGGTGCCGTAAAAGGTGGGGCCTGCCGGAATTCGGGCGCTGGCGTGGAGCGCGTATTCACTCCACGGATCTCGTCCCCTGTTTAACTCTTCCTGCTTGATGCTGCCTTCTAGTTGCACCGGAGCATTGAACTTAAAGCCTTCTGCCAGTACATCATTGCCAGACAGCCCCAGCAAGGCAATACCTAAGACGGAGGTGTGTAGTATGTTCATGCCGATTGCCTCAATTGATATTTCAGTCGTGCAATAAATTCTGTGGGTTGAAAAGGTTTTATGATGTAGTCATTGGCCCCTTCATCGAAGGCCTTGACGATATCTTTTTCGTTGGACTTGGCAGAAAGCATGATGACCGGCACATTCCTCCATCGCGGATCATTGCGTAACTGCCTTGCGATCTGGAAGCCGTCCAAAAAGGGCATCATGACATCCAGAATCACCAAGCGAGTTGGGGGGTTGTCATTGATGTAGTCTGCGGCCTGTTGGCCGTCTTTTGCCAACACGACACGCAGACTCTCGCGGCGCAGGATGAAATCGATCATATGGGAAAAATGATCGTCGTCCTCGCAGATGAGCACATCTGGCGTGTAGGGGCTCAATACCTTCATACAACAAGGCTCCCGATAAAACCTGCTTCAAGCATGAAAATGGCTAACTGATAGACATTTCCGTAAAAAAATACCCGGTCCATCGGAGAGAAAATGAACAAATCCTTTGTAATTCAGTGGCTTGTAATTTTATTACTATTTGTCCACACTACTGTTAGCGGGCGAATCGTCAGGAAATTTAGGGTTTTAACTAATCTGTCTGAGTGGGTTATTAGACAAGGACTTAGAGACGCTCAATTCGCTTGCTTCCGGCTTAAACTCGGTCTAAGGTAGGGGGCTGGACTGGATACAAGTAATACCACAGGCCACTCTCGATGAGTGCAGGGGGAAACAATGAGAAAAAACAAAAATTGGGCGATTCCAGCTGTTTTGCTCGGCGGATCGCTGTTTTTATCTATTAATAATGGGCACGCTGCCGGATTTGCTTTGATCGAACAAAGCGCCAGCGGCATGGGTAAGGCCTTTGCCGGAATGGCAGCGAGCACGGAAGATGCGAGCGCCATGTTTTACAATCCGGCGGCGATAGGTCATTTGAAGGGTTCACAATCTACGGTAGCCGGGCACTACATCAAGCCCAGTTCAAAGTTCACGAATAATGGATCGGTCCTGGCCGATGGGTCCACCCCGCTAACAGGTGGCAATGGCGGCGATGCCGGCGTGCCCGCGTTTGTGCCGAATGCTTATTATAAGTCGGACCTCAATCACGAAGTGGTTTTTGGCGTAGGTCTTAACGTACCTTTTGGATTAGCGACATCTTACGATCCGGGTTGGGTTGGGCGTTACCATGCGCAGCTATCCGATCTAACTACTATCGCCGTTAGTCCCACAATAGCACTTAAATCAAGTGAAAGATTTGCCTTTGGGGGTAGCCTTGTTTTTCAGTATGCCGAAGCGACTCTAAGTAACCGCGTTGATTACGGATCAATTTGTTGTGGACCTGCTCCGCAGACTCTAGATGGATCGGTTAGTCTTACTGGGGATGACGTGGGTTTTGGTATTGCACTTGGCGGATTGGTTAATACTGGAACGACGAGATTTGGTGCGAGCTATCGAAGCGGTATTTCTCACGAGTTGGAAGGTGAAGCCAAATTCATAACACCACAAGCAGCCGCTACTGTACTTAATACTGAAGTCAGTCGAACTGAGAAAGCAACTGCTGAATTACATTTACCCGAAACATTTTCATTTAGTTACGAGAGAGACGTAAGTTCAAGTCTAGCAGTTATGGCGGATGTTACGTTAACTAAGTGGAGCAGTTTTAAGGAATTGGCTGTGGATTTTGAAAATCCCAATCAGGCCGATACACACCAGCCAGAAGAGTGGGAAGACTCCTGGCGCTATGCCTTGGGGATGGTTTATCGAGTAGGCGGTAGAATGAAGCTACGAGCCGGTGTCGCCTATGACGAAACACCTATACCGAGTGCCGAACTAAGAACTGCCCGAATTGCGGGAAGTGATCGGACTTGGGCCTCCCTAGGACTAGGGTACCGATTCAACAACACGATGAGTGTTGACGTGGGTTATTCGCATCTCATGCTGGAGAAGGCGAAGATCAACAATAAAGACGAGCTAACCTCGAGTACGCTAAAAGGCGAATACAGTGCCACTGTAGACATAGTCAGTGCTCAATTGAACATGAGCTATTGAGGTGACACATGAAGCGTATGCAATCAAAACAGTTTTTCTGGGGAAGCGATATGAAATCACATAAACGAATTCTCTTATATTTTATTTTATTCCTTTTTGTTACCGCCTGCGGAACAAAAGAAGAAGGGACGATAGAAGAAACAGTTGCCAAGTCTCAAACAGGCGGGGTGTTTGCTCGATTCGATCCGACAAATTCCGATTTACCGTTTCCGACGGATTTGTTATTTAGTGATTCATTGGACGGAACGATTAACATACCGGGATTGGACGAGTCTGATTTATCCGATCCTCAAGTTGCTTTGAATGCAGCAGATGGGTTTTCAACTGTTGCACCTATTGTTTTTAATTTTTCTGGTGAAATAGACCCAGCCACTATCAAATTCACAGATTCGGCTGATGATTCTGTTTTTGTTTACAAGGTTACACTGAGCCCTCAGCCTGGGGGGGCAGTAGTTCCTTCGCCGGCGCCTACTAGGTTAACTACGAATGAAATTGCTGTTACTCCCGTGCCGCCTGTTTTTACAAGTGTAGCGATTACGCCGAAAGTACCATTGGACTCAAAAACTAGTTATGCGGTTTTCGTTACACGGGACGTAAGAGAACCTTTGGCGGCGGGAGGTAACCGAGTTTACAGCGATAGTACTTATGCACTAGCTAAAAGAACAACCGAAGTAGCTGATGACAACGGAAAAAGTCTAGTTCCTGGTCTTACAGATGAACGCGCAAACAAGTTAGAACCCTTGCGAAGACTCGTGTCAACTAGCGAGGCCACCTTGGCTGGTGCGGCGGGGATCAATTCGGATGACATTATACTAAGCTTTTCTTTCACTACTCAATCGGTCGGAGAGGTGCTGGCTAAGGCAAAAGAAGCTGCGCCTGTTACCCCAAATGTGTCAATTAATCCAACAGCTGATGCAATATTGTCTGCGGCAGCCGATAGCGGAGAGACTGTAGATGTTCATGTTGGTACTTTAGATGTTCCATACTACTTAAAAGATGCTAGTGTAAGCCAGTTAGATCCGATATTTTCTAACTGGGAAGGTTTGGGTGGGAACCACTTTTCCCAGTTTGGTCCAATACGAACTCCCGTGGCAAAGTCGACACAAAGAATTCCATTACTTTTGGCTGTCCCCAGTGACGGAATCGTCTCCCGAGTTGCGATTTTTCAACATGGAATCACCTCAGATCGCACTTCTATGCTAGCAATTGCTAAAACACTTACTGCTGACGATACTGCCGTTGTAGCGATTGATTTACCATTACACGGCGTGATAAGTGGAGAGGCGAGGTCTAAAACTGCCGATTTCGATGTTGTAGATGGGTTGGTTACTGAGCGACATTTTGATTTAGACAGAGACCCAACCAATGTTCTGCTACCGGCTAGTGATGGCGCAGATCCTTCGGGAACATATTTTATAAATCTCTACTCTCTGTTAACGCTTAGGGACAATATGCGACAAGCTGTCGCGGATTTGTTTACACTAAAAAATGCAATATCACAGATTGATTATGACAACGACACTACGCCAGATTTTACCGGGCTACCAATCCATTTTGTAGGACACTCTTTGGGGGCAGTTGTTGGCAGTACCTTTCTAGCGATAGATTCGAGTTATGCCTCACCTGTAGGTGATTCTGTACTCGGTATGCCGGGTGGCGGATTGGTGAAATTAATAACTCACTCAGGGACCTTTGGGACACCGACAAATGACGCATTAACTGCTGCTGGTATAGGCCCAGGTACGCCAGACTATGAGCCATTTCTAGCGGTTGCTCAAACCATGGTCGACGTAGCTGATCCAATTAATTTTGGAGCCTCACCATCAACAGGCAGAAATCTCTTAATGTTTGAAGTTATTGGGGACACAGTGATCCCAAACTGTATATTATCTCCACCTGGAGCCACTTCCTGTGTAGACGGGGTCGGTCCGCTATCGGGTACTGTGCCTCTTGCTAAATTGATAGGATTATCTCATGTCAACTTGTCACAAGGGTCTCCAGGTGACTACATTACGAAGTTTAACGCATCAGGTGTACACCATAGGTCACTACTAGACCCCACATTTCACCCAACCTCCACGGGAGAAATGCAGGCACAGGCGGCTTTGTTTCTTAGCAGTGGAGGCCAGTTAACAGTGGGAGATAACACTCTACTCTTAGCACCAACTCCATAAATCTATTAAACGATGCCCCTGACCCGTTCAGGGGCATTTCCTTTTCTCAAGCACACATGGCAATGCTATAATCCCCACCCATGTCCTCGGCAATAATCCAATCCCGTATCCATAAGCTTTCCCCTCAGCTGGCAAACCAAATTGCTGCGGGTGAGGTGGTGGAGCGTCCGGCTTCTGTAGTCAAAGAACTACTGGAAAACAGCCTGGACGCCGGTTCTACGGCCATACAGATCGACATCGAACGGGGTGGGGTACGACTCATCCGCATCCGTGATAACGGCTCAGGGATCGTCAAGGATGACCTGGCGTTGGCCCTGAGTCGACATGCCACTAGCAAGCTCAAGGAACTCGTCGATCTGGAACGAGTAGCCAGCTTAGGCTTTCGCGGCGAGGCTCTGCCCAGTATCAGTTCCGTCTCACGCCTGGACCTGCGCTCCCGAACCCAAAACGAAGACATGGGCTGGCGCTTGATAGGAGACGGTCGCGAGATTGCCAGCGAGCCGGAGCCGGTGGCGCATCCGGTGGGTACCACCATTGAGGTCAAGGACCTGTTCTACAATACGCCGGCCAGACGCAAATTCCTGCGCACCGAGCAAACCGAATATTCCCATTTAGAACAAGTGGTTAAACGCATTTCCCTGAGCCGATTTGACGTCTCTTTCCAGCTCAGTCACAACCAGAAACCGATCCTGAATCTACCGCTGGCCCGCAGCCAGGTGGAACAAGAGGCACGCGTGGCCAAGATCTGTGGCAAGTCCTTCATCGAAAACGCCCTGGTGGTGGAGATGGAAAGAGCGGGTCTCAGGCTTTGGGGTTGGGTGGCCCTGCCCACGTTTTCTCGAAGCCAGGCCGATTTGCAATACTTCTACGTCAATGGTCGGATGGTCAAAGACAAGCTACTCACCCATGCGATTCGCCAGGCCTATCAGGACGTGTTATTTCACGGACGCCATCCGGCGTATGTGTTATATCTGGAACTGGACCCGGCACTCGTCGATGTAAACGCCCATCCGGCCAAACACGAAGTACGTTTTCGAGAGGGGCGACTGGTCCATGATTTTCTGTTTCGTTCCTTACACGACGCATTGGCTGGAGTGAAGCCAGGGCAACAAGAGACAGTCCCGGTGACAGAAAACATTACAACACAAACCCCTCAAGTAAGGCCCAGCAGCGGTTGGCAATACCAGGCACCCCAGCAGACCCCTATGCGCCTCAATGTGGCCGAGACCTTGGGCAGTTACCGCGCTCTAGGCGAAGTGCTTTCATCCTACGAGGAACAAGCACCAATAGCACAGCAGGAATCACTCGCGCCCCCTTTAGGATTTGCCATCGCCCAACTACAAGGCGTGTATATCCTGGCGGAAAACGAAAAGGGACTGGTGGTGGTGGACATGCATGCCGCCCACGAGCGCATCACCTATGAACGCATGAAAAAGGCCTATGATGAAAACGGTAGACTGGTTTCGCAACCCTTGTTGATGCCGGTGAGTTTTCACGTGAGTGAGCGCGAGGCGCGTCTTGCAGAACAAGTCTCGAACGACTTAAAATCATTGGGCTTGCACATCGAAAGCCTGGGCCCGGAACAAGTCATCGTGCGGGAAGTACCGGCCCTGTTACGAGACGGGGATACTGAATCCCTGGTGCGTGATGTGTTGTCGGATTATCTGCAACACGGTTCCAGTCAACGTATTAAAGACGAGATCAACGAACTATTGGCAACCATGGCCTGCCACGGTTCGGTACGCGCCAACCGTCGTTTGAGTATGGATGAAATGAATGCATTATTACGCGAAATGGAAATCACCGAACGCAGCGGACAATGTAACCATGGACGTCCGACCTGGTTTCAATTAACAATGGATCAATTAGACAAGATGTTCCTACGAGGACAGTAGGCCCGGATTAATTCAGAACGATAATGATCAACCAAGAGCAATAGAGAAACGATGTTAGAAATCTATAACAGTCTGAGCAAGAAAAAAGAAGTATTTAAACCCATAGACGAAAAAAACATACGCATGTATGTATGCGGTATGACAGTGTACGACTATTGTCATGTGGGACACGCTCGGGCCTTGATTGTTTTTGATATCGTTTATCGCCACTTGATTTCCATCTATGGCAAAGAGGCTGTCACCTATGTGCGCAATCACACGGACATAGACGATCGCATCATCAAGCGCGCCAATGAAAACGGTGAGCCTTTCAATCATCTCACCGAACGCTTCATTAAGGCCCTGGATGAAGACGCGGACGCACTGGGAATTTTGAGGCCCAATATCGAGCCACGTGCCACCGAATACATAGAGCAGATTATCAATATTACTCAAACTCTCGTTGATAAGGGTTTTGCCTATCCAGCCGCGAATGGCGATGTGTATTACTCAGTGAAAAAGTTCGCTGAGTACGGAAAGCTTTCGGGGCGTAACCTGGAAGACGAGCGAGCAGGTGCGCGCGTAGAAATCGGCGAAGAAAAAGAAGATCCCATGGACTTTGTGTTATGGAAGGCCAGCAAGCCCGATGAGCCCAAGTGGGATTCACCCTGGGGCGAAGGCCGACCCGGTTGGCATATCGAATGTTCCGCCATGTGCTCACACAATCTGGGTGATCACTTTGATATTCACGGTGGTGGGGCTGATCTGAAATTTCCTCATCACGAAAATGAGATCGCCCAATCGGAAGCGGCCAGTGGTGTTAACCTGGCGAACTACTGGATTCACAACGGACACGTGATGGTCGATGAAGACAAGATGTCTAAATCACTGGGTAACTTTTTTACCATCCGTGACGTTTTAGCGTTATATCCTGCAGAGGTGATTCGCTATTTCGTCTTGATGAGTCACTATCGCAGTCCACTAAATTATTCAGATGAGAACCTCAATCACGCCAAGGCGGCATTAACACGCTTGTACACGGCCTTGCGGGATGCGCAGATTTCAGATGTTGCGCCCAGTGACTACAGCAAACGCTTTGATGAGGCCATGAACGACGACTTCAATACCGCCGAAGGCTTGGCCGTGCTGTTTGATTTGGCAAAGGCGGTGAATCGCGCCAAAGACGAAAGTGATAGCAGCACCGCAAATCAACTGGCTTCCGAGTTAAAGGCCTTAGGACTGCGACTAGGTATACTGCAAAACGATCCAGGAACCTTCCTACGTGGTGAAAGCAAAGAAGGGGACATGTCTGATGCGGAAGTGGATGCGCTGATACAAGAGCGTCTCACTGCCCGTGCCGAGAAGAATTGGGCCAGGGCAGACGAGATCCGCGATCAACTCAAGGCCGCCAATATTATTTTGGAAGATGGTAAGGACGGAACGAGCTGGAAGCGGGGATAAGGCGACTCGTTTTTCTTTGTATTCTTTCTTTAACGGGCGGGACGAGCGTCGCTGGTCCTTACAAAATCGATTGGCAGCAGGAAGCCTGGTGGTTGGCAGGAAGCGCCGCCACCCTCGCAACAGCCTACAGCATAGATCAAAACAAGACAGAACCCACAAACACCGATTTACAAGCTCTCAACAAGGAAGACATCAATTCATTTGACCGTCGTTGGGCTGGCACCTGGAATCCAGAGGCTAGACGTATCAGTGACGCAGCGCTATTAGGAGCCTACGCAGTTCCACTTGGACTTTTCTCCACACACAAAGACTACAAGACCATCGCGTTATTGTATCTCGAAACCCAATTGGTTACGCTCAGCGGGACAAACCTGGCTAAGGCCATGGTGGATCGATATCGCCCTTATGCTTACGGAAGTGATGCGCCCGATTCACGACTCTACGAAAAAGACACCAAACGCAGTTTTTTCTCCGGCCATGCCGCCCACATCACCAGCAATCTGATTTTCTCAGCAAAGGTTTGGTCAGACTACCATCCTGATCAAGACAACACCTGGGTATGGACCGCCGCCATCACCGCCAGCGCCCTCGCCAGCTGGCAACGGGTTAGAGCAGGGTGGCACTATCCTTCTGATGTGATCGCAGGGATGTTGTGGGGAGGATTGGTGGGATGGGGGGTTCCGGAATGGAAAATGAGCAATAATAACATTCGTTATCACTTTAGTATTCATTCTGGAACTATTAGTTCCAATATATTCTACTATTTCTGACTTATTGTGCTTTTCCATCCAAACCAATAATAGAAAACCTAGCCCTTGGTTGGTTGCCTATGGAATTAAAAAGCCCACCGGCAAAAAACTTTCCGTTATGTTCCACTAGGTCGGAAACAAAAGCTTGGGAGTTGTTTGTTGGATTCCAATCAATAAAAGCACCTGTACTAGCGTCTATTGCAACAAGCCCACCCTTTTGTTGATTTGATATTGAAAAAAAGCTACCTCCCATATAGATTGCACTGCCCCTCGCAATCATGCTGGTCGCGTATCCATGGTCCCCTTGTGTTAAAGGATTCCACGATTTAAGTAAACCAGAATTTTTATCAAAAGATGCAAAACTATTTTGATTGCTTCCAGCAAAGAGCGAAAATGCGCCACTAACATAAATACTTGTATCGTCTACTTCTAGAGCACTAATACCAACAATACAGGTAATACATGCACTCGCATTTGGGTTCCAGGAAGTAACAGATCCCGTCTCAGCACTAACCGAACCAATTAATCCTCGTTCTTCTCCACCAATTGAAGTGAAACTACCTGTAGCGAAAACAATATTGTTACTGATTTCTATGTCAGTAACTTTATTGTTCGCATTTGGATTCCAATCAGTGATCGTTCCGGTGGCTAAATCAATTGCTGCTAGATTGTTACGATATTCCCCACCAAACATACCAAAATGTCCACCCGCATAAAGTTTGCCTTCAAATTCCTCGAAATCAAGTACAAAACCACTAAACTGTCCTGGGTTCCAATTAGAAACCACACCGGACTCCGAAATTTTAACCAGACTGTTCGTTCTACTGCCGTTAACCAGATAAAAATACCCCGAGACAAAAATACCGTTACTGGTTGCATGGAGAGCGGTAATTGCATTGTTTGTATTGGGTGCCCAATCGGTGAGTTTTCCCAAGGTATCAATAGAAGCCAGGTGACTTCTCTCTTTACCTCCCAGCATAGAAAAACTACCCGAAACAATGAGCTGATTATTTGTTAAAACGAGACTTTTGGGATAACCATACTCTTCTGGAAAACTAATATTCACAGACCAATCTGAAGCAATTCCTGATATTTTGTCAATTGCAGAAAATTTGCTTTGAGATTTGTTCCCAATTCGTGAAAACTCGCCACCGACATAAACTGTATCTGGGGACACGGCTATTGCGTGTATTGTATCGTTGGGTTTTGGACTCCAGTCAGTGGATTGGCCAGTACTAATATCAAGAGCGGCGATGTAGAATCTTTGTTTGCCACCAATTATTCCATTAAAACCACCACCTGCATATAGTATATTTTCAGAAACAACCAATACATTAGGAGGGCTAGGAAGATTAAGATAGGAAATATAGGACTCACCTACCCAATCGACGTTGAGTGCACCACTTTTATTGATAGAGACTAACCCTTTACGAGGGTAACCAGCAATATTGCTGAAATATCCAGATACAAAAATTGAGTTTTGAGATGATGCTAAGGCCCATACCGGTCCATCCGGACTTGGGTTCCAGCCATCCAGAGCTTCGCCTAATGAAGTAATCGCGGCTAGATAGTTTCGTCCTTTACCTCCAACGTTTTTAAAATGTCCGCCGATGTAAATAGTGTCATTCAATATTGAAATTGCTTTGACATAGTTATCTGGATTTGGTTTCCATGCGGCTAGAGTGCCGCTTATATTGACCGCTGCTGCGTACGGTTGATCTACGCCATTAATTTTCTTGAAATCTCCAACGATGTAAATAACGTCGTTTGCTTTGCTGAGGGCGTTGACGGAACGATCTGTACTCGGTGCCCAGACAGGATCAACTGATCCATCTACACGGATATGAGCTAAATTGTTTCTAGGAACCCCACCGACATGGGTAAATTTTCCGCCAAGATACCAACCATTGTTTCCGTCTTCTATTACCGTATTTACAGTACCAGTTACAACTGGGAAGTCTGGTATCATCGCTGCTGTCGCTCTACTCGTATCAAACGCCAATGCTCCCCCAGTGACTGGGCCTGCGACTGTAAACTTGCCACCCAAGTATGCGGTCCCATCTGATGAGATAGAAATAGCATCAACTGAGTCATTAAAACCAATTGCATTCGGTTTGGTACCGGTAAGAATCGATGACGGCCTGTGATTGGATTGGAGGGTGGCTTCTACTTTAAAATAGTATGGATTTCCATTTGTTAGACCACCAACGACAAAGGGCGAAGAAACATTCGTAACGAGGGTACCATTTTCACAAGTGGAAAAATTTTCAAAGTCACAGTCTATATCCGTAGAGTAGTACGTGTTAAAACTAGAACTATCTGGAAAGTCCCAAGTAAGCGTAACTTCGTTAGATAGTGGCGCTATGGATAATTCAAATTTATCGTAGCAAACGATTGAAATGTTATTTACCTCGACTTCGTCAATTCTACCGCTTGAATTGTCAACAAAACAATCCTGCCGAAAAGGTTTTGTTAACAGGTCAACAGAGTAACTATTAGGAAATTCAACTTTTTCAGAAAAACGAAAAGTAGTCTGGCCTTCTGCGATCGTTAGAGCCTCTCCTGTACTATTTTTTATTTGGATCTGCCCACTGTGGCCTGATATTGTGCCTCCCACTGCATAAGATTCATTTTGACAGCTAATTGCTATATCCATGATTTCTAAATTCGTGACACTGGCAGTTGGCTTGTCAATTGAGCATTTCTGTCCCGCTGGGTGTTTGCTAACGGAAATGGAGTAGTCTTCTCCGCTCTTTGTGGGTGTTTCAAAGAAAAACGCTCCATTTTGTGAAAGGGTAAGGGTTTCGCCCTCATTGCTGATCAATTCGAGGCTAGAAGTGTCGTATAAGCCGGTGAGGTTTCCGCCAATTTTGTAGGCATTAGTGGAACAATCAACAGTTAGATTGGATTGGTTGCTGTTTGTGATTGTTCCTTCTATGTCTACACAAGTCTGATATGGTAATTCCGGTTGTGAAGTGGCAATAATTTTATACAGATGGCCACTCTCTATCCCCGTCTCAAAATCAAAATGTATCGTCCCTGTTCCCACAATAGACTTGGCTTGTGTGGCTATCGTATTGTTTGACTGGTCTGTTACTACCAATTGCAGATCTAGTCCTGAGCCGAGCAAGTTGTTGACTTCACCTGCAACCTTATAGGTATTTGTTGTACAAACTATTTTGGGTGTGAGAATAGGCGAGTCTTGTACCTTTGCTGTCTTTCCTTCTACGATATTGCAGGTCTGCCAGGGGCTAGTGGGTTGGCTGTTGACGTCTAATACGTAGGTATACCCACTTTTTACCTTTTCATTAAAGCTGAAATCGAAACTACCAGAATTGCTGGCAGAGAATATATCGGGCTCACCAATTACTTGACCGGTACTATCCAGTATCTTTTTGGATAGTTTCAGATTGCTACCTAACAAATTGCTAACATTTCCACTTACGGTGTATTCATTTGTGATACAGGCAATAGAAACCGAATTCACATCACCATCAGAGATAGTACCGCTGGCTTGTTGTGTGATGTTACAGGACTGGAAAGGGAACTGAGGCTGCTCGGCAATGGAAAGGTTGTAACTCCAGCCACTTAGTACAGGTGAGGAAAAGCCAAACTCGTTTCCGCTAACTGTTATGTATTGCTCTCCCTTAATTATTCCATCTGTGTTTTTAACTGTATTTTTAAGTTTTAGGCCAGTCCCCTCCAATCCTGAGGCCACCCCGCTGATGGTGAATTGATTGGTGAAACAGCTGATCTCCACATCTTCAATGGCGCTATCGATAATGTCACCATTGCCTTTATTGACAATGCAGGCTTGAGAAGGATTGGTGGGAGGAGTTACAACCTTTATCTTGTAGCTATCTCCACTGGGTAGCGGGCTGGAAAAAGCGAATGTCTCTATGCCTGATTCAGAGAGAGTAACAATTTCTCCGTCATTCACCTGAATTGCCAATCCAGATCCAGAAAGGCCATTTATGGTTCCACTAATGGGAAAGGATTCAGTCACGCAATGAATTTCTATATTGGTAATATTCAGGCCATCTATTCGGCCTGAATTATTTTTAGGTTCACAATATTGAAGGCGGTTTTGCGGTTGCTTTGATACAACTACATTGAATGTTTCCGAATCAGGGAGGGCTTTCTTAAAAGTAAAAGGAATACTTACTAATGTGGGATTTTGCGGAATTCCTACGCTGTCAGAGCCGTTTACGAGAACCAGCCCCTCCCCATCCAGTCCGGTAACCGCTCCACTAAGCGTAAAATATTCTCTATCTGCGGCTTCCTGTGTGCCTTTCCCACATCCCACCAATCCTGCCAACACCAAAACAAGGAAAACAAAACGACTAGACATGCCTCTAAGCTCTTTATAGTTATAATTAATAATGCTTACTCCCAGGTCGGGAGCCCTTCTCAGACTCAATACAATACAAAAGCTTTTGGAATTTGTCTAGTATCCAGGGGTAAATGGATATCTATATGAATACAAAAGGAAAAGTAGAATATTTCCCTCTGAAGCGTAGATGGGCGCAGTATAAAAAACTCTGCGCATGGTGATCTTGTCCTGATTGGCTGGTGGAATAGCGTGAATACTACCAATTCAGCAAAACGAAAACCCTACTGACACACCCCTGTCAGTAGCACTCCTTTATGCTAGGCACACTTGAAATTTTAAAAAGGAGTTAGTCTATGAAAAATCCAATTACGGTTCTGGCAAAAATAAAATTGGCAAAGGGATGTACTGAGAAAGATCTGTTGGCCGCCTCTGACACTTTTCAAAAAGAATTTGTCGCCCATGAAAAGGGTGTACTGCGTAGGGAGTTGGTCAAAAAGAGTGATGACGAATATCTGGATATTATCCTGTTTCGCAGCCAGAAAGATTTCGAAGAGGTGATGGAACGTGAACAAAACTCGGAAGTGTGTCATCAGTTTTTCAGCGTGATGGATATGGATGCCATGGATGAGTCTGAGGCGGTGGAGATTTATCAGTCTATAGCGATATACTAGAAAAAATAAGTAAGGGAAATGTGGCGGACGATCAGTCCGCCATGCAGTTGAGCCGGCCAACCGTAGAGCATTGAAACCTGCCTATCGTGCGTCATCTATCCAGTCAACAATATTAGGCTGACTAGCCTCCGATCCTTTACTTTACTGCAGCGGCCCAACAGCACAATGGCGGGCCTTGTTTCCGTCCATTAATAGAGTACAAAACAAGTCTCAGGATATACGACTTATTTTCTTGCGTTCCCCCGAGGAAT
>Ga0224501_10002207_pt1 | contig 15243 bp, 15 predicted proteins | sample SF_Oct11_sed_USG_4_FD_169105 | JGI IMG/M metagenome (GOLD analysis project Ga0224501, IMG submission 169105) | Sediment microbial communities from San Francisco Bay, California, United States - SF_Oct11_sed_USGS_8_1 | ecosystem: Environmental > Aquatic > Marine > Sediment | place: USA...
GGCCTCGTATCGCCGCTGACGACAACTTTGAACCCTTCGGGGTCGTGGATGGAGTATCCGAGTGATGGAAATTCTTTTTCGTGTTCCACGCTAAAAGCCGAAATGTTGACTTCTCCTAGTCTAAATTTATCCTTGTCGTTAACCTCCGTTATCTCGACTGGATAGTTTAGAGACCTGTACATAAGAGGTGGTTTTAGCAACAGATGAACGTGACGGATGAACTTTGGAACAACGATTAAAAGTTTCCTCTTACGTCCTAACAGCCTCATAAAATTTAGGAGGGCGTATAAGCCACAGATATGGTCAAAATGTTCATGGGTGATTAAGATTCCTCTGAGCCTGTTGAAATCATATTTTAGTTTGATCAGGTCTCTTAACGTGCCGTCACCAGAGTCGACGAGAAGATCGTCCAATTTATGCGATAAAAAAATTTGTGTGCCTACACCCGAGATAGAGTACAACACTTTAACTGTTGTCAAGAAGATCACCAACGAAAAGATCCATTCTACTGGGAAAACAAGTCCATGGATAAATAGGTTTACATATGAAGGAGGCTTTGCAAAAATGGCTCAATCGTAACTCGCGATCCAAAAACTTCACACTCTACACACAGCTTGCATGTGTACTAAACCGTTATTTACATGTTGGTCTCAGTATGAATGGGAGGGATTTTGTGAAGAGAGTTTATGTTTGTCCCACAGCGGTTATTGATAAAACAGCTGTTATGGGGGATGGTACAAAAGTTTGGCACTTTGTGGGCGCGCACACACACTTATGACAAAGCCAGTTTTTAGAAGAGAGAAAGCTTGCAAGCGAGTTCTAATCTTATCAGTTCACGCTCTTACCGAAGAAGACATTACAGACATTCCAGGTATTTTAGAGAAGGTGAACTAGATGTTGAAAGGCTGTGTGATAGGGCTTGGAGCCATGGGATCCAACCATGTTCGTGTGCTCCTTGAACTCCAAGAAGAAGGAAAAACGAAGTTGATCGGAGTCGCTGACATAAGAGAGAATCTAGCGAGAGAGTTCTCCGAAAAGTACGGAGTTGATTGGTTTACAGACTACAGAAAGTTGCTTGAGGAAAAACCGGACTTTGCGATAGTGGCGGTTCCCACGAAACTCCACCGTGAAGTTGCGGAAGATGTCGTCAGGAAGGGTTGCCACATTCTCGTTGAGAAACCCATCGCTCACACGATAAATGAGGCAAGGAAGATAATGGAAATCGCAAAGAAGGGGCGTGTCCAGTTGATGGTGGGGCACATCGAACGGTTTAACCCAGTAGTCCAAGAGATAAAAGAGAGAATTGTAGGGGAGACGGTTCATTTGATCGGAGCAGTAAGAGTCGGGCCTTCGATAGCCTCAGAACGAGTAGACACCGGGGTAATTCTAGATCTCGCAGTGCATGACATCGATATAATTCGGTATCTAACCGAGTCTGAATTCAAAAAAATCAGTGCTTTCACAGCCGATCGTGAATCGGGGATTGAAGAGTCTGCTATGCTTTCCTTTGAGATGGAAAACGGAGCTCTAGCTTATATAATCGCGAACAGAATCACGTCCCTCAAGGTTAGACGCATAGAAGTAACTACAGATGAGAAGTTCATTCAAGGAGACCTCATAAGCCAGAAGGTGACAGAGTATTCAAGAGGTGAGTTGATTACCCAAGCTCGTAGAAGCGCATTTGTCACGGAAATAGACATACCATACAAGGAACCCCTTAAGTTAGAGCTTAAGTCCTTCATAAGTAGCCTGGAACAAGCAAAAAAATCCCCTGTCTCCGGAGAAGACGGCTTAAGGGCTTTAGAAATAGCGATCGAATGTATGCAACGGCATAAAAATCCGTGTGCGTCCTTACCGCCATACCGCGACCGGCGTAGCGGTAAGGGTTGAGGAATAATAAACTGCATACAATTCCGTTATGGTATACGCGCGCACTTGTTACCTATAATCACTGAGAAGCCGATCCTTGAGCTTCGCCAAATCCTCCTCGCTAACTCTCTTTCTGAATTCCTGATACAGCTCTTCAGGCAGTCTCCACTCGTCTTCAACACTTTTTGCGACCTTAGCTGGTGTACCATAAGCAACTGAAAAATCAGGCAGATCTTTAGTCACTAGGCTAGACGCTCCTATTAGGCACTCTCTGCCTATAACTACTCCGGGAAGAAGAGTAACGTTCACAGCTATTGCACTTCCAAATTTGATGTGAGGTGCTTTAGGCATGAATTTCTTTAGGTGTCTTCTTCCATGTAGAAGGTTTGGGTCGTTAGCGCCAACAAAGAGAGGAGCGATAAACACCCAATCCTCAATGATGATTCCCGTAGTTAGGTGACATTGACTATGTATCAGAACATGATTACCGATCCAGTTCTTGCCTTCACTAGCACTCAGCGATCCAAATATAGAGTGATCACCAATATTGGTTTCTCTCCTCAACACCGCGTTGGTGCCTATCCTACAATGCCTTCCTATGTTGCAGTTATGTTCTATGAAGGCACTGTACTGTACAATACTTCCCTCACCGATTCTTGTATTCTCGCCTATGTACACGTTGGGAAATATGATAACGTCATCACCTATGATCGCACCGTCCTTAATGACACTGTTCTCTCCTATCTTTACTCTTTCACCAAAACCAGCTTTTTTGCTTATCATCATTAAATCCCCTTCTTTTTCATAGGTTCCAGATTTATTGCGCGCGCACATCTATGTTTTGCTTTTTTCGAACCATTTTTTCCTATCACGGCTAAATATTGAAGAATTACATCCTTCTTAATCAAGACATTATTCTTTAGAATGGCATAATTTCCGTTCATTTTCATTTCTCCAAACGCTTCCAAGTATTTCTGAACAACTCTTCATAAAATTTGTTGTCGGTATGCGCGTGCGCGAGAACCTGTGATCAATAAACCATAAGGATCTCTCTTAGAGAATTAGGTCATGCGCACGCATATTTGCTCTTACTGCTACACAGGTTTCAAGTATCGAATTAAGATAGAATGTCAGAGGAGTTATGTCCAGCACAAGGACTTTGCGCGCGCGGCGCTATGTTGGTTTCAACAAATATGGTTTTGGAATTTTTAGAAATTGATCGGTGAAGACATGTGTCTTCAGCGCGTACTATTTCTTAATGGGCGCGCGAAACAATTAAAGAAACCTTATAAAGCAATCCAGCAGCAAAAATTTTTGGGGAGGAGTGTTGAAGAATTGAGAGCGCTTGTGACTGATGGAAAAGTTTTCATTGGGTCACACTTGGTTAATTACCATGCATGCCTCAGGGTATACGCGAGAGAAACGCGGATTTAACTTTGATCAAAAAGGTTATTGATTGGCAGCCTAGAACTTTGTATGTTGAAGGTTTGACGAACACGTATCGTTGGATTGAGAGTATGGTGAAAAAAGGGTGAGCCTATCGAAGTTGAAGAGAAAACTTGCTGTTTTGTTTGCCATACACGAGAAACCTGTTAGTTCATTTCTTAAATCAGCCAGCGGACATGTTTTCCTTGATATAGGTGCGAACTACGGATATTACTCAGAACTTCTCCACGGAAACTTCGAGAAAATCTACGCCTTTGAACCTATTCCGTCAATTTTCAAGGAGTTGGAAAGTAACTTAGAAAAGTTTGATGATGTAAAGTGCATAAGAAAAGCAGTTTCTAACGTTGATGGACAAACAATGGAACTTTCTTATCACGACAGTCATGGGTTTGCTGAAACCGTAACTTTGGCTTCATTTTTCCCTAACACAGAAATTGACTTAATAAAGGTTGATGTTGAAGGTGGAGAATGGAAAGTTTTGGAAGGAGCAGAACCGATACTAGAGAGAATAAAGTCTTGGGTTGTTGAATTACATGACCCAAGTAGGAAGGAAGAACTAGAGAATTGGTTTGTTTCTCGTGGCTACTCTGTTCGTTGGTTGGATTTTGCGTTCAAAGGTTCACGAACTGCCAATCATATTTATGCATGGCGCGCGCATTGTTTACACTCCTAAAAGCTAAGGAGGCTTGAAGGATTATGGTTGAAAATATTGGTGTGGTCGGCGTTGGAAAAGTGGGGCTGCCGTTGGCTCTTGTAATGGCTAAGCATTTCGAAGTGAAAGCGGTAGATGCAAGTTCAAGAGTTGTGAATCAAATAAAGAACCGTGGACACTTCACGGAAAAAAATGTGAACAAATATTTGGGACAATATGATGACAAATTCGAAGTTTCTACGGATTTTGGTTTGCTTCGAGATTGCAATGTGATTTTCGTAGTTGTTGGGACGCAAACTGAAGGTTATAGCCCAAAAAATGTGAAATCTGTTTTGAAAGAGATGGCGCCTTATCTTACTGATAGTAATCAGGTTTTAGTGGTGGTTAGCACTGTTAACCCTACAGATATGAACAGTGAAATTATCCCCCTTTTGAGCCGTTTGCAGGTAGAATCCAAAATTAAAGGAATTTGTTATAATCCTGCTATGATTGCGTTGGGAGATGTAATAGAAGGGTTTGAGAATCCTGATTATATTTTGATTGGCGAGTCTAACATAGATGCAGGGAAGAAACTGGAGAATGTTTGGAAAAAAGTTGTTTCCAACGGCACCCTGATAATACGTAGCAACATCATAAACATTGAAACCGCAAAGTTCGCGCTAAACTTGGCTTTGGTGAACAAGATAAGCTTCATCAACACCGTTACCGAATTTTGTGAAAAAGTTGGTGCTGACATAGATCGTATAGCGGAAATCCTGAAGTTAGACCCACGGATAGCTGGAAAGAAAATGTTCAGAGGCGGCCTGGGATTTGGGGGCCCATGTTTTCCTAGAGACGTCGTTGCATTCATGAGGGTTTCCGAGAAGTTTGGCGCATCACCTTATTTGTGTGACGCCATACAACAGGTCAACCAAGAACAGATTTCGAGATCTACACAATTAATTGAAAGTTTCCACAAGAGACGGGTGAGCATCTTGGGTATAACCTACAAACCAAACACTTCAATAACTGTGGAATCGCAAGCATTGGAAATTGCGCGTGCGCTTCAAAAAAAAGGATATGAAATTGCGATTTATGATCCGTCTGGAGTGGAGAACGCTAAGCACCAGTTGAAGGAAGCCAAGTTTGCAGATAGCATGAGGACTTGTGTTCGTCACGGTGAAATAGTTTTTATAGCGGTTCCTTGGCCAGAATTTTCTGAACTAGACACTAAAGATTTCAATAAAGCCCAAATTGTTATTGATGTGTGGCGAGTATTGAAAGATAGGAACTTGCCTTGTAAATATATTGCTTATGGATTAAAATGGAAGTGAAAAACGTGAAGAAAATACTTGTAACTGGAGCCGGTGGATTCATCGGAAGCCACATGGTCAAGTATCTAAAAGATGAAGGCCATTGGGTCAGAGGTGTAGACATCAAAAAGCCTGAATTCATGAAAAGTTACGCCGATGAGTTTGTGTTGATGGATTTGAGGAATGAAGAAGGCGCGCTCAAGGTTGCGAATGGCATGGAACAGGTTTACAATTTCGCCGCCAACATGGGTGGAATCGGTTTTATCACGAGAGTGAAAGCAGATGTTATGCACGACAATGCGTTAATCAACGCTAATGTGCTGAAGGCTTGCGTAGAAAACAATTTAGAAAGATTCTTTTTTTCTAGTTCAGCTTGCATATATCCACATCAATTGCAAAAAGATGACTCTTACATAGCTGACCTGAAAGAGTTGGATGCATATCCAGCACAACCGGGAACCCCCTATGGCTGGGAGAAACTTTTCACCGAAATTATGTGCAAAAGCTTTGAGGAAGATTATGGGTTAAAAATTCGAATAGCACGCTATCACAACATTTATGGTCCCGAGGGAACATACAAAGGCGGAAGAGAGAAAGCTCCAGCTGCCCTCTGCAGAAAGGTGGCTACGGCAAAAGATGGCGAATCTATTGTAATTTGGGGAGACGGAAAACAAATCCGATCTTTCCTTTACATAGATGACTGTTTAGAATCTACAAAACTCTTAATGGAAAGCGATTGCCAAGAACCTTTGAACATTGGCTCGGATAAAGCGATCACGATAAACGAATTAGCAGACATGATTATCAGAATAAGCGGCAAGAATATCAAGAAGAAACATGACTTGACAAAGCCTGTCGGTGTTAGAAGCAGAAACGCGGACATAACTTTGCTTAGGAAGAAGGTGAATTGGCAACCCAAAGTGACCTACCACGAGGGATTGGAGAAAACATACAGATGGGTCGAGAAGCAGGTAAACAAATAAATTTTAGTATCGTGGTGCCAGTTAAGGATGAGATAGACCTCATTCCAAGGACGTTGCCATCATACTATGCCGTGAACCCAAGCGAAGTTATCATTTGCACAGATAAGCCCGTGCCAAGAAATGTGCGTCAGGTTATCCGGAAAGTGGCTGTCGCTTGTAACGCACTGGATATTACAAGGATCGTTGAAGTGGAAAGAGATCCAGACTGGAATTTTCATCAGGCTCATGTTAGACGAACCGGATTCAAAAAAGCAAAACATGATCGGATACTTACCGTCGACATCGACTTGGTAATAAACAGGAATGTTCTAAAAGCGTTGAACCCTTTAGGAAAAAACAACATCGGCTTAGTGTCTTGCAGCAAATTTTACTATCCAAAAAGTTTGCTAGATCTTTGGCGAATCGGAGCAACAACATTTCTTCGCAAAATAGCCCACAGGATATTAGATCCATTTATGGAGATCACCTTGTTTACGGGGTTATACGCAATTTGGAAACCTTTTTGGCTCGACTCAGAACCCGAAGAAAAAATAAAAAAACATATGAATCCTAAACAATTCTATCGCGGCGAATATGCTGAAGAGATTTCAGCAGACATGAATCCAACAGGTGAAGACACTCATTTGAGAGATTGTATGTCGAAAAAGCATCGTTGCATTTACCTACGCGATATTGGTGCAACAATATTAAGGGATGTGTACGAGAATGTTCCGTACGTTGAGTACATGAAGGGGCAGTATTTCCATCGACGTGGACGTTCTTTACTTGTTGCTGTCGGACGCGCATTTTTAAGAGGACAACCTCATTACCTACGCGGCTTTCTACGTGCGCATAACTGACTTAAATTGGGTTGCAAATCATATTATTGTTGAAGACAATGCGCGCGCAATTGGGAGGTAGATGAAGGTTTAAGGGTTTATGATTACATCTATTATGCTGATGACCCGGGGGAAACTTACAATAAAGCGATTTGAAGAAAGAGACACGAGGGTACGATATGAGATATCTCTACAGCGAGATGCCTAAAAAGAGGGGTTCCACCTTTAAAATTTTGTTTATCGGTCATTTGTCCACTTCCTGGATTGCTGGAGACTTTGAATTGTTATCCGACTTTTGCGTAGAACCGTTGCAAATTAAAGACAGGTCTTTCTCTACGTTATTTAAGTTACTTAGACAACTTATCTCAGCTGACATTGTCTACATGTGGTTTATCAAAATAAGCACATTTATTGTAGTGTTTTTGTCCCTTTTCTTCAACAAAAAGACGATTGTTGTGACTGGAGGCTATGATGTCGCTAAAGAGTCAAAAATAGACTATGGTCAAATGTTGGACCCGTTGCGCGCGAGAATGGTTAAATTTGTCCTAAAGAATGCGGATAGGATACTGCCGTTTTCAAACTTTGCAAAGGAAGAGGTTCTGAAAATAACCAAGCATGCAAAGATCGATCTATTACCCCTTGGTTGCGACACGGAAAGGTTCCGACCTGATGAGAAAGAAAAACAAGCAATAGTACTCACAGTTTGTACTGTAAGTATGTCGAATATAATGAGGAAGGGTCTTGAAACCTTTCTTGAAGGTGCAAAGCTTCTACCAGATGTCAGGTTTGTTCTAATAGGGCATCATGCGGATGGCTCAATCAATTATCTTCGAAAGACAGCTCCCTCAAATGTGGAATTCACCGGTTATGTTTCTGAAGAAGAATTGATTAGATGGTACCAAAGGGCAAAAGTTTATTGTCAGCTTTCATATCAAGAGGGATTTGGAGTTGCGGTGATAGAGGCGATGGCGTGCGAATGTATTCCAGTTGTTTCGTCGAAGGCAGCTGTTCTGAGAGAGACAGTTGGAGACTGCGGTTTTTATGTTCCCTATGGTGATTCAGAAGCTGCTGCAAAAGCTATCAAAACGGCTTTGTCCGTCTCCTCAGACTTTGGGGCAAAGGCGAGGGAACGTGTGAAGGATTTGTTTTCGATTGAAAAAAGAGGAAAAAAGTTATTGGAGTTAATTGACCAAATGCAACTATGTTGTGAGGAGTCGGAACGTTGAAATGACACATGAAAAAGTGTTGATAACGGGAGGAACCGGTTTCATAGGATCTCATTTGATCTCGGCGCTTTACGATAGCTCTTTCAGTATGTACAGTTTGGAACGATATGTCACAGGAAGATACGTCCTAGGTGAGCGGAGAAAGGTTAAAACCGTGTTTGGCGATCTGAGAGACGCATTCACTGTTAAAAAAATTGTCCAAGAAGTTCAACCAGACTTTGTTGTGCATGTAGCCGCTATCAGCCCTGTCGCTTATAGTTTTGAACATCCAAACGAAGTAATCGAAGCTAACTTTGTCGGTACCGTAAACTTGGCTGAAGCATGTCTTCGAAAAGTTCCACATTTTCGGCAATTCCTGTTCGCGAGCACCTCTGAAACATACGGTTGGAACAATGGGCAACCTCTGATCGAAGACAGCCCACAACACCCAAATTCCCCATATTCCGTAAGTAAACTAAGTTGCGAGAAATATTTGCTATACCTGAACAAAGCATACGATTTTCCGGTCACAATTCTACGCAACTTTAATACCTATGGTCGGAAAAGGAATGCCCATTTTGTTGTCGAGAGAACGATCACCCAAATGCTCCAGAAGGACCAAGTGAAGTTGGGGGATCCTACACCTATAAGAGATTTTGAGTATTTATGCGATCATATAAACTCCTATGTGACTTGCTTAAACAATTCGCAAGCAATAGGTGAAGTGTTCAACTTCTGCACTGGGAAAGGGACTAGCATAGAAGAATTGGTGAATTTAATAGCGGATCTAACGGACTATGACGGATCTATAGAGTGGTATACAATCCCAGAAAGACCCCTTGAGATAGAGATACTCGTCGGATCATACGAGAAGGCGAAGAAAGTTCTAGATTGGGAGCCAAAATACGACCTTGAGACAGGCTTAAAGGAGTGCGTACAGTACTGGAAAAGCATCTTGTCCCCTGCAAGTTGAAGGTAAAGTGCGCATGCGCTCGATTATCTTTTCAAAGTAACTGGAGAGAAAAAAGGGTTGCTTGAAAACTCCCCTCACCCAGGAGAGCTCTGGAGCGGAAGAATTGTCCCCAAAAGAGACGATGAATGGAAAAATCAAAAAGAATATATACTTTATTTAAGGCATTTAAAAGCTTACGATTTTGCTTTGAGATATGTTAAAGAAAAGTCGGTTCTAGATGTTGGTTGTGGCTCCGGATACGGAATTGCCTTCCTTTCCAATTTTTTTTCTTACGCAATAGGAATAGATATTTCAGAAGAAACCATTCGATACTGTAAGAAAAGATACAAAAGAAAAAACCTCGAGTTCAAACATGTGGAAAGTAATTGGATAAAAAAGGGGCTACCGTTCGAAGAATGTTCCTTTGACGTTTGTGTATCCTTTCAAGTTATAGAACATATCCATCAAAAAAACGTTGAGGGATATTTGTCGGCAATAAGTGAGATACTAAAAGAAGAAGGGTTATTCATTGTTTCCACACCAAATTCAAGGTTGAGATTGTTACCATTCCAAAAACCGTGGAATCGTTTTCATATGAAAGAATACGATCACGAAGAACTCGGTAATCTTCTCCGGGGTATGTTTTCAAAAGTTGAAGTTTACGGTTTGTATGCAACAAAAAGGGCATATATGATTGAATATGAACTAATGAAGCAAAGTCCCCTGAAGGTGTATATAATTCACCCGTCCTACAGGATGTTAAAATCCTTGACAGGGTTACCACCATCCATCATAATATTTCTGGAAAACGTAAATGCAAAACGTCGGATATCGAAAAGGAACAAGGAATTTATAAGGAAGGATGACTCATTTGTTGATCTTTTCTCCCTCAAAGACTTCAAAGTAGTTAACTCGACCGAAAAGGATCTTGGGAGCTGTTTAGATCTAATTTGTGTATGTCACAAATAACTACGTATCAAAACCTAGGAGCTCCAAAAGAGTATTACTGTTCAAGCGTGTGCATCACCACTTTTTTATTTACTTTTAGAAATCTTATGGTGGTAGGGATGAAGACGAATAAACTTCCCAAAAGAGTGAGAAGACTTTTCATAAGAGCTAAAGAGATGTCCAAGGAGAAAAGAATCTATTATGTTATTTTTATTGGAATTAAAAGAATCCTCCAACGGTCAAAAAACTCTTTTTGGTATTACTATTATAAAACATTCAAATCGTCGAGAAACTTTACATTCCAAGGAGAAACCTACAGTTACTTCTACCATAAGTATAACAAGACTTGGAGAAATGAAAGAGCAGTTGAAGTTCCAATTATTTGGGAAATAGTGAAGAAACATCAGGGAAAAAGGATTCTTGAAGTAGGTAATGTTCTTTCCCACTACTTTTCTGTTAATCATGATATCATAGACAAGTATGAGAAAGCTGATAGTATAATTAACCAAGATGTGGTCGATTTTCAACCGAGTAAAAAGTATGATCTAATTGTTAGCATTTCGACTTTAGAACATGTTGGTTGGGATGAGGAACCACGAGATCCCACAAAAATCCTGCGCGCTGTTCAAAATCTGGAAAACTTGTTCGCCTCAGAAACTAAAATTGTTGTTACTTTGCCTTTGGGCTATAACACCGAAATGGACAAGCTATTAAAAGAGGGAAAGATACATTTCTCGGAACAATACTGCCTAAGGCGAATATCAAGAGATAATAGATGGATAGAAGTTAATTGGAATGATATCCGCGAGGCAAAATATGGTAGTCCTTTCCCCTCTGCTAATGGATTGGTCATCGGTATCATTGAAAAATTCACCAGCTCCTCCTAACTAAGCCAATGAATAACCTTGAACTACCGATTCCATACGTTGAATTAACCGTACTACGTGCTGTAGCTACGCGAGTCGCTCCGATTCGGATCATATTAATAAAGAGAACGATTAGTAATTATATAAAAAGAGGACTTGAGAATCTAGTTCGTACCTGTGAACAAAAAAATTTAAAAAACTATTAGCGCGCGCATACAAAGCCTCAGCCTTCCAAGTAGACACCGCAAAAGCAAACCAAATAAAAGGAGGAAACGGCTCACACCTCTTATATATCTCCTTATAAAACTCGACTAAGAAATCTCACTGGACTATAAGCCGTGGAACGAATGGTCAAGAGCGACATCAGGCTCAAATATTCAGGGGTAGTCGTATTTGCGTCTTACCTTCTCAGCGTAGCAACCGGATTTGCTTTCGTCCTTATGATCGCCAGAAGTGTCTCCCTCGAGGAGTTCGGAATTTGGGGGAACATCGGCGACCTTTCTAACTATTTCATTCTACTCAGTGGCGTCATCCCATTCTGGGCAACCCGCTTCATAGCTAGAGAGCACGCCGGATCAGCAAAAACAGGACTCATTGCCAACATATTCGTATCCGTCGCGGCAACTTCTATATACCTAGCATTAGTCCCAACAATTCTATCAAGTCTACAAATTAGCAGCATCCACGCAATTCTATACACTATTGCATCAGCCCAAATACTTGAACTACACATAGCATCTGCCCTAGAAGCAGTCTTACGCGCCAAACAACCTCAAACCATCGGATATGCTCTACTCATATCCGAAGCATGTAAAGTCCTTCTCGGCTTCACGTTAATCCTACAACTCAAACTGGGTTTACAGGGAGCGCTCTACAGCATAATCATCTCCTACGCCGTTCGAATCGCATTCTACATAAAACTCACCGCAAAAGAACTCAAAGGAAGCGTCAAGTGGAGCCACCTAAAAGAATGGGTCAAAGCCTCGCCAATCAACATCTATAATATAGTTGGCAACAGAATAGCAGCGTTTACCCTGATCCTATTATTCGTCTATGGCGGTGAACTGGCCCGGGGGTATCACGGGGCAGCCGCGACTTTCACCGGCATCATCGGCTATTCATCATTGTTGGCATTTGCCCTCTACCCACGACTTCTCTCTGGAAGTAGCAGCGAAGACGTATCCGTATCTCTTAGATTAGTTATGATGTTTGTCATCCCTATGACCGTCGGAGTTATGGTTCTGTCTGATTCTTATCTGACAATGTTAAAGGTAGATTTCGCTGAGGCAAGACCAGTTCTACTTCTGTTGGCAATAAGTGCTTTATGTCTAACCTTATCACAAGTCTTTAATAGTGTTGCATTGGGCACCGAAAGACTTGACGTTAAGGCGAAAATCGCATTCAGGGAGCTCGTAAGAAGCCACTTATTTCTCCTCTTCACCCTACCTTACATCGAATCAGTCGTAACTCTTCCGGCAACATTCTTCGTCTTAACCTCCATCGCAAAAACATCTTTAGAAGCCGCCACTTACCTCGCCCTGATCACCTTGCTTGCAAGCTCAGCCATGCTAATAGTCACATACCTCATCGCTCGCAAATGCCTAGTCTTCAATTTCCCTTGGAACAGCGTCTCCAAGTATATTCTGGCATCCGCAGCGATGGCAACAATGCTACTACTGATCCCGCACCCCACACGACTATCAACAACAGTAGCGTTTACTTTTCTGGGAGCAGTAATATACCTTACTGTACTTACGCTCATCGATAAGGAGACTAAATCTTTGGTGAAGTCCATCCTAGAAGAGACTGGTCGCATAATAAAGATTGGAAAATCAAACGAATTTAACTGAAGGTCGCGCGATTATTCTTTAAGGGCTATAAACGGATAGAGACCTCAGCGCCAGCGCGCGCAACCAAACCCATGTTATTTGCACGCGTGAGAGAGTAACCACCATAACCTTCACACCTAAACATTTATCCGTGTGCGCAATGCGCTATTGATTGGAAAATGTATGCAGGCATGCAAAAAAAATATTGCTATTGAAGGTGTAATGGAAATTCTCCTTTTAGGCTACTCTTTAAATGGAAAGACAATGCTTAAAGATAAAAAATTTGCCATGGCAGAAATGCCTTTTTTTAGGGTTTATTCAAAACAATCAACGATAGATGATGTTTATGAAGCATTGAGACGGTCAGTTGAACAATCATTAGAATCAGATATCGGTCTATTTTTGAGTGGTGGTTTGGACAGTCGCATAATAGCGGGGTTGGTAGCGGAGTCCACTAAAGACATCGTTGCTTTTACGTTTGGTGGTTATAACGAGCAAATGATTGCTAAGAAAGTATGTTCAATTTTGAAGCTGCATCATGTGACTGTTAAATTGCCACCCCTTGACTTGGAATTGCTGGCGCACATAAAAAAGATAGTGAGGGAGATGGGGGGTGATTACAACCTCAGGGAAACTTACGTGAATACGACTCTCGGTAAACAGTTAAGTCGAATCGGCGTGAAGGAAGTTGTAAGTGGCATAGGATTTGACGAAGTCAATTGTGGAATGAATGCTGCTGAAGTATATTCTAAAGCCAGCTTCATAAGGTTTCTTGTTGGGCGTTCTCACCCTTTTTTGCCTCAGAAATATCGTGAAGTTGTTTCTAGAAATTTGGCTGAATACTGCGAAACAATAGAATTTAGAAAACTTTTTCCCTCCGTTATAGTTAGAAACAGGTTGTTGAGGCAACTTAAAATAAGAGAGTGGATACATCGACGTGCTCCACTAATAAACTCGGAAGTTTTAGGCGCTATCTGTTCTTTGCCGTATCACGAGAGATTGAACAAACGTATGCAGAAGAAAATTTTATGCAGGTACTTTCCAAAACTGTATAGAATTCCTTATTCTATGAGTTTGCTCTTTCCAAGTTTTCCTTATATAGTCCATCGAGGTGTGAATAAAATGGTTCAGGAGCTTTGTATCCAAACCCAGCTGAAACGTCAATGCCCACTTGACACTGGTGGGCCGTCAGATTACTACTTCTTCCGAAGCAATTTTCGCATGCTGCGTTTGTTACTGCTGAAACATCTTCCCCCACTTTTTAAATTAGAAGATGTTAAATATTTAATTGATAACCTAAATTCTAAAAATGCAACCTTACTTAACAGAATGGCAATATACAGCATGATTTGTGAACAAGAATAGGAAAACATTCCAAACAATCCATATGGAAACTGTCGTGGCGCGAGGTAATGAAAGATACTAAATTACCTTCAGTTTTCTTATGCGTTATGTACGATTCTTGCGAAAACACTCTACTTTCGCGTATAGATGATTCTTCACCAAAAATACGTTTTTTTTCATCATAAAATTACATACTGCGCGCGCATCACGAAAATTCTGGGTCACAAAAACATCAATAACACTCTGGTCTATACTCAGCTAGTAGACCTCTCTAATGACGAATACATCTCTATGCGCGCGCAATTAATCATACTTGATTTTGTATACGCACACAAGAGGTATTGCGTCTCCATACCGTCTGACAGAGTCGGATTTTTGTGAGAAATATCCTTCGGTCGGTCCCACAAAGTGTTCTAGTTCAATTGTTGAGTAACCCTGAAGAATTACGTCCCTTCCGTAATGCATCAGTTTGTATATAACTGTGCTGTTTCCCTTCTCATTCGGCACCAGTTCATCCTGTTGTCGTTGATTATCCCCGTTTTTATCCCACCAATCTATTCCAAGGGTGAGATTTCCGAAGGAATTATCGTCTAATTCACCAATACGTGCCATCCATCTCCACTTCCCTTCATCGGCCCATCCCACATCAGATCCATCTTGCGTGAAGGTTGTGAAGACTACAACGTAGCTTGCATCAAATTTTCTCAGGATTTCGATTGCTTCTATCTCGGTTGAAAGGAACATCCGGCCGATCCGACCTATCTGAGTAGTGTTCACCGTGCCGTTGTCGGCAAGGGTTGTTTTGTTGGCAATGGTTGTGATCCAGTATCCATAGTCCCACCAGCTCGCCACCACATCTGTTGGTTGCAGATTAACTCGCATCCAATTGAGGGCATCAAGCCAGTCGGGGACTGGTTCAGGAGGCTTAAGCGGCAAACTCGCGGCAGCAATGGTTGTCGGTGAATTCGCATGGTCGAGGGCCCTTGGAAACGTTGACAGCGGACTGGGCAAGACGAACGTAAACGTCAACAAAAGAAAC
>Ga0224501_10002208_pt1 | contig 15243 bp, 8 predicted proteins | sample SF_Oct11_sed_USG_4_FD_169105 | JGI IMG/M metagenome (GOLD analysis project Ga0224501, IMG submission 169105) | Sediment microbial communities from San Francisco Bay, California, United States - SF_Oct11_sed_USGS_8_1 | ecosystem: Environmental > Aquatic > Marine > Sediment | place: USA...
CGTGGATAATATTTTTAACCCGCATTACTAATGACTAGGAAACCGAGTTTTTTCACATATTGCTGGTCGATCGTGCCTTTGGGAAGATGTGAAAAAGGGAACATAAAAAATTGAGCTGATGTTAAAATGCGGACTCAATTGCACTGCAGGCTTGGGGTTTCCCTCAGGGTTTCCTTCATTACTGATCCCGTTGTTCTTAATCTCTCGCACAAACTTATTCATTTCCTTTTCTCTCTGGGTGGTTCTAGGGATATTCTACATCTTGTGGTTTCCTAAAGTCAAACCAGTACTTCTTGTTGACAGAAATCCCTTTTACCCGAACTAAATCAACACATTATTCACCAGCAGTGGTGGCTAGGCTACCATTGTGGGGGGAGGAACTGTGGGAATAGTTCAGATGCAGAATCCAAAAACCTATCATGTCACAATTCAAAGGACCGATTCAGTATTATGACATGTGAATAAGGTTACTATGATCTGCCAACTGGCCGCTGACCACAAACAAGAGAGTGAGAGTGATAGCCTTTGTCTGTCAGGAAAGCACTGTGCCAGAATTTTCCAGTCTGCTGGCCCCTACTGGCTGGCTGGCTATTCACTAACTCATTATTGTCTTTGTAATGTGGAGTAGGAATCACAAATTATAAGAAATACCCCCTTCCTGACCTTCTCAACCCACCACTGGCTCTCCAAATGGTGGCTAAAAACTGAGAAGGCTGGTTCCCATTAGCAAGTTCTCATGTATTATGCAGTGTTGTGGCCAGTGAGCTAGCCAGAGATACATGTTTGTCTTCCTCGGGAAGAGATACGATCAACAAGTGCAATCATGAACATTGTTCTACCCCAATCAGCCACCAAACTAAACTTCCATCCAGTGACTACTTCTAGTCTGACTGGGCACTATTACCTTGGTCTTATTCGTGTCTACTTTAATTTCGCGGGAGTTTTTTGCCAAAATACAGGAAGAGAACTTTGAAACTATAACAAACCGGAATGAGCTCAACTAATAAATCACTATTTCAATGCATTCATTCCATATCATTCCAGACTCGGTCATACCATGCAAGGCACTTTGTTGGCACCCAGCGTATATGAACGTGGCGAGTTTACCTCACTACAACCTAGTTAACGTCATCACTGACGCTAGCTTTGTGAATTCATGACTTGCAATTTTGTATTTCCCTATCCAAATTCATTTCTCTTGCAAATCATTCACTTCGATACTGAGTTGAATATGCGAACATCCCAAACGCGAAGCCACGGCCTTAATTATTTTCGTGATGATTGATGTAAGTTATGATCCCGTTAATCCACACTGGAGTATTATGGTGCAGTTTATCCCAGGGTGTGGTGACAGAGAAGATAATTATAATACGCCAGCTTAGGCTCAGCGTTTCATAGAGCAAAGTACGAAAACCATATTATCGCATGTTTTTATCTACTCAACCTCAGATTTATGAAGTTACCAAATCAAGGAACAGGGTCTTAATTTAAACCGGGATGATGATGATGATGGCAGGAAGAGAGAGATCTTGTATGTAGACTGAATGACTGCAGTAAGAATGTAGTTAATGGCCAATGGACGACATGTTTAGTTCACAATTCAGTTAAAAAACCTTCAACTTAAATCACCTCAATTCGAAAGATGACAAACGTATCTTCTTACAGAAACTCTTTTTAGCGGAACTCTTTCTAGCGTGGGCACTCAATCTTAAGAGAGAAAAAGCATTTAGCTGCTTTGACTCGAATGTCTCATCAATCGTTGCGATGCTCTTCCTCCTCCAAGCTTCCTTCATACCTTTCACATTGAATAGATTGGTCTCTCTCCAGTCTATCACATCAGGCCATCACAAGCTTCCTCCAGGATGCCCTTCTTGGTGGTGTATCCAAACCAACATTTGACACTAAATCGGTAAAGTTGTATGAGTTATGCCACATCCACAGAATTACATTAAATTCCTCAGATAATCCGCAGAGTTACTCTGGACACACCCAACATTGCTACAGTCGAGGGCAAATTATAGATTTCTATAGTCGAGGGCAAATTATAGATTTACTATGAGGTTAGAAAGAAGTGATGGTTTAGTTAAACAGTGGCTTGGGTCACATCACTCGTCTGATGTACTTTACGACTAGAAAACCTTATGACTTGTGGTATCTCCCTTGTTCTCTTATGATCCCATAATGAGGATTGATTCTCTGAAAGCTTGACCCTAATTTCAAGCATTATAGTAGATATGGATCTACGATGAGTCAGTAATGTAGGTTAAATCGGCAATAAAAAATGCACAAACAGAACAACCCAAGCAAGGATGATATCTCCTCTTCTTTACCCACCGTGAGAATATTCATCGGTCAAGCATTTCCTGCAAACACGCGTTACCCTCCTTTTAACTTTCAGTTCCTTGCCAAGGTTTGCAGACTAATTCTATGTGAAAACCGTGCTCTTGCCAAACACCCTGGTATTGAATATCCGGTCTGCTGTAATCAGTTGCAAAAATGATCCTATATTCGTTTATTCTACACACATGTCAATCAGCACCCTAGTGATTCAATGACAGTGCAATCAGCTGTTTATGAAAAGTCTGTGATTAATGAAAGAGGTCAATCTCTCAGTAAAAAAACCCTGAACCCTGGACTACCCTGCACCTTTCACTATAAAATCTGTGTTGGGTTGCAACACACCCAATGTCAAACATTATCCTGGTTTTAGATTCTGATAGGTGTCCAACTATAGGCCTGTAAGGTGGTTTACTTGTCCCATGTCACAAACAATTTACCAACCCCCTACCCTCTCCATGTTTAAAAAAGAACTTTCTTTAGGTTTCTTGTTGTTTATCATCAAAGACAGAGTTGGACCTTTCGGCTGTAAAAACCCTTGAGGTACCAATCACTACTAGCTTTAGTGGGTGATCTTGATGGATAAAGCAGGGCTAATGAGCATTGTATGTATGAGTCAGCTTGTTTGGTGTGGTCTGTTGTTGTTATTTACCAGGCAATATAGCTAGTAATTAGGGGTAGTGTACTCTGATAACACTAATTATAGTGTAAAATCTACACTGGCGGATCTTTGAGAGGTTTCCTCCTCTGAGCCGCCTCTCTTTGAATGAGTTTGATCACAATGGAACAAGCTTCCCTGAGGCAGCAAGCCTATCTATTGGCATTCCGGGCTTCTGTCAGTGAGCATCTCATGAAGAATGTTTGTGGCATGTTTCGCTTAGGGCTAATAGTTATGTTAAGCACATACATGTACATGTAACTGAGCGGACAAACAAACAGAGTCTCACACATGGACAGCATAATACTAGAATTAAATTAACAGTTTTCTCCCTGTTGCCATAGTCACATGACTACACAGAGCCAGAATAGCTTTGGGTGTTGTGGGAGAAAAAATAGTATTTGCATAACGAGAGCCGAATAGCTACAACCTGAACCATGAAGTTGTCCATTATGGCTTAAGCAGAGTAAAGGGATTGCCACGTGATGGCGAACTTGTTGCAAGTACGGCGCCCACCGCCGCCGCGCACATTGTTTAATGACAGTTTAACCGGAAATAGGACCGCGATATGGCACTAACTACGCATGCACGCGTGTGATAGCCACTCCGAATTGCGAATTTGTTGTGATTTGCGGAGAGAAGTTTCACAAATCGTGAATTCGCCGTCATAATGAGACCCTTTTTCTTACACATTAGACATGTGTAAGCTTGACCCAGGTCAACGCTATGCCTTTATGTATTGGAATGTTTTTTCCTCTGAGGGAATCCCTCACTAGAGATAAACCCGGCAACCAGTCACTATCAGCTTGTGTATTTGACCCGGGTACACCCACCGGTCAAACAACACCGGAACATGAACTTCACTGCTAGTGCATGAGTCGAAAACCCGGTATGAATAATCTGAGATGAAAAACAGGCCTAAACATCTCAACAATCCGGTCCTGCTACCTAACATAATATATACATAGTATCGGAGGATACTCTGTTGGTCTCACACCTGCTAAATTCCTGTTAAAAACTGGAGTTACACCCTCGTCTCGACCAAACAATGGTGCAGCGCCCGAATCACCTAAATATATACTTCAGTTACTGTGAGGTCATGATAAGAATAGGAATGGGCGGAATGTTTTGTGTGCGATTGTCTGGAGAAAAGATGGTCGTTCCCATCATCCTCTATCCAGAGTCTCAATTCATAATCAAATGACATCAGAGATAAGGTCTGAGTGAATCGCAGGGTTAGACAGTGAAAGGATATAACTCTATTATGATTTGAACTTTCTCTGTCACATTGGTATCCTTGTCACAAGGTTCTAGTATCTCTAGTGTGGTACTTATGCATACAGATTTACCACAAATATGGAGGCATGGGTCCTTGAAAACTGATGACCGGCAAGGCTCTATAATTGTAAAATGTAATACCTATTTCCCAGCAAAGGACTAAAGCCCATAATTTCATAGCGCAATGGTCAGTGATTCTGAGAATTATGAGCCACTCCACCGGGATTTAGCATTACCAGCACCATAAACTTATAGGTCAAAAAGTCACAATGTCATAATGTAATGGGTATGCTATAGTTTTATGTCGTTGCCATCAGGCTCTGGGGCCACTGGCCTGGCTTGATGCTGGTTGGTGTCCACAGATAGGGACATTTTTCCTCGTATACCCCTCCCCCCAGGGTGAAATGCAGAAAACAGCTCCAGCTCATACCAGTCTGCTGGTTCATTGAATGATGTTCACAGAATGATGATGCACTTGATACCTAGGTGCCTAAAGTGGCCCTCCATAGTTTAACTCTATGGATTGGTGACTGTTGCTGGACTGCTGACAGTTTGATTTGATTTTCATCATCACTCTTGCCAAATCTTCACCAGCACAGCAGTACCATGTTTCATGGACAGGCCAAGTACCTCATTGATCCGTTTTGACTTTATTTGCGTGATAATGGAGCACACCCAGATTCAGATAGTGGGATCCTGTGGGGCTTGTCATAACAGTAATCCTCTCCTCATTGCACTAGAAGATATCATTCTGTCCAGGCACGGCGGCCTTTTTCTCTCGTAATTGCGTTGAGTCGGGCTTTGCCACTCTAAATTACCCCGAAAGAAAGAACCTCGCTTGGATCATTATCAATTCGGCTAGTCGTTCTATTTGTTGTGTTCTAGGATAATCCTTGAAGAGAATAAAATAAAATTCAAAATTGCTCACTGAATGAAGTCAAGTGGATCTGAAGGGGCGTTTAATCTGATTTAATCCGTGAGAAATTGCGATTAAAGTCAGGTATCTAAGCCAGCATAGACAATAGAGGAATAGGCCTGTAAACAAATATTTCTTCCAACCATTGCATTCCATCATCTGGCTATAGTGAGTCAAGTGGCCATATCGATGATTGTTCCATTGTTGGAATACACTTGGGTCTACCTTGAGTGCAAAACACAGACTAGCTGTTGAATATATTGATACTAGAAGCTAATAATGAAATGTCTTGATAAAACCTTAAGGATTTTATGCAATAATGTTGCAAAGTTCTTTGGTAAGCGTCTTAAAGGAATACATTAACATAATGCTTACGGAGACCAAGACGAAGGGGCTCTTTGGCAAGGGTAGCAGTCATTAAACATCACCAGCCTTCTGGCATTCTTTTAGTTGACAGTTGACTGACCCAATACTCAGTATGATCAAACAGTCAGTGACCAGTTCACAGCTCTAATACAATTCCAACGCTGATTGTATGGTGCCATCATGGTAGGGCCATGAAGGTTGTGACTAACAGAACAGTGACAACAATAGCTGTACTCGAATGATTTCGGTCAGATCCAGATGAAAAATTTCAGCTCAAGGAGTTTCGGACGCAATTTCGGGTGCACCGGAGATGTCCTCTCTCAACGTCTTGCGTGTTTAAGGACAGAAAATCGTGCAGTCTGCTTCGTAACAATGAAGTGAATCGTGAAGTGACCCTAGAATAACCAAGCGATCAATAGATAGCCTTGACATTTTGATAACAGTGACACTTTACGAACTAGCACGCCCACCTTCAGGCACGGAATTCTGTTTGCTTGATTGAATTTACTTTCAGAAACAGCCGAGGTAGATGATTTTGCGCCTGGAACCCCATTTCAGACGCCAAAGCCCGATCACGCGAATGCACATCTTGGCAACAAATTACCAAACAAATACGGATAGGCTTGAGTCAAGTTCTTAGATGGGTGATGTTTCAGATGTCCTTTGAATTGAGGTGTCATTTTTCTGTTGAACGGAAGTTTCTCAATTTATCTAGCATCGAGCGTTCCATCTCAACATGGTTGGTGAAATTCGGTTCTGGTCAGTTGCCTTCTGCATGACAGGCACTCAGCGCCAAAGTGTCCGCAATGCGCATGAAGAGCCTACTGCAATTTTGACCTTTCTAAAAGATAAGTTGTTGGTGGTTTCACTGAATATTGCACCATGCTGTAAAATGAAGGACCTCAACATGTTTGGCAGACGGAATAGTGCTTCCTGCTTTAATGGTGCGAAGAATGATCTGTCAGAAATTCAGTACTTCAGTCCTAACGTCTCACTTGAAGCTCATCTATCTGGCTAATAATAAACCCAATGTCCGGGTCATCAACAGCCTCATTTTTGCCATTGACCGATCATCCATAACGTTGGACTCTTTCATTTCCAAATGCTTTTGGAGTACGTGAGTCATCTTTCTGAACCATCAAGCTCTTTTGCTTTGTGATAAACTAAGCGTCCTTCTCGGAGTGTTTCCGACTAACAAAGACCGAGAACACACTGTCTACTGCTCCGTACACCTCTCCCTTCTTGCAGTATAAATAGGTACATACGCAGCTTCATTCCTTTATTCCAGGCAATGTACACGTACAATCATTGTAAGCAGCTTCACATAATCCAACCCCAAACAGTAAATCCCCACCGCCCATATACTACGCACACTCGTCATTCAGGAATGCAGTACGTGCATGAATGTCTGGATGTCCATACCACTGGCACTGAATCACAAACCATCTCTGTTCAAAACCTTTCACACACCTGGATGCAGTGTTAATCAGAACAGAGGTTGGCAGAACCCTGATACATTATGCATGATAAGATTAACTTCTTGCGGTTAGAATAGAAACACTCATGGAACTCACTTTCAAACTCATGAATTTGTTCTCCGTACCGAATGATTAGACCATCCAGGTACTCTACCTGATTCACAGCTCTGCGGGTCCCCAAACTATGTGCCGGTAGCCATAATCCTTTTGTGGCAACTGCTTAGTCTGGAGAGAAAGGTAGTATTAAAGTGCCACTGGGCATATTCATCATCATATTACTGACATCAATCATCTCATGCAAAAAAATTTGATGGAATTATTTAGTTTACACCGAACAGTGCCACAATCAAATTGTACTCTGCATTGTGGTAAACAACATACAGTAGGCTTAATATGATCGGATTTACACAGGTGTTCTGGGGAATGGTCTTCAACCTAACAGACACTTCCAAAACCTCAAATGGCTACAGTTGATCTATCTATCGTGAAATTACTTTAGTTGTAATGCAACCTTCCGGCTTATTCAGTCCGCCCTTTCTACCTTTTCTTCTTCATCTTACAAAGGTAGTTAATGGGATGTACCAAAGTGAAGGCAAACTTCCACACTTATCTCTGAGGAAAGAAAGTGTATTGGCTAGTCGCTGACTAGATGTGAGGAAATATAGTGTTACATCACTCTAATCTGTGTGATACATGTAGACCATACCAGTAATCTGTCTTTCATTTCCTTAACTCTGTGCTAGTTTGGTTAATTTTTCCTATAGATCCACCCCCTAGCCGCTTAGTGGCCTACTGGAATCCAGCTACTGGTTTTATTAGCAGCTCCTGGGATCAAAGACTTCATTACAGTTTTCTAATTAAACCGGAATGACAAATTACATCTGTCACTTCTTCTGGTGTGTTCGCTCAGAAAAAATTGCAACATCAGTATTGCGGCAGGGGATAATCCATTACCCTTTGAATATTGATCTTTTTTCTGAGTGAATGTACCAGTAGTGCCAAAACTCGCAATAATTAACTCGCTATTGGGCGAGACTCAATTGTTTTTAAAAATAGATAATCCGTAGCGATCTATCCTTCTTTGTGCTATTGAGTTATATTGACCCCGCCACTTACCGACATAATAGAGAGCCCATAGAGTTATCCTCTAACTCTAGGATAACTCTATGGGAAAGCCTTTCAAGACTGAAGAGAGGAAAACATAATTATCATCTTGGTTTCATCATTATGAAACTGTATCATCCTTCAGGTGTGTTTGCTTTTCTCCTGAATACTAATATTTGCAGTTTATGTGAACTCATCAACATAGCTGTAGATTATACACAACTCTATACACCACGTCACCGGATAACCGCGTTATCCAGCATCGGCGCTTCCGTGTGCAGCGAGTTAAAAGGTTCTCTAACACTTATGTCACCACAGTATATACCAGATTGTATGTAAGGCACGGTTCAAATCCCGGATTGACCTATATAGGAAACCAGTTTGAATCACAGAAATTCACTGAGACTCTAAATCATGAAATCAGGCTCTTCGCCAGTGAAATTTACATCGGACCTGAATTTGACATGGGATACTGGCATCCAGTCAAAGATTTCTAGTAGAAAGCTAAAAATAGTTGGTCTCCCAGGGTTCAGGGCATGCCTTGTTGACTACATAGTGAAATGACTAGAGATGGGTGTTAGTATTTTGTGAAATCCTGTCAAGCATTTTGCATGCTTTTAGGCACTGAGCGGCTATCTTATCTTTCAATCAACACAGGGTGCACTTAGTATTGAATTAGGATTCGGCTTTTATTCCACTTCGAGTTTGACACAATACTGTTATCGAAAACTCTCCCTGATGGCTATTTGCAGCTCCTTCGTAAAAAGATGCTCAATTGTCCTACCCATCGGAGTTCATCTGTGCAAATATCAAGCAATTGCAGCAACAAAAACTGATACTTTAGGTATCGCGTTACTCTTTGCGATAAAAAGAGGTAAAGCAGTGCATTTGTATTCAGTTTGGTTATCTGGCTTTTTCAAAGTGGCTTTGACTTGAGAGGTTGTAGCTTGAAAATGATCGCTTGAGTGATATAGGCCTCTATAAAGTCCCCAATGTTGGTAGTTTTATCAACCATATGATCTTTTGATATAAATAAATCACCGTACAACGCTCCTTCAGTCTCAAGCGGCTTCCCCTACATAGTGGTCACATTCGATATGGTTCAAAAGCTCTGAAGACATCCGCATTCCCATCACAATAGCTTCATTTCAGAGGTCAGGGTTCTATTTGACATGAGCACTGGGATACTCCTCTTTATACATTTTATCAGTATTTCCTGTGGACACCACAACAGCAACAACAACAACCAAAATCTATGCTCTGATCATATCAATCAAGACATAATTAATATTCACTAAAAACAAATAACAAGACATATACTATACACCGAGTCTTCCTGTGTTGCTATGGCGTCAGTTGTAAGCAAATTTCTTGGGAATTATTATATCAAACTACCATCATAGGACTTGCAAAACTACCTGTTATTCACCATTCATATCCTGACTGTGGTCTTTGGGTTTGGTTTGGACAATAGATCCCAGAACGATTCAGTTCAGCAGCGAGTAGGTCGGCGAGACTTGTTGTCACCTTTGGTCTCCATAAGAATCACTGGTGGTCACCAGCTTCTCAACCATTCCATCCTGAGGGTTTGGGGTAAGCCAACAGACGCAAGGAAAGCGGTCACAAATGGAGGCCCGGACTTGGTGTTGGTCAGTGTTCTGTCCCATTAATCTATGAAATGAGACCCTGTAGCTGGGCCTGCGGTGACATAGATGGTGACATAGATTAACTTTGGAGGCATCTCTTTAAGTCTCAGGACTGTCTCTTTTGTCTGGTCTATAAGCGCAGTACAATCCCATCAATTGTCCCGACTTACCTAATCAGTGACAGGATGCAGCTCACTTAGTGTCTCTTCTGGTCAATAACCTGGCCTTCTTAAGATCCTGACAGGATAATGACAAAGTGAATATCGCTCTCGCATCGGCCTAGATTTTACTCCAGCGCGTGTATGGGACCATGACCTGTCTAATGGTTCTTATCTACTTGAAACTGTCCACATCTCTTGAAAAGGAGTGGCATCACATCAGTGTTGTCAGCATGACTAAGGTGTACCTCAAATAGTATGAATTTATTGCCTTTATTCTGAGTAAAATCTGGTAGCTGGCTGCTTTATTTACAGTGATTACCACTTCGCTGGTCTGCTATAGAAATAGTTAGGCACCCCAATGCCATCCAGGTGTCATGTGGCAGCAACCTGCCTCACATTTCTCTTTTATCACCATTAAAATCAGTATCACAATGAGTTCACCCTCCCACTCCCCATGAAATCACACCAGTCACCCTCAAAATGGAGTGTTGCAACCTTTATCACCAACTTCATGTGTTATTTCGAACTTGTTTTCCTTGCGAAACAAGAGTTTAATTTGGTAGCCACCACCGTTTCTGCATAATGGTGTACCAGCAGGGAGGATCTTACTTGGGGATTAGTTGGCCAGCTAATGGCACTTTCTTCAGGCAGAAGAGAACATTGGAAGAGTAATTAGAGTCCGGTATTTCGCAATCTATTTTGGCGTTTAGTCTCCTATCGATAAGCTGGCTCTATGCCATTTTGATAAAGGTTGCATCAGAACAGGTGCAGAGTCAAACTAAAGCAGCCTCATCATAGAGTTACAACTCTATGAGCCCAACAGCTAGATAGCTGGATAGTTGGTTAGCTGGGTAAAACAGTTCAGCAGCTGGGTAACTCTTTAGTTGGGTAGTGGGTGAGCTGGGTGCCGTATAGCTGGATAGCTGGGTAACCAACTAGCCGTACAATGGTTGGTTAGCTGGATAGCATGATAGCTGGATTGATGGATTGCTGAAGAGTTGAAGAGTTGAATATTTGGGAAGCTGGATAGTTGAATAGCTTGGTAGCTGTAAACCTGGATAGTTGGATGCTAGATAGTCTGCCAGTTGAGTGGCCGGATAGCTGAATAGTGAGATAGTGAGGTGGCTGGATATTGGGATAATGGGATTGCTATGTGGCTGGATAGTGGGAAAGCAGAATAGTGGAGAAGCTGGATAGTTTGGTAGCTTGGTAGCTGTTAACTTGAATAGGGGCTTCCCATCTCATAAAATAATATAAATACGACCTTGATAGACTGTGCTAAATAGTTATTCCAGACATTCTTTCCTGTCATGTCCATTACTACAGAATGAATAGATCATTGATGTCCTTCTCCTTCTAACGTTAAATCCACCGAAGGTTCAAATCAAAGAGCTAGTCTACATAGATTTTTTTATATCATGGTAGAACATCAAAGATCTTCGTAGTAGGTCTTACTGTACCCGTGATGGTCCACGGCGCTTACTGTACTCACCATGAGTCATGGCGTACTCCCGGACAAATAAATCAAGATTACACTATTTTTAGAAACAAAGAAACGCGCCGACACCTATTGCGGCACACCAATACTGATAGAACTTATCATCGAATGATACTCGCATGAAAGCTAGTGGTTGATAGATTTATCATTGCGGATTTGCAGATTTCAATAGATTCATCCCAAAGAAATAATTACTTATTAGCGCCAAGTGATGAAAAATAATCCAGCTAAGAGATAAGATCCTATTTTGATTATTCTTTTGGACTCATATCAAAGAAGTTGCGGGTGTTTGTCACCGTCGTGCGTTATGAAACAGAGATATCAGTCATAATCACAGGATTGTGTGAAGGAAGACTATACCTTAGATTCCTACCCAGCTAATCCTTAACACTCCTACCATCAAAGAGTTTTGTGTTTACAACTCTGCTTGGTTGGTATGATTAAAGTTCCTTTGGAAACCATTGTAAGCATTGTGATGTTGATTGATTGACATATAAGTGTGAAGACTCAAACTCGCAAATACTCAAACTGTTTTGTGTCTCACAGCTTGTGTTTATCTCGCAGATCCCGTGGTAGTCTGGTAGTCTGAGAAACAGGAGCACAACTCCAAATAAGAGTACCTACCGGCATCAACAACACAACCAACCAGAGGGCAGAAAGGGCAGGGCGCACAGTTGAAGTATTTCACAAGTTCTGCTACGAAAGCCCTCTGTGTCCTCCTTGGCAGATTTTTCATCTGAAGCCACCAGAACCAACAGGACAATGCCGAACCAAGCAACTGCAACTACAGTTCTGGCAAAGTTATGACTGCAAGGAAGCAGTGATGCTCTGCCATTCCCCCCTTCGCATCTGGTACCATTTGACTTTATGAGAGCTCAATAAAGATTATAAACTTCTAAACTGGCTGCTATGGGTCCCTGACTGAAAACAAATGTGTAGTCAGTATGCACTCTTCCAGGAAAAACTTGGTCCGAAGCGCTGACATATTGTATGTAGGCAGAGACAGCACAAACATGTACCAATCTTTTGACCTGTATTATGCTGTGGTTTTCTGGTTTACCACTGAGGTTTTTCCTCATATGCGACTGTTTACCATTCTTCCAAGTACCGCTTATCTAGACGTAATGATTATGGGCAGCATAGGTTCCCCCAGGTATGTCACTGCTGCGAGCGTGGGTAAAAAGTAGAGAAATAACTCTATATGCAAATAGCAGACAGAATACCAGGGCCTTCCAGACTGCTGCTTCTATGCAAAAGATCTCATTTACTTCCTAAACATAACAACCTGGACATCACCAGCTACCCAGCGAGCTGTATGGAGGGCGGCTCTTATGTTGTACATAAAGCGCTCTTTATTGCGTTGCGACTGACCGACAGCATCTACTACTACTTCCTGAATAGTGGTAGACTGCCGCAGGCATCTCGTACTTTGACATTACTGAAGCTGAATTATTACTTTATATTGGTAACCAACTCTTTCAGTTTTTCTGGTATAGGATGTTTGGCTGTCCTCACACCGGGTCTTACTATGCGCAACTGGAATATAAATTTAAGATTGTGTCCAAGGAGTTTCCTATGGGGTTCTAAATAAGAAACTTAAAATGTTTAATTCTTTGGTTTTCACAACGAAAATCTGCTTATAACATCAGCGACGGTTGATGCATGGTGAGCAGGTGCCCTTCCGTACCCTGAGGCCCTAGCTTCGTCTTCACGATCATTGCATCATGAGATATAAGGACAGAGCTGAGGACACCTGTTGAGACCATTCGCCAAGCACTCATCCACAATACACTCCACATTCAGTTAATTGAAGATAGAGAAGACCTATGGGAGGCTTTACATTATGCTAGCTATTATTTCATTCATGGCCTAATAGGTTACGTAGTTGGCAATCTTCATTCAGACACAGCATTACATCGGAAGCTGTATTAATATCTTTCAGCTCACAGCATTGTTGCATGATACAAGATAGTCAAAGCTTTGTTCTCGAGTATAATTCACGCAATTTCGTAATCTGTGTTCGATGCTTCAAATTACAATCACTAGCAGAATAATAGGATGGGATAATAGCGGGCTTAAAACATCAAAACACTTGACGCTGTAAGATTTATTATAAACGCTAAGCCGTTTCTCGTGATAGCTGCGTTGTCGGGATGATTAGATGTGAGGTATTACAGGAAATCTTTACAATAGAGGCACAGCTTGAGAGTTGCCGCCAATACAAAAACTATATTTTAAAAATGTGATTATCTTCTTCACCAGACATCTTAATCGCCTGAATCACGTAACAAGCTCACACTCATATTCCCCGCTCCCTCTCCGGACAAGATATTGCAAAGACTCGGTGCCCAGCTGCTGTGTATGAGAGCTTCAAATACGACCAGTGGGACCGGTCCCTCGATTCACGCTGACGTATGTGTTATAGCGTGGTTAGATGCTTCGCGTCGCGTATCGGAATCATATCTCTATGGCAACCGTTTATAATCTCTATAACTCATAGAAATAAACATTTATACCAGCGATAAGCTAACTGATAAATAATGAATCTAATCTCATTTAATCCCTCTCTCAATCTTTGACTTCGGTGGTAGATCCTAACAGGTTCCAGCGTGATTTAGCGAAATCTCTGAATCTGCTTGATGGAATGGTGGAAAGTTAATCGGCTTCTATAAAGTATCCTGCTGAGTTGAAGCTTTACCCCGAGGAGCCTAGCAGGTCCGGGTTCCATCATCCTTCTGTCACGTGCTGTTTTTTCAATTCGGAGAAATAATCTATGATCAATAGAAGTCAACACTGGTATCTCACTATAAGATTCTACACAAACGAACAGTTAGATAGGAGAGTTGCGCTTTATAATTTAGGTGGTCGTATATGTGCACTTGCATATTATTTATTTTATTTATTCGTGGAGACGCTATGTGGCATATGTCATTACATATGCCACATAGCGTCTCCACGACAGACTCTCCCAGCTTTTTCCAGTTGGTTCTGTTCTTAGCAGCAGCCGCAGCTTCTCCCCAGGATCTCAGTCCAGCCGATGCCATCTTTCTCGTCTGGGCTGCGGTTCTCGCCTGCGTCCTCCTAGCTGAAGAATTGTCTGTTGATGAGTTTCTGTAACCATTGTCGTTTTTGCGTTACTGGATGGTTAGTCCCGTGAACAACTTCGTTATACCCCGAAGGACTCGGTGTGTGATCAGCCAGGGAAAAATCCCTTGAAATACTCCGCCGTGGCTGGGAATTGAACCCGGGCCATGGGGAGGACAGACAGTGAGCTATCCCACTGAGCTATCATGACTGACTTACATGACTTACATATAAAGCGGAGTAACTCTGTAAGGCTCAAATCGATTAGATGCATGCAGAACTCCTGCTCTATCGCAAGCAATTCATTGTGTAGCTTTCCCATCAGCTGACTGAAGGTCCCACCGCCTTCACCGCATTACACATTGTCATGTATTCCTCTGACTAGTTGTAGCTTGTTGTAACTTCACCAGTGGCTTGCTGGGCCTATCCTGGTTGTAACCATTACCTCAGTTAGCCAGTAATACTGTTGCCCAGCTCACACTGTGAGGAGGTTGAGGTTGGCTTTCGATCAGCCAGGGAAAAATCCCTCTAGATGCTCAGCCATGGTCGGGAATTGAACCCGGGCCACAGGGAAAACAAACAGTGAGCTATCCCACTGAGCTATCGTGACCCGGGCCACAGTGAGGACAGACAGTGAGCTATCCCACTGAGCTATCATGATGTCATGATGTTTTTCTTCAAGAAAATTTTCTCATTATTTAGATAAAATTAATCCTG
>Ga0224501_10002209_pt1 | contig 15238 bp, 11 predicted proteins | sample SF_Oct11_sed_USG_4_FD_169105 | JGI IMG/M metagenome (GOLD analysis project Ga0224501, IMG submission 169105) | Sediment microbial communities from San Francisco Bay, California, United States - SF_Oct11_sed_USGS_8_1 | ecosystem: Environmental > Aquatic > Marine > Sediment | place: USA...
ATGGCGCGGCGGGCGCAGCCAGTCGAGGGCAAAGGCGATCGGTGCCCAGCCGGCCTGTGGGCGCAGCTTCTCCTGGCCTACATAGTGGGCCCAGCCACCACCGGACTGACCGATACAACCGCACATATGCAGCAGGTTCATGATGCCGCGGTAGTTCATGTCGTTGTGGTACCAGTGGTTGATCGCCGCCCCGAGGATCACCATCGATTTACCGTGGGTCTTGCTGGCGTTGTCGGCGAACTCGCGACCGGTGCGGATCAGGTCGGCCTTCTTCACGCCGGTCACCCGCTCGGCCCAGGCCGGGGTGTAGGGGACATTGGCATCGTCGTAGCTGGTAGCGATGTTGTCACCGAGGCCACGGTCGATACCGTACTGGGCGATCAGCAGGTCGTAGACGCTGGTCACCAACATCTCACCGTCAACCGTCTGCACCTTACGTACCGGGATGTTGCGATAGAACAGCTCATCCTCACCAGGGGTGAAGTGGGGGAAGGCGACGCTCACTACCTCGTCCTGCTTACCGACGCAGGTCAGCTCGGCCTCGATCTCGCTCTGGTCCTTGGCGTTGCGCGGCAGCAGATTCCAGCGACCCTCCTCGCCCCAGCGGAAGCCGACCGAACCGTTGGGTACGACAAAGCTGCTCGACTTGCTGTCGAAGACGATGGTCTTCCATTCGGGATTGTTGGCCTCGCCCATGTTGCCGTCAAAGTCGGAGGCACGCAGGCAACGATCCGAGACATAGTGGTCGCCGTGCTTACGCAGGGTGACCTGGATCGGCATATCGGTGTACTTGCGCACATACTCGCTGAAGTAGGGGTCCTGCTTATCAACGTGGAACTCCTTCAGCGCCACGTGGCCCATCGCCATGAATGCGGCGGAGTCGGTACCCTGCTTGACCGGCATCCACAGGTCGGCGAACTTGACGTACTCGGCGTAGTCCGGCGCCATGGAGACCACCTTAGTCCCCTTGTAGCGGGTCTCGATAGCGAAGTGGGCGTCAGGGGTACGGGTCATCGGCAGATTGGCACCGCAGACGATGATATAGGTGGAGTTGTACCAGTCGGCCGCCTCGGGCACGTCGGTCTGCTCACCCCAGACATGGGGAGAGGCGACCGGCAGGTCGCAGTACCAGTCGTAGAAAGAGCCGCAGGCGCCACCAATCAGTGAAAGATAGCGCGAACCGGCGGCGTAGGAGAGCATCGACATCGCCGGGATCGGCGAGAAGCCGAAGATACGGTCGGGGCCGTGGGTCTTCGCAGTGTAGACGTTGGCGGCGGCGATGATCTCCTTCATCTCATCCCAGTTACCGCGAACAAAACCACCGAGGCCACGCACTGCAGTATATTTGTCGCGCTTCTGCGGGTCGGCCTGAATGGCACCCCACGCCTCCACCGGGTCCTTACCACTGGCGCGCTCGGCACGGTAGAGCTCAAGCAGGCGACCGCGTATCAGCGGGTGTTTGATGCGGTGGGGGCTATAGAGGTACCAGGAGAAACTGGCGCCGCGCTGACAACCTCGTGGCTCGTGGTTGGGCATGTCGGGCCGGGTCTCAGGGTAGTCGGTCTGCTGCATCTCGAAGGCGACCATGCCGTTCTTTACATGGATCTTCCAGGAACATCCACCGGTGCAGTTTACACCGTGGGTGGAGCGGACGATCTTGTCAAAGCGCCAGCGGTTGCGATAAGCATCCTCCCACTGACGGTCCTCGTTGGTGACAATACCGTGACCGTTGGAGAAGGTCTCCTGGGTCTTGGTAAAGAATTTCAGTCGATCAAGAAAGTGACTCATTTATGTTGCCTCCTACCTACCTGCCATGAGTTGCAGGAAAGAAAGAGAGCGGGCCCGACCTTGGGGGTAATCAGTCGTGTGTGCGATTGACCCGGGCCCACTCAAACCGTGTGTTTCGTGTTGCTCAAGATATCAGGGATTCTTGAACTCCGCCTTTGGTCCGAGGTAGTACCACCAGTTGAGTACAAAACAGACCGCGTAGAAGATAGCGAAGCCGTAAAGAGCGTTCTCCGGGGTGGTCGCCTTGATCTCCTCACCGAAGATCTTCGGGATAAGGAAGGCACCGTAGGCGGCTACCGCCGAGGTCCAGCCCAGTACAGGTCCGGCCTGCTCCTTGGGGAAAACCATGGCAATGGTGCGGAAGGTTGAACCATTACCGATACCGGTGGCGGCAAACAGCACCAGGAAGAGCAGGAAGAAGGGCATAAAGAACTCTTCCGGCGTTGCCGAGGCGTAGGCGGCCTGCATGTAGTGGGCCACACCGAGGGCGCTGGCGATCATCACTACTGCCACAATCCCGGTCACCAGTGCGCCACCGACCTTGTCGGAGATCCAGCCACCGATGGGACGGATCAGGGCGCCGATAAAGGGGCCCATCCAGGCGTACATTAGCGCCGATGGACCGTTGGGGTTGGCCAGGTTGTGAGTCATCACTCCATCCACCTCGACATGCTGGAAGCCGAAGATGACCTTGATCGCCAGGGCGAAACCGGCGGAGTAACCGATGAAGCTACCGAAGGTCATGGTGTAGATGATGCTCATTACCCAGGTGTGCTTATTACTGAATATCTTGAACTGGCGCTGCAGGTTGGGTTTGATATCGCCCGGCACCAGCTTCATCAGCATCACGGTGGCAAAGATAACACCGGCAATCACCGGCCACTTGGCCCAGCTCGGTGCACCCAGTCCAGTTGGTTCCGGCAGGATAATGTAGAGGCCAATAGCTGCGGTAAAGAAACCGATGAGGAGCAGGCCGGCTATCTTGGCCATCGCACCTGCCGGTGAACCGATGTGTGGTGAAACCTCCTCGGTACGCAGGTTGTTCATACCAAACCACCCGGCGAAGGCGAGCGGCACCAGGAACAGCAACCAGACGAAACCTGCGTTGTGGATGTAGGTTTCGGTACCGGCGGGGATCTTACCGATGAGGGTACCGGAGGTATTGACCAGGGTCATCGACTCACCACCGAAGATACCGAAGGTCATCACCAGCGGCACCAGAATCTGCATGGTGGTAACACCCGCGTTACCCAGACCGGCATTGAGGCCCAGTGCCAGACCCTGCATTCTCCTCGGGAAGAAGAAGCTGATATTGGACATGGACGAGGCGAAGTTACCGCCACCAAAACCTGAGAGGAAGGCGAGGGCCTGGAACACCCAGATCGGCGTGTCCTTGTCCTGCAGTGCGATACCGGTACCGATGGCCGGTATCATCAACAGCGCGGTGGTAAAGAAGATGGTGTTTCGACCACCTGCGATACGGATAAAGAAACTGTTGGGGATACGAAGTGTTGCCCCGGTCAGACCGGCGATCGCCGCCAGCGTAAACAGCTCGGGCTTGGTGAAGGGGAATCCCAGATTCAGCATCTGTACCGTAATGATCCCCCAGTAGAGCCACACGGCAAAACCGCACAGCAGACTGGGGATGGAGATCCAGAGGTTGCGGTTGGCGACCTTCTTACCGGTCGACTCCCAGAACCCCTCGTCTTCGACGTTCCATTCTTTTATATCAGACATATTTGCACCCTCTTGTTTGGTTGCATTGAGTTTTTGTTAATCGTACGTGAACACTTCTCTGTCGCACTATTCCACAGTATCCGGCTTTGGCGCATGGAACTGTTTGTGCATTGCCTTATCACGTGCACGCTCACCCGAGAGCTGCATCCACATAATTGATACCAGAGTGACACCGAACAGCAGCATAAAGGCTGTGGTGGCAACGCCAGTCTTGTCGAGCAGGAAACCGAACATGATGGGCAGGGTGAAGCCACCCATACCGCCGGCCAGGCCTACAACGCCCGACATCACACCGATTTTGTCCGGATACTCATCGGAGAGGTACTTGAAGACCGAGGCCTTGCCGAAGCCCCAGGCGATACCAACAACAAAGAGCAGTGCGGTGAAGATGTACTCGTTCACACCGATGTGGAAGCCGATCTTCTCACCCTGATAGGTGGTGATAAGCAGGTCGGTCTGCGGATAGGACATGAAGAAGAGGCAGATGAGCGAGGTCCACATCACCCAGTAGGTCACCTGATGGGCACCGAACTTATCGGAGAGCCAGCCACCGAGGGCACGAATGATCCCTGATGGCAGAACAAAGATCGCCGCCAGCAGCGCCGCCTCCTGAATACCGTGGCCATAGGTGCTCATGTAGTACTTGGTCATCCAAAGTGAGAGGGCGACGAAGCCGCCAAACACCAGGGAGTAGTACTGGCAGTACTTCCACACTACCGGGTCCTTGAGCATGCGCAACTGATCCATCACCGTTACTGATGAATCCACCTTGTGGCTCTCATCCGAGTAGGTAAACATCCAGAACAGGATCACCACGATGGTCATGGCGATGGCATAGATGATCGGCACATACTGCCAACCCCAGGCCACCACGATGGAGGGGGCGACGAACTTGGTGAGCGCCGCACCGGCGTTACCGGCACCGAAGATCCCCATGGCGAAACCGGCGGTCTCCTTGGTAAACCAGCGTGAGGTGTAAGCGATACCCACGGAGAAAGAGGCACCGGCAACACCGACGAACAGGCCGAGGATCAGGAACTGCCAGTACTCGGTCGCCTTGGAGATGAGGAACAGTGGGATGATGATCGAGGCCATCAGCCAGAAGTAGACCGGTCGTCCACCATATTTGTCCGTCATCATCCCCAACGGCAGGCGCAGTATCGAACCGGTCAGGATGGGGGTGGCGGCAAGCAGACCAAACTGGGTATCGGAGAGGCTTAACCCGGTTTTGATCGGAATACCGATTACAGAGAACATGACCCATACGGCAAAACAGGCGGTAAAACCCACCGTATTCATGGTCAATACTGAGAGTTGCTTTGTGCGATGCGATGGCATAGCTGTACCCTCCAAGGTTGAAAAAAGTAGCTTTGGTTGCAGTCTAGGCAGTGGCTCCGTACCTTGTGAAGGGGCTACATATTCCACCATAACGGTCGGAATACTACCAAAGTGGTAGCGTGGTACATTACCCTAATGTCTTGTAATAAAAGGGGATTTTTCCTTCTTTTGTGTGGACTACAGGTGACCTTTCGATATACTGGGGAAAATGGTGGTACTACGTAAATTCTGGTTAGACAATCGCCCATTCAGATTCGGGTAGGGGATGCATCAACGCCGTGGCTAAACTGTTTAAAACATCACTGCTGATCCGCCTTGGGCTGGCAATGGCGACCATTACTACGCTCGCCTTTCTGGGGATGCTCAGTTCGGTCTTTATTGCCGAGACCTCGGAGGGGCAGGCCGCCGCGATCAATCAGGCCGGTAGTCTGCGGATGCAGTCCTATCGCATCGCCAGCGCCCTCGCCCACTATACCGATAACGGGGAGAGCGACCGACTAGCCCGCTCATCGGCGTTAATTACCGAGTTTGAACAACGCCTTACCAACCACCGCCTGACTGGCGTATTGGCCAAGAGTGGCGACAGGGAACTGCATAGCCTCTATAACCGCATCACCATGCAGTGGCGCGAACAGATGCAACCACTACTGCAGACCTATATCGAGATCGCTTCACAACACTCTCTGTCAACACAGAATATCGAACTGGTCGATGGTCTACGCACTACCTATCTCGCTGGGGTCGATCAGTTTGTTACCGACATCGATCAGCTGGTCAAACGTCTGGAGATGGAGATGGAGGAGAAGATCCAGCTCTTGCGTTTGATTCAGATCGTCTCGCTCTTCCTCACCATCTTCGTGGTGCTCGTTACCATGCACCTGATGAACACCAATGTACTGGTGCCACTGCGCGACCTGTTAGGGTGCGCAAGCGCGGTGCGTCATGGTGACTTTTCACGACGTACCCGCTTTCATAGCGAGGATGAGCTGGGCCAGCTTGCGTATACCTTCAATCTGATGGCGGAGGATCTCTCCAGGATCTATCAAAACCTGGAGCAGCGTGTACGAGAAAAGACACTATCGCTGGAGCAGCGCAATCAGTCACTGGAGCTGCTCTATCGTATCACCCAACGGTTAAGTAACATGCCCATCTCACTCAATACCTATGAGGAGATCCTCGGTGACATCAGCACCATGCTGGGCACCGGACCCGGTTCCATCTGTCTGGGGGAGGATGGAGAGAGTCAGGCCTTCAAGCTCGCCTCCACCCGCCCTGAGGTATTCGACAAGCCTGATCTATGTAATCCCCCGAAGTGTAACCGTTGCTTTAGCGATAATGCCGAACAGGTGATCGAGATCGACCGTGAGTCTCTCCCGTCACTACGGGTCTCAACATTTCCCATCAAGGATACCGAGCAGCAATACGGCGTACTGTTGATTGAACTCCCGCACGATTTCACCCTTGAGCCGTGGCAGCAACAATTGCTGGAGACGATCGCCAAACACATCGCCTTTGCCCTCAATATTACCAAGCGCTATTCGCAGGAACGGATGCTGGCACTGCTGGAGGAGCGTAGTGTGATTGCACGTGAGCTGCATGACTCACTAGCACAGTCACTCTCCTACCTGAAGATCCAGGTGTCGCGCCTCGATGCCCTCATCCCTCAATCCGATAATGGCGAAAAGATCAGCTCAATCACCACCGAGTTGCGCGACGGCCTCAATAGCGCCTATCGTCAGCTACGTGAACTGCTTACCACCTTCCGCCTGCGAATGGACGAGGCAGGAATTCATGATGCATTGCAAAAAACCGTTGCTGAATTTAACGAACGTGGCAGCATTGATATCGAACTCGATAACCGTCTTGGCAACTGCCAGCTCTCACCCAACGCGGAGATTCACGTCATCCAGGTAGTTCGCGAGGCACTCTCCAATGTGCTGCGTCACTCCCAGGCGGAACATGCGGTAGTCTCTCTGGAGTTTGATGCCGAGGGAGATGTACTCGTCGCCATTGATGATGATGGTATCGGCATGCCCGATGAGACGGCGCGACAACACCACTACGGACTGACCATTATGCGAGAGCGTGCCAATGGTGTATCAGGCGCCCTGTGCATTCTCCCTTCCGTACTGGGGGGAACCCGTATTGAGTTAAGCTTTAGTGCGGCAGGGAAATGGCAGTGCAGGGACGCCTCACATGACAAAGAAACAAAGGCTGAATAATGAGCGAAGATACAACTACTCTCATCGCGATTGATGACCACCCGCTATTTCGCAAGGGGCTCTCAGATCTTATCGATATGGAGCCGACGATATCGATGATCGGTGAGGCCGCAAGCGGTGAGGAGGGATTGGCACTGGCCAAAGAACTTGACCCCGATCTTATTCTCCTCGACCTCAACATGAAGGGGATGGATGGTATCGAGACACTCAGGGCAATTAAAGAGTGCGACCTCAATGCACGAGTGGTAATGCTTACCGTCTCGGATCATGAAGAGGATGTGGTGGCAGCGCTACGGGCCGGTGCCGATGGCTATCTGCTGAAGGACATGGAGCCGGAGGATACCCTCGAATATCTACGCCAGGCCGCCGCAGGAAAGATGGCGATCAGTGAGCGACTCACCGCCCTGCTGGCCCACGCCCTGCGCCATGAGGCGAGCCAGCCCAGTGATTTGAGCCAGGCCGGGCTCACCGCACGCGAGGATCAGATCCTCAAACTGATCGCGCAGGGGTTGAGCAACAAGATGATCGCCCGCAAACTCGATATCACCGAGGGGACAGTGAAGGTACACGTCAAACACCTGCTGAAAAAACTCAACCTGCGCTCACGGGTAGAGGTGGCAGTGTGGGCGGTAAATAACGACCCGTCGCTGGCGAAAAGATCGTAACTACTCCACCTGCAGGTCGACAATACGTAGCTCTTCACCACTCAACAGCTCCAGCTCATGGCTGGCGCAGAGCGGGCACGGGTCAAAGCGTTCGGTAATCGCAAAAGAGTTACTACAACTGCGACAGCGTGCCCTCGCCTCACTCCTGATGATCTCCAGCTCTGCCCCCTCGGCCAGTGTCTCTGACCTGGCAACCTCAAAGGCAAAGCGTAACGCCTCTTCATCCACCGTTGCGAAGGGGCCGATCTCCAGCCGTACCCGTTTCACCCGCTGATAGTGGTGTTGCAGCGACTCGCGCTGCAGGGTTTCAATCACCGACTGGCAGAGAGAGAGTTCATGCATGAGCTTAAGTCATTAACCCTTTGCACATCGATTTCGCCCACCATTTTTCGCCTCATAGAGCGCCTTATCGGCACGCTCAAAGACGCGCTCCTGATTATCCCCCTGGGAAAATTCACTCATACCACAGGAGATGGTGATCGGCACGCGCGTGCCCCTGAAGTGGAACTCGGTTCTCTCCACTGCCTGGCGAAGATTCTCTGCAGCAACAAAGGCGTTCTCCAGGTTTGTCTCCGGTAGCAGTAACACGAACTCCTCACCACCAAAGCGGGCGACAAAATCGGTCTCACGAATCTGCTGCTGTAATACTTTTGCGACAATACTCAACACCTTGTCTCCCGCCTGATGGCCATAGGTGTCATTCACCGATTTGAATTTATCGACATCCCACACAGCGATAGTGAGTGGCGCACCGTAGCGTCGCCAGCGCGCAAACTCCTGCGCCATTCTCTCATTGTAGGCGAGCCGATTGGGTATCCCGGTAAGCGGGTCGACCATCGCCGCACTGCGCTCCTCATGCAACCGTTTACGCAACCTATCCGACTCACCCTGTACCTTTTCCAGTTTTTCACTCAGCTCCCTGACCTGCTGCTCCGCCTGCTGTAGTCGCTGATCCTCTGCCTGACGAAACGCCTGCATATGATCCCGAATGGTCTCTACACGTTGTTGAATCAACTGCTTTAATATCGTCAGCTCCTCGGCCTGTCGCACCGACTCTTCAATACCCTCCATCTGTAGCGTCACCGCATCGTCCAGCGCCCTGCCGTCACGATACGAGTCACGCTGCGATGCCACACTGCTCTGAAAGCCGCTATCGATCTCCTGCAGACGGTCCGTCAGCTGTTTGAGAAACGCCTCAATCTCGGCCTTCTCACCCATCATGCGGCTGCGCATCTCGGCCACCAGTTCGGCAATGGCGATGATCGCCCCCTCCACCTCCTCGGCGGGCAGTTGTGGCTGTAACATCGCCTTGATCGCATCCACACCCTGCTGCAGATCGGCGGGGATCTCGAGTCGCTCAAGCAGGCGCAGCAGCACCTCCTCCACTGGATGGTTTTTCTCAGCGGTGGGGGAAACGCCCTCCTCCCCCATGGCATTCAGCAGCCCTGCCAGCTCACTGGTCAGACGCTGCAGTTGCACCTCGCTTTGGCCAAGCGCAATCCTCTCCCGCAGGCTACCCGACTCTCTCTCATCCCGTATCAGGGAGCGCACCAGTTCATCGAGCAGCCCTCGGGCGAGCTCCATCCCAACGCTCTCTGCGGCAGGCGTCGCCCCACCACTCTCCCTCTCTCTGCCACTGAAGAGCTTGCCGATAAGCCCCCTCTTCTCCTCACCTGCCGGAGCATCTACCCCCCCCTCTTCTCCCGCGGCCCACTCAAGAGCATCGCTGAGCAGGGAAGAAAACGCCTCACCCATCGCCACAAACTCGGCGGGCTGAGCCTTCACCAGACGCTTCTGTAGTTCACGGGAACGGTGGCCCATACCGTGGGGAAAGTGGATACGGCCCAGCATATCAAGCATCAATTCAGCGGGGGTAGGAAGGGCCGCCTGCGCCTTGCGCGCCTCATCCAGGCGCAGGATGCTCTCGGAGATCACACCTAGCTGCGCCTTGAGGGCTTCGCTGGTAACCCCCTTGCGGATCTCATTGCGCATCCGCTCGAGCTGCCGGTTAAGCTCAAGGTCGGCATCATCGGCAGCGAGGCTGATCCGGGTGAGCCCCTGGCGCAGCACCTGCTCGACCTCACCCCAGCGCTTTTCGCGCTCCTCCAGCTCGCCAATGGCATCATAGTAGCGCTGTTTCCAGCCCTGTAGTTCATCACTCTGTTGCTGTGCCATTGCCTCCGCCCATCTCTTTACTCGCTATTCAAGGTGTAGATCTGGGGGCAGAGATACCTCCATTGCAATAGGCAGATGATCAGAGTGTGCGTGATTAATAGCATGGCAGCGATTTACCCGTAGCGACTCACTGACCAGGATATGATCGATGTGGTGTTTCGGTCGCCAACTGGGAAAGGTACGCAGCTCCTCCTGTGGTTCGCGCAGACCGGTCGTGCGAAAAAGCTGTCTCATCTCGACACTGTCGGGAGAGCAGTTCATGTCCCCCATCACCACCACATGCCGCGATGCATTGGCCAGCTCAGCGATAAAGGCGAGCTGATTGCGACGCGCCCGGGTGCTGAGGGAGAGGTGGACAAAGATCACCGCCAGCGACGCCTCACCCGAGCCAAAACGTGCCACCATCGCCCCGCGCCCCGGGATCAGGCTTGGCAGTCGGTGTTCGGTCACCTCGGTGGGACGCAACCGGCTAAGAAAGCCGTTACCGTGCTGCGCCAGCGGCCCGTAGTTGCGATTGAGCTGGTGATACCAGAAGGGATAATCGGCCCGCCTGGCGAGATACTCGGTCAGGTCCACATAGCCGGTACGGTAGCTCCCCGCATCGAGCTCCTGCAGACCGACGATGTCGTATCCGTGCAGCAGGCGGGCAATGTGGTCGAGATTCTCAAAACGGCGGCGCGCCTGAAACAGGTGCTTCCAGCTCTTGGTCAGATAGTGATGCGGCAGGGTACTGCTGATCCCCACCTGAATGTTGTAACTAAGCAGGCGCAGGCGATGACCGCCAACGTCACTTGCAGCCAGAGTCATGGGCAGGTTCCTTGAGGCTTGACCTATATCGGGCAGACCATCTCACCCAGTGTGGCGGTGAGCTTGAGATTCTCTCCATAGTCTACCGGACAGTCGATAACCGTAACGCTATCGCTTTCCAGCGCCTTTCTCAAGGCAGGCAACAGCGCCTCGGCACTCTCCACCCGCACCCCCTCCGCACCGAACGATTCGGCCAGCATGACGAAATCGGGATTGGTGAAATCGACATGGGAGGGGCGGCCAAAGGCGTTCATCTGTTTCCACTTGATAAGGCCATAACCACTGTCGTTCCACACCAGTACAACGATGGGGGTCTTCATCCGCACCGCCGTCTCCAGCTCCTGCAGATTCATCAGAAAACCGGCATCACCCGTTACCGCCACCACCTTTCGTTCCGGGAAGGCGAGCTTGGCGGCGATGGCACCGGGCAGGGCGATCCCCATACTGGCAAAACCGTTGGAGATGATGCAGGTATTAGGGTGCTCGCAACGGAACATGCGCGCCATCCACATCTTGTGGGCACCCACATCACACACCGCGATATCCTCCAGCTCCATCGCGGTACGCAGGTCCCAGATGATCTTCTGTGGCTTGATGGGAAAGCCGGTGTCATCGCGGCAGCCATCCATCTCACGGATCAGTGCCTCACGCAGCGGGCGCAGGCGATCACCGATGTGCGGCGTAGCGAGCTCGGCAATGCGTTGCAGCGAGTGCTTGATGTCCCCCACCACCCCCACCTTGATGGTGTAATAGGCGTCTACCTCCGCCGGGGTGGTATCGATGTGGACGATCTTGCGGTCGCGGCTCGGGTGCCACAGGTAGGGGTGGTACTCGACCAGGTCATAGCCGATACAGATGATCACATCGGCGCTCTCGAAGCCGCAGTGCACATAGTCCTTGGCCTGCAGCCCGGCGCTACCAAGGGTAAGCGTGTGTTTGAACGGCATCACCCCCTTGGCCATGAAGGTGTTGGCCACCGGGATATTAAGCCGCTCGGCAAAATCCTGCAGCTGGCGCCACGCCTTGCTGCGCACCACCCCGTTGCCAGCGAGGATCAACGGCTCGCGCGCCTCGGAGATCACCTTTACCGCCCGCTCCACCTGATTGGCATTGGGCTCTGGTAGCATCGGATTCTTTACCTGCAGCGGATGGTCGTCCACCTCCATCTCGGCGAGGTTCTCCGGGAACTCGATAAAACTCGCCCCACTCTTCTCGGTCTGCGCCAGCTTAAAGGCCTTGCGTACCACCTCGGGGATGGTATTGGGGGTAAGCAGGCGGGTGGAGTACTTGGTGATGGGCTGGAACATCTGCACCAGGTCGAGTACCTGGTGCGACTCCTTGTGCAGGCGATGGGTAGAGGCCTGACCGGCGATCGCAACCAACGGGGCGTGATCCATATTGGCGTCGGCCACCCCGGTGATGAGGTTGGTGGCGCCGGGGCCGAGGGTGGCGAGACAGACCCCCGCCTTGCCAGTGAGGCGCCCGTAGACATCGGCCATAAAGGCGGCCCCCTGCTCGTGGCGCACAATGACAAACTTGATGCTCGAGTCGAGCAGGGCGTCCATCACATCAAGGTTCTCTTCACCCGGAATGCCGAAGATATACTCGATACCCTCGTTCTCCAGGCAGCGCACAAACAGCTCTGCCGCCTTCATCAGTCTGACTCCTCAGTGTAATTTCCGACTATTGCACTGAGTTTAGACCTATTTACCGCCAGATTCCTTTGCGATCAGAAAATTGGTGACACTCAACATATCCTCAAAGGAGCTCACCGCACCGGCAGCGACCCGATACTTGCCCTGCACGCCCAGCGTCGGTACCCCGGAGATGCCATATTGTGTGGTTTTGCTAATAGCGTTGGCCACCAGCCCGTTTACCGCAAAGGAGTTGAAGGTGGCATCGAAATCGCTGCCGCTGACACCATGAGCGGCGAAGAAGTCACGCAGCTCCTCCTGGCTATAGAGACGCGCCTTTTTTACATGCAAGGCATCGAACAGCGGACTGTGGATCTTCTCCAGCACCCCCATCACGTCGGCGGTGTAGTAGGCACGAGCCATGATCTCCCAGCCGGGATTGGGTTTACCGTCCTTCATGAAGACGGCGGGGATACGCTCAAACTCAACACCCTCCGGCTTGTTTTTCAGCCACTTGTTGATGTACGGCTCAAAGCGAAAACAGTGCTGGCAGCCATACCAGAACAGTTCAACCACCTTCACCTTACCCTCTTGCGCGCCGCTTAGCGGTGGCACGATCGCTGCGTACTCAACACCTTCGATGTACTCATCCATCTCCTGCGCCTTCTCGGCATGCGCCCACAACGGAACAGAGAGCAGCATCACTGCGATTAACTTGCGAATCACCTAAAACCTCCAGAAATCATTGTGTTTATTTATCACCCGACGTGCAGGTGGTGTCGCTACTATACCCCATGGTTCAACTCAGGCACACCGCGCTTCCAACACAGGGATGGCTGCACTATGCTATAGCCCATCATCGATGCAAGGAGTTATCCATGGCTGAGCAGCAGAACATCAACCTCACCGACTTTCTTAACCAGCAGTATCTCTGCGAGTGTCTTACCACCCGGGAGATCCAGATCCTGTTGGAGTTCACCGAGGAGGTGAAGTTCACCCGTGATGAGGTGATCGCCGATATTGGTGAGGTGGGTGAGGCGATCTACTTCGTGGTAGAGGGTGAGGCAGTGCTGCAGCAGGACGCCGACAGGGGCCCCGTTGAACTGGGGCATGCCAGGGCCGGGGGAATGATCGGCTCGATGTCCTTCTTTGATCGCCAGCCCCGTTCGGTGCGCATCGTCTCCAAATCAGAGGGGACCCGCCTGATCCGCCTCAGCCACAAAATGTATCAGCGGCTGCGCATAGAGCACCCCTTTATCGCAGTCAATATCCTTGAAGATGCCATCGTCAGCCTCGACGCCCTGTTCCGTCACGTCAGTCGTGAGGTAGCCACCTTCTCCCGTTACCTCTATGGCGGGGTGATGCGCTAACTCACTACTCAGGGGGGCTTACGCCCCCTTTCTCGCGACCAGAGTATCCTCCTCCCCCTCCTGATAGACCAGCACCTCCAGTCCGGCAAACAAGCTGGGCAACTCACCGGGCTGCAGCAGAAAATCGGGGTTAGAGGGACCTTTATCGCGCCTCGTGGTAAAGGTCTGGTAGAAGAGCACACCTCCGGGTTTCAGTGCCGCGGCCATAGCCGGACAGAGCTCCCTCTGTAGAAATCGGCTCACAATAATGAGGTCATAGTGATTCGTCTCCAGCCGCACCTCCAGGAGGTCACATACCCGGGTGTGAACAACCAACCCCTGCCCGACCGCTGCCTGTTCTAACTTTTCAATCGCCACCGTCGAGATATCCCAGGCATCAACCTCCAGTCCAAGGGATGCCAGATAGAGGGCGTTGGCCCCAAGGCCACAGGCAAGTTCCAGCGCCCTCCCTGCAGAGGGGATCAGCTGACGGTAGTGCGGTAGTATTGAAGCGGGGGGAGTGTCACTGCCCGCCATCTGCTGATAACGCTGATCCCACTTCTCACGAACTGGATTGCTCATTTACGCCAGAAGGTAGGGGTGAGCAACACCAGCAGGGTGAAGATCTCAAGACGCCCCAGCAACATCGCAAAGCAGAGGAGCCACTTGGCAAAGTCAGAAATATCACCGTAGTGCAGTGCCACATCGCCCAGGCCGGGGCCGAGATTGTTCATCGTAGCGGCCACCGCAGAGAAGGCGGTGACCTGATCCAGCCCGGTCATCATCAGTAGCAGCAACATAATGCTAAAGATCGCCACGTAGGTAGCAAAAAATCCCCATACCGAATCGATCACCCTGTCCGGCAGCACCTTGCCCCCCACCTTGATCGGGATCACCGCATTGGGATGGATCAGCCGCCCGATTTCACGCATCCCCTGTTTGAGCAACAACAGAAAGCGAATCACCTTCATCCCGCCACCGGTCGACCCGGCACAACCCCCGATGAAGCTGGCAAAGAGCAGCAGCACAGGGAGAAAACCGGGCCAGAGGGCGTAATTACTGGTGGTAAATCCGGCGGTGGTACCGATGGAGACCACCTGAAAGATTCCGTGCAGTACGGTATGCGCCAAATCTTCAAAGGTTTCGTTCATGTAGAGGTAGATGGTGGTGATCAGTGAGACCACACCCAGTACGGTCAGATAGGTCCGGAACTCCGCATCGTGAAAATAGGTGACGACACTGGTTCTTCTCCAGGCGACAAAGTGGAGGGCAAAATTGATACCCGAGAGAAGCATAAAGATGATCGCCACCACCTCGACCATCGGCTGTTCATGGTAATAGCCCATGCTCAAATCGTGGGTAGAGAAACCGCCAATGGCAACTGTAGAAAAGCTGTGGCCGATCGCATCGAAAAAACTCATGCCTGCAAACCAGTAGGCCATGGCACAGGCAAAGGTAAGCCAGAGATAGATATACCAGAGCGCCTTGGCGGTCTCGGTGATGCGCGGGGTAAGCTTGTGTCT
>Ga0224501_10002210_pt1 | contig 15237 bp, 11 predicted proteins | sample SF_Oct11_sed_USG_4_FD_169105 | JGI IMG/M metagenome (GOLD analysis project Ga0224501, IMG submission 169105) | Sediment microbial communities from San Francisco Bay, California, United States - SF_Oct11_sed_USGS_8_1 | ecosystem: Environmental > Aquatic > Marine > Sediment | place: USA...
AACCGCAGCACACAGCCAACCGGCTGAATCCAGGCATTACACTAGTTTGTAAATTCTTGAATGGATCAGCCACAAGCCGGGGCAATGTCTAAAAGCATTGGTGTAATGCAATGGCTATCAAAAAAAAAACTATTTCTTATTTATAAATCAGAAAGGTCTATCTAATTGTGGCGAGCTAAGTATTTGACGCATGTCTACAATGGATGGCGATCTATATTTTATATGTTATAGAGACGTCGGTTTAATTATTTTTATTGTAATGTGAAGGGGAAGTGAGTTTGTAATCTATAGGGGAATAATATAGCACAGTTCTGTGCCGCGTGGAGAAGTCAGAATACCTCGTTAGCAGATATCATTTATGTATATATATGGGCCCCAAACAGTCACCTATGATGAAGTCACGGAACTCTGGGCCATCATGGATCATGGATAAACACAAGACTTATTGTCATCACTACACTAGCCTTGAAAACAGTCCTACGATACAGCGACCATCACATAAATTGGCCACCTAGAAAATTGGAGTAGCCTACTCTTCTCTGTAGATTCCCAGCTATGAGAAACTCAATAAGCCGTCCCCATGGCCAGGCTAACAACCACGAGCAGGTTACCAATCTATCAAAACCTATCGATGGTGTATACTTCATGTGTTTCCCTATCAATGGCTGACAGCATGAGCGGGAGAGCTTGTAGCTTGCGGCGAGTTAGGAACGTGTATAGAGATGGAAGCTGGTGGTGAGGTGGCGTCATCAGCGAGACAGACCCCATCAGCGGAAAATGATTGACAGAGCAGCTTTCCAGGTTTAGTCAATCCTTTGATGGACCTCATTAGCTGGTCTAAAAACACACAGTGTCAATTTTCATTCTGGATCTCATTAATTGAATTTCTTCTCAACCTAATACAGACATAGAGTATAGAGATGTAAATAATTTGAGAACGTCTGAGATACAACTAGAAAGCGGAGTACCCTGCTCAAATGAATTTTATCCCATGAGGCAGCGCGTCTTTCCAAAATAATTCAGTTTTCTAAATTATATGACCTAATTTCATAATCCCATGAGATTGGCCGAAAATACAAACTTCAACACAGACTGTCAGATAGAGCATCGGGTTACGGGACTGTTGAGGGATGAGTTAATCAGACAATCAAACAGACAGTGATTTACTGTATTATTATTATTATTATTATTATTATTATTATCATTATTACTAATATATTTGCTAATATGAAACCCTCATCATTACTGCTACCATTTTGCTCACCTCTCCGCTTAAAGCTGTCATCGCCGATCAAGGAGTGCTGCCGTAATGGTGGACTGGCTGTGCTGCCGATTCCATCCACCTCATCACCAGTCCACGCTGAGCCGGATCTGACCTCAGGGCTAAGCTGAGGTGTCCTCATGTTTACTTCTGTGATGCGATCTGCACAGTTCTGTATAAATGCATCTATCAGCCGGGCCTAAAATCAGCACAGTATGAATCTTAGTAAATACCGTCCCTGACTGCTCTCTACACTGTGGGGGTCATGGGCTCTACCTCTACGATGCTAATACAACCATGTAAGTTCTAAAACAGTCAATCACAATAGCTCGATAGGAGAATGAATGAATCTCATTGTCTACCCTCCCTGTGGCCCGGGTTCAATTCCCAGCCATGGCTAATCAAACTTTGCCAACCAGTCTTGAGCCAGAATGGCAGAAAATGGGTCAATCTCCCTTCAATGACACCACACAGTCTGTGGACAATGAGGAGGAAGCCCGAAGTTCAACTATGGATAGACAATGGCTGAATAAAAAAAGTTCTAAATGGATTGACTGTAGTAAGGCTGAGTCTTGTTTCCCACACACCATAGTTATGATGGAGCCTCTTAGCCTGTAGATCACCCACCGGCCGGTGTGTAGATCAGTCACTGTCGGTGTGTATGAATCACTCACTGGCCGGTGAGTAGATCACTCACCCTGGATGCGGATATCACTTACCGCTGGTGTGTAGATTCGGAGAACACTGTAGGTTTGAGTTGGTGGCAGAGTGTATTCGGGTGGCGTGGATGAAAGCTGGGGTTCTGTGGTTGGTACAGCCCCTTCAAAGTGAGGAGATGCCTCCTTTGGTGTAGGGAATCTCAGGAGTATTGATGGCATCTTTGAGTATGTGTGTGTTCTCTTTAGGCTGGTCTTTCGTAAGGAGAATCTTCTTTGTCCTGCAACCAAATTCAGAGTCATTCCGGAGATTATAAGATGGGAGATATTAGTGAGGTTGTGGATTTGCAGCGGCTCCACCTACTAACGTATGTGGAAACATTGCTCACTTTGAACACAATATAAGAGCCATTATATAGGGACTATAATATAGAGGTTATATTATAGGAAACATAAGGCAAGGACTAACCTTGTTGTCTCTCTGCGTGTTTGCATGGGCTATCCGGGCAGCTGCATACGTTTATAAACTCCCAGTTCAGTTCTCCATATAACACTCCGAGTATAGGCTCCTACAATAGATATATGTACAACATCATCACTGTAGGCAATCTAAAGCAATAAACCACCCCTGTTCATCAATCAGGAAACCCATCTCAGCCCATCAATCAGAAAACCCATCTCAGCCCATCAATCAGAAAAAAAACCACTTTTACGATACTATTACAATTTTCCTATACATTGAGCAGAATGTATCTATTGAAAAAATCCCCAAAAGGTGTAGGCATAACCTTCCATTGTGTCGCCACCCTTTATGCAATATATTAATAGTGATATAGAGATTAAGACGGAGGATTTCTTACCCTCTTCTCCGAGTCAACTAGATAGATTCCATCTGTGTTGAGGCAGATATTCAGGGGAAGAAAAGAATTCTTTAAGAAAGACTTATGAACTCTTTCGATGTAACCAGGGAAAAACATACAACTGCAAAAACAATTGTGAGTAACCTATTTGGAAGGTCGAGTCCTTGCCACTACCACTGTCTAGACTACATGTGTACCCGTTTAGGAGGTTGTGCAATACAAAGAGCTGGTGCCAACTAGATACAAATCTAACAAACTGGACGTGACAGACTAGACGCATTTGCAACTAGCGGATTATGCATCTGACAGACATTTCATCAATTATAGATTTGAGCGACTAATCACTGCTGGAAAATCTGGCTTGGATAAATAGGTGTATGTATAGAAAATAGAGTATGCCCACGGCAAGGCAAGAAGCAGTGGCTCACTCAGCCTAACACTGGAGGTTCCATATGACGGCGCCATTTTGCTTATTTCTCGCTATGGTCTGATCCTGCTGATGGAGTTAGATAATGGGGCCAGTTTACAAACAAAGCTTTATCATGGTGCTTTATAAATATTTAAAGAAGAGAATGATTTAATAATACTAGGGAAAGGTTAGGATAGAGGTGGAGAAATGTTAGACTGACCCGTAGTATGGAAGGGATTCAGCTAGTAGCTGAAGATATTTAAGCCGGGGATTGCGTTCAGCCTCAGTATCCATGTGACTCACAATCAGTGCAGCGTCAGAGGTAATATGCTTATTATCACACAGTGACAGGGGAAATAACTCCGAATGAATTTCTCTGTAAATCATACAGAAGTGAGAAGCTTGGGTTAATCATCCACCCGGTCAAGCTGTTACTATTCTATAGCCATTCGATGAAATCACTCAGTATTAGGGTAATAGAAGCTGAACCGGGAACAGGCTACTGTAGCCAGTAAACGCACGTGGACGAAAAGTTCACAATATCAGACACAGTGAGCACACGGTTGGCTATATGTAGTAACATCTTGACAACAATCAGGAGAAAGGCTAAAAGTTCACGCTACACAGCCGTGCTGGTTTACCCATATGTCGGCGTGGCGGATATTTCTCGCACATAATCATACACAGGATTGTATGATTCTTCCATACTCTTGTGTTCAAACATAACTGTCTCACAAGCTGCGTGGAAATCCTTACTGCGTTTCTGCATATGCAGAGGAAAAAATTCCCTGCAATCACATCACTAGCTCATTAGCAACAAAAGCGTACCCGTTGACACGAATACATAGACTGGGAGAAACAAAGTGAGCCTTGGCACAACTGTTACATCATTAACTATGTGCATCTTATTCTTCTTTTTCTTCTTCGTGTCTCCATGACCGAGCAACTGTCAGGAGTGGTGCAGAAATTGGCCTACTGAGTGTTAGGCTCAGTGTTTCCCAGGGTGCGTCATTAGGAGACTTTCTGCTTGCACCCGCGTGCCCCATAGAGAAGGTAACTCTATGGGAGGGCTTCCTTTATTTAACGTCGGGATCCGAAACCGAAACTGAAGTTGTCTGATCTTTCACAGCTCAAAGCCATTCCCATAGTCGGTCCGCTTGGGCCACGCAATGATTCGGAGTTACTGTTTGCTGACCCTGTGGAGCCTATAGGATTACATTGTTGATACATGTACATTATATATATATCGGTGGTTATGCCGCGAAATCTTTTGTAGGCTATGCCCAGTATACTAAAGGCAACATAATTTACAAACAGACCATGGTTTCTATTGCTTCTCCAATGATATTCAATCAAATCAATGAGCAAGTCCAAAATGAATGGATACGTTTCATCTGCAAAAAAAGATAAGAAAGGACTAATTCTAGGCCACAATCGATAGCACAGGGGGAGAGCTTGATTGGGGCTTGGTGGCTGCATTGAACTGATTGTTTTAATGAAGGCCTCACCTATAAAACTCTGCTGTGTGTTTGTTCTCATCATATGGGCCATGCAGTATACAGGCTACAATCCCCGCCAGCTTGATAGCCAGTGATATTTCTATTGGATAACTCCCATCCATGACATTTAGTCGTGCCTCACTAAATAGCAAATGTAGAGTCTTCTCATCTGTGACCTGAAAACATAGAGAGACACGGAGATAATGAGAAATATCACTGGCTATACAGGGTCAGAAGGCCCACTAACAGGATAGAAAGGGGAGGAAGGGTTAGGGGAGGGGTTAGGGAAATGGAGGGTTAGGGGAGGGGCTAGAGAAAGGAAGGTTTAGGGGTTTAGAGGAGAGAGGGTTAAGGGGAGGGAGCTGGAGTGGGGTGATTTATCTTATTTGCTAACACTACGGTAGGAGGCTGGTGAGAACTCTATGGTAGGAGACCGGTGAGAACTCTACGGTAAGAGACCGGTGAGAACTCTACGGTGAGAGACTGGTGAGAGGTCTACGGTAAGAGACCGGTGAGAACTCTACGGTAGGAGACCGGTGAGAACTCTACAGTAAGAGACAGGTGAGAACTCTACGGTGGGAGACTGGTGAGAACTCTATGGTAAGAGACCGGTGAGAACTCTACGGTGGGAGACTGGTGAGAGCTCTACGGTAAGAGACCGGTGAGAACTCTACAGTAAGAGACCGGTGAGAACTCTACGGTAGGAGACCGGTGAGAGCTCTACGGTAAGAGACCGGTGAGAACTCTATGGTAGGAGACCGGTGAGAACTCTTTGGTAGGAGACCGGTGAGAACTCTACGGTAGGAGACCGGTGAGAGCTCTACGGTAGGAGATCGGTGAGAACTCTTTGGTAGGAGACTGATGAGAACTCTACGGTAGGAGACCGGTGAGAGCTCTTTGGTAGGAGATTGGTGAGAACTCTATGGTAGGAGACCGGTGAGAACTCTTTGGTAGGAGACCGGTGAGAACTCTACGGTAGGAGACCGGTGAGGTGCTCAAAATCATAACAGGAGGCCAGTTACTCAATTCCTGGTCAACCTAAACTGAAAACCCTACCCAATCTAATGCAAGAATTATAGCTAATGACCATTTTGCTAGGGGCTCCATAAGAAATACAATTTTATGGTCTGTGTAACTACCGTATAATATTATTGCATACCCGCAGATCTTGGTCTCGAGTAGCGAAGACATTCCTTCGCAGCACAATCTGCGGTTTCTGTAAAGCTGCATCCTTCTCATCTAACTCTGTATACTTCCTCAGATAAGTCGGCCATCTTGCTGTCAGCAGCATTGGTATGTGATTGGGTTTCAACTGCAGCTCTAAAAACGTCACATTACTTTGAGTTTGACTACCCTGCAGCAATTTTGCTACAACTAGCCCGGTGGTCAGTGAAGCCATGGAATTATGGTATAGGGCTATGAAAAAGCTTATAATTCCCTATTAGAGTCAGATGGAATGATCGATTGGGTCTGCAGTCAACACAGTACATGTGTCTGTACCTCTGCCCAGATAACACAGTTGCATCGATTATGTGATCCATGTACTTCGAGTCAGATTTTGATTTGCTCCGTTTTTCTATTACTAGTCTCAATTGTAAAAACAGGTGCTTGTACCGCAATTTGATTATTAGGCTAATAAATGTATCAATCAATCAATCAAAAAAAACTTATCAGTGTAATACGGAGTGTAAACATAATTACCGAGATCCGGTGAGACTATCCATAGACTAAGAAGTTCTCTCCCTTCTCTAGTATTCAGGTTTAACTGTGAGATGAGAGTATCCAAAAGTTCTGTAGCTTGTGTCTGTCTATCTATCTCCATGGGCTCAGTCGTCAGGTCAGGTAGACCGATTTCAATCCTCACCACTGTCAAAAAATGAAGAGAATTACATAAATGGAATAGAATAAATAGAAATACATAAAATTACAAAAGTGGATTTTTTATGGGTTACACATTTGTTACCGAGTACAACTTTGATTTATCCACCAAATCAACACGCTACTACATCAATAGCTGGATTTATTGAGGATTACATGTATATGAAATATACAACATAATGAAACTGTACGTGGTCTGGCCATCATCAGAGAAGAGCCCTGCTAAGAACTGTTAAGAACAGGAATGTTTTATCTAATGTGAAGTGATGTAGGCTATTATTTCAGACCCATAGCACACAAGGTTGCTACAGGTGAGCCTCAAAGGTAATGGATTCTGATTTCATCAAATTCCATATATTCTGTATTATAGGCTTCATGGTGCTAACACGTTAAGGTAAGGCCTGCAGTAGTTAGTACGCGCTATGTGAAGTGTGTAAGTTACCCTGTCTCATAACTACACTAGACCAAACCAGATTACACTAGAGCTATTGGGTTCTGAGTTATCTATAAAGCACCTGCTGGGTCACAGCATCACTGCTCTGTGCAGAACTCATTACTGAAGAAGAGTTAGAACTCAGTACATCATGCATTCTCTGAGTTTGGTGCTATTGGTTGGAGTGTTAGCGTTTGTTCTCTGTGATCCCTGTGATCAAGCACTGGTGAAGGATTGCATTGGTCACCACTTTTGGAATGTTCCAAAAAGCTATCAAGGACTTTATAGGACAGCGTGCCAGAAGCACAATGTGTGTTACGATTGTGTAAGTATTATGTGACTTAAAAGGGGACCAACTACCTCTTCATATTCTGTGATAATGACAAACAGCTGACATTATCTTGAAAGTGGGACACAATCACAAATAGATGCATCATCAATTTTTTTTTAAATTGGTCAATTTAATTTGGAAAAATTAGATATTTTCTATCCTTGTAGGGATCAGCACGTAGTATGAAGCGGTCAGCATGTAACACAGCCTTTAAGGATGATATGATATCGGCTTGTAAGGCAGTATACACCACATTCACTAAGCTGAATGACTGTACACTAATGGCCAAGAGAATTTACTCCCACGTTAATATCTCTGGAGCAGGACATTTCAACACAGACAAAAATAAGGAGGAATGCAAGGCTTCATGGGTGGAGAAGTGCATTGGGTAATCATCTTACTGTAATGCTTCATCGATCGATGAATCCATATTTTATAATACTGCACTACCTCCATTATATGTTCCAATAAACGTCCAATTGATAGAATACAGACGAGAAAATACACCAGGATGTTTATATGTGTGATATGCATGAAGCAAGCTTTGGTGCCCATAGCAACTGAAAAACTGAGCTGATTTAGAACCCTGACAAAATCAATGGTGAGTGATTATGGAGAAATCAAAACTTTAGAAACGAAACATGAAAGAGGCTTTTCACAACATTCCATCCAGTACTGATAATCAGCCTCAATATGATCAAAAGACATCAACAAGAAAACTACTTACTTGTGTGTCTTTGACCAGCTAGTGAAGTCTGCCGTGATACCAGCTCAATATCTGCGTGACCACCATCATTGTTTTCAGCCTCGTTCATTATGGCTATTAGAAAAGTGATAAAATGATAAATTGCTGATGAAAATGTACAACAGGTGTACAACTACCACACGCCAAATGAGTCTATAGACTATTATATACTAATTTACAAAATATCAAGTAATGCCTAATCGACGTAAGAATAAGACTGAGGTGAGCAAACAAGAGGCCAGACACTCACTCCCCGATGAACTCGAATTGAGTCGATAGCGCGAGATAACTAACAACATCGAAGTCAAGCAAGGGTTGAGGTCGATGACACGATCATGATGCACAAGTATAGTGTATACTCATGATATTAAACCGACTCCGCTCAGACAGTCAATAATGGTAATCGCATTCACTGGCGTACGAGAGTCACAATCGCTGAACCACTGATTGATTCAGTCTGACTCTGAGCACGTCACTGACTGAGTGAGATTGACAGTGAGCGTCACACTGACAGTGACAGTGACTGGATATGAGGGTGAGACTGGAAAACGGAGAGCAACCCACTGACGGAAAGTATGACCGTGACTCTGACTACTGAGTGTGACTGTCAATATCACTGGGACTCTGACTAACTGTGACTGTGAGTGTGACTCACTCACTGACTGTGACTGTGAGTGCGGCTGTGAGAGTAACTCTAGCTGTAACTGTAAGTGTAACTTGTAACTGTAAGTTACACTGTAAGGACTGGAGTGGAGACTGGGGTGGGTAGTCACTTCCTTTGCTGTTCGTTAGTGTACAGATCAGTCAGTGGGGTAGCAGCAGCTCATATAAATCAAGTTATGGTGATAACAGCTATAATGGTCCGATGGTCCGACTAGTGCATTTTATACCTGTTTCTATTCGATTATCTTTATCTTCTTTGCAAAACAGGTACCCGCAGATACTAGTATAGTAGTTCACTTCCTGTGCTAACCGCCTCTATGTCGGAGGACGGAAAAAGAATCTCTGCGACGGAAATGATAACTCCGCTACGAACCAATACGGTGATCCGAGTTGTGAGGAAATGGGGCAGAGATACATAATGATTTTGGACAGTGGCACACGCATGTCACTGTTCTGGACCAGCCAGAGCAGCGTCACTGACCAGGATTTGCTTTGAGAAAATGGCATGGCCGTTACAAAGGAAATTATGTGGATATATTGGATTGTTACACTATTTTCCGTTCGGTTCACTTATGGTTGTAATTTGCATTTTAACTCGCTCCCTTGTGTTATCATGCATGAAACTTAAAACGATAAACTTGAACTTCCAACTGCCACCTTTTATTTTCTGATTCTCCCACCGCTTGAATGCGACTCATCAGTGACACATACCTCACCAGTATCACGCAAATACTTTTATTTCTTTGACAAAAAATCATTTACGTGCACTTTGAGATTACCGGTACTTAACTTTTATTTTTCGTATAACAGATAGTTAAACAAGCCAACAGCACAAGGCAAAATTTCTCTACACTGCAATCTCAACATGTAAATATAGAACGCGAAAGACTGATAATGTAAATACTAAACTAAGCTAATCGAATTATGCACAATAAGATCATAGCAACATGCAATGCCATGGCAACATCATTGGAGCTCATTCCCGATCTAGTGGTAGCGGAGAGGCATCACACTCGTCAACTGGAGGTAGTGATGGTCTGGACATTGTAAGTTGGTGATGAGGATGTGGGTGGGTCCAGACTCTATGAACTCTATCCATGCTACAACTAGAGCCAGTTGTACTCTAAAATATAAAATAGGGCTGTGCATGGGACAAGATGGTAACCTCAAAATAAAGCATTACGCTCAGTCGTAAGAGCTCTATTAACAGTGACTTAACATGAGCCACCAGATACAACCAACATTGGTTCGTCATTTAGTACACGATGAGGACATGCAAGCGTGTGCGGGTAAGAGAAATGTTACAGCGATAACGACCTGTGAGATCAGTACGGTGTCAACGAGGTGAACCATAAACTAATGGTTCGAGAAGGACAGAGCTCAGCCTTTATATAGGGTCATATCCATAGTTGTCCTCCCCTAAGGATAACTCGATGATTAAATCCGATTCGACCTCTGTGTGATCCTGGCCAGGACAGCTCATCAGTCAGGTGAACTCACCTAATGACCTCCTTCCATGAGGGCAGTGTTTGGCATCTCTTCACCGTCTTGGTAATGTAGAGGGGTGGAATCTGGATCAGGCAGCTTCACCAGTGATGGTTCCACCCCCCAGATATCCTTGGCATACTCCTTAATAGTTCTATCGCTTGAGAACTTTCCAGAAGCAGCAATGTTATAAACGCACTTCTTAGTCCATTCGTTCGGGTTCTAAAAGTGCAAAAGTCACAATCAAAAATCGGGTTGAAATGATGACGCCCCAACAACCTGATGTGCGAACACTATAAGTCACACATAAACCTATCGAGCGGTAACCTGATCTACCCATGTTCCAGCTTCCTGGTTTGTCTGCCTTCACACAATTACACTGATTGTGAGCAGGAAGGTATAAAACAGGAGCTAAGCTTGCTCATCCTCGCACAACTCTTGCATTCACCATCACTATAACCGGAACAGAGATATTACCTTCTATGTTTCTGAGGTTAAGCCAAAACTCGAGACACTCAAGTCCTTCTATAAGTTCTGGTTTGTGTCTAGCAGGCAGAGGTTCTCCGTCTAACCAGGCGATTTTTAACCTGAGTATTTTGACAGATAGGCACTAAGACTAGATTATATACTTACAGTATACAGCTGGCTGACTCTTTCCTGACAGGCAATATAGGACTCAAAGTCAGCTAGCAGTGCATATCTAAAGGTAGAAAACAGCGGCTGGACAACTGGGTTAGTAACGGCAGCGAAAAAGGCTTGCATGCGGAATATTTTCGCTGTTAATTGAAATGGATTGCTGTTGACATCATTTTTTTAGAAGAAAACAAACCTATGAAACCAGAGTTCTTTTTTTCTAGTCGGGCACTTGGCCATCCTATTTAACAGACCACCTAAGTGTGTGGCCTGTTGGAGCGGTAGGAGCGAGGACAAATGTGAGGAGCTCATACTCACAACAGAGGCCACCGTGACCTGGATTTTAACCCAGGTTTGCGCGGTTGCAGCCCTAGCACTTTTAACGACTAAACTATCCCGTTAACCCTTACAATAACATGTGTTGGCTGGTGTAGTGTAGACCAGTTACTTACAGTAGTAGTCATGTTGCGGTACAAACCTGTCATCATAAACGAGAGAATTAAAGATGTTTGCAAACATATCAGGATCCTCAGGTGAGAAGAAGCCACCTCTTATCATATCCAAAGTTTGCTTTAGTGCCGGGATGCGGTTGTAATACTCCTCAGCCTTATACCTAAAAGATTCGCTGAGTGTGTGATAAATATTACTGTGTAACAGGTTATTTTCGTGAGCTCGTTAAGTTCTCTGGTCTATAGTCGGGAAAGCTAAAAACGGCCGCGTGTTTTTTGCTGTTTGTGGTCAAACCAATGGGCTCTCACAGTTCAAAGTTGATTCAATCTGTTTGCCAATGTTTCCGCATTATGGCTCTTCTAGTACAGGACCGTGGACCACCGCCATATGCAAAACTCAGTGGTATTAACCTGAAGACAGGCACCTGCCGTGTAAAATTTTCGGTCTAGCAGTCGAATGGCGGAGATGGAGCCCCTCCGGAGGTTCAAGGTTACGGACAAAGAAACTCATCGCTTGTTGAATCCATGAAAGAATTGAGTAGGCAACAGTCATTAGACATGAATTTCCTTGACTGTCAGTTAGAGGCCTGGCTATTAGGGGCTCTACAAGTAGTTGATGGAAAAGTCTCCATGGCAAGTGCCTATCTCCGGGTTAGTACCACTGAGTTTCGCATATGGTAGTGATCTACACGGTCTTATACTAAAAGAACCACAATGCGGAAACATTGACAAACAGATTGAATCAACTTTGAACTGTGAGAGCCCATTGTTTTGACCACAAACAGCAACAAACATGCGGCCGTTTTTAACTTTCCCGACTATAGTAAAATATCATTCAGTAAAACCATAATAGGATGTCTTCCTGAGCACTGTCATGGCACTGTATTGACTTTCTCTAGCAGAACACTTGCATGAATAACAAAATGAATTCATTTTTATTGTTTTACTTGGGCATTCTGGCACCCTGTTAACAGACCTCGTGATCCCGATGCTTGTTTTGGATTGACATGATCAGACATCGTTTGCGGGCCACGCAGGAAGCCGCCATAACCAAGAAATGAACTCGGGATCTAATAGTTGCGAGTCACGCCATTGAGGTCATGGTGAGTGAGTGAAATGGATAAAGTCTCATGGACCATTTGGAAAATAGACAAGGTTTTTGTCACAACATTGTGATCCACATAAAATAAAATTATTGCAACCGATTAGTCACCAATAAAAACCCAAAAAGAGGCCATTTTCATCTCCTGCGATTTCCGGTATTCATACGCCCACAGTAAGTGCTTACCACCATTGAGCTATCACCTATATCAGGGCGTCATGATGGCCTAGTGAGGGACAGCTCACCACCGGACGTGGCCACCAACCACGAGGTACGGCGGGATATTCAGTGGATAAACTAACCCATTAGCCCAGAGCTTGGCCACCTCATCAACCGTCATGCCAAAGATGAATATATTCTCCGCTCCCATCTCCTCTCTCATTTCCACATTTGCTCCATCCAGTGTGCCAATGGTCAGCGCTCCGTTCAGCTAGAAACATTACCAAGACATTCCTTTACTAATGCTTACTCATCATTCGCAAAAACCAACAATAACTTTCAAGGTTACACAGCATCTGGCCACAGAGGTGCCCACGGTTTCTGATCTGTTGCTGCGAGTAATCTGTACGCTGTTACCGTAGTAGCAAACAGCTATTTTCCTGAATTCACATCGAAAGATGCGTGGAGCACGGTTTGCCAAATGAAAAAGTATTCTCGTCACACGACTTACAAACTATCAATCCTTCCACCGGCATTAGCAGAAAAGATCCTGCATTACACCATCTTACCTGGAACTTCATGTTACCAGTACCCGAGGCTTCAGTGCCAGCTGTGGATATCTGCTCACTCAGATCGGCAGCAGGAATCACCTTCTCAGCCAAAGATACACGGTAGTTCTCGATGTATACCACCTGTAAGGACCGGTCACCTTCAACTTACGAAAGAGGTAATAAAAACTGCACGGAATATGTCCAACAATATTATCTATAATTTGAGAAGAGTCAGTTTTGGAAATCTGATTTCTAACTACACTCGAATCCCAATCTATGATCTATGATAAGATATACAATCCCTTAAGAAAAATCTACCATTTTAAAGTACCTGTAAAGGAACTCGCTTTACGTAACTGGTATAAACCGCATTGCATGGAGCTAAGGGAGAACGTTAGCAGGACAGGTTCAGTTCATAGTGATAATACCTTCAGCTTATCGCCGACTACTGGGTCATTGTTGATGACTTGCGCGACATTGCAGATGAGCTTGATGATCAGCTTGGCCTGATGATACCCTGGGGCCGCCTACAAAGAGAAAAACAATATGCGTTGTAACTGCAGATCTCTAATAGCATAGGATTCTTTGAGCGTTATTAATCTGCAATTTATATGCAATGCGTTGGTCAGGCGTAAGCAATATCATTTTATTCGATATCGATAGACATCATCATCAGGGCGCGTTTATAAAATAGTCCACTGTATGTTTGATTGAGAATATCACTCTACGGGTTGGCCAAAAGACATTTGTTATGCCTTTGAAAACCTCATACCTTGCCTCCTACAAACACAGTCCGGGGTGTAAACGACTTCTGAGGATTCGCTTTAATGGAATTATACATGGTGATCATGTGCAGGCAGTTGAGAAGCTGTCTCTTGTATTCATGTATTCTTTTCACCTACAAACAGTATTCCAGTCTTATATTCAACACTGCAGAAACATTTTTTTTATAATCGGGCAGTTGGCCATCTTGTTAAATGGGCCCTCCAAGCCTGAGGCTTGTTGGAGTGGTAGGAGCTAGGATAAATATGAGGAGCTCATACTCGCAACAGGAGCCCACCGTGACCTGGATTTGAACCAAGGCATCACGGTTGCAAGCCCAGTTATCCCCATTTTAGAGTCGGAGTGAAGACAGAGCTAGTATCAATATATCAAGCCTATAATATTATGATCATAGCCAAACATGCACAGGTATCACAGTTGAGTTGGTGAGTGCAGCCAAACTCTATCTTTGGAAGAGTATCGATAAACTTGACAACAACTTCCTCATTATTTCTTGCCGGATGTCAAATTCAAATGGCACAACAAACTAAGGACAGACATGATGTGTGGATCATGCACTGGTGGGAAGCGGCGACCGGTGTCTACCTGCCTAGTGCCTACCTGCACATCAAACATGGAGCTCGGGTTTATGTTAATGCCATACTTGATTCTGACATAGTCAGCAAACTTCATCTTATTCTCCTGTTTAACTTTCCGTACGGCGCTGAGGAAGTTCGGGTTATCGGCAAACTCTTCCAGGCGACGGAGCTGATTGAGATCTGTGGCCCAGCCATCACCTGTGCAGAACAGAAAGAGCTTTAAACTCGCAATGGGTTGATGATTGATATGTATACATGTATTGCTCGGCTGTCCAGTTATACTGTATAAACCGTTCTGGAATGCAATCACAGCTCAGAAGTGGATCAATTCTCTACTATACTTTAGTGGTCCTTTGTGCGCAGTTGCTTATAATAGTAATAAAAATTGCTGAAACCAACTCAACACAATAGGAAAAATGATGGGATTATGTACTGCAGCGTTAATCTTGTTCAACAACAAAGCTAGGAGATTTGACGCTGGCTGTTTGGGAGCAGCCATCGCTGGTTTAGTATGGATTGCAGTGACACTTACCTATCTTATCAATAATGACATCACTAAGACTCGGATTACACAGAAGCAGCCAGCGACGAGGGGTGATACCATTAGTCTTATTCTGGAACCGATCCGGGAACATCTCTGCAAAATCTCTAAACCTACAACAAGGATATAATAACTCTCCATCTGTAAATGAACCTCCAACAAGGATATAATAACTCTCCATCTGTAGATAAACATACAACAAGGATATAATAAATCTCCAT
>Ga0224501_10002211_pt1 | contig 15234 bp, 12 predicted proteins | sample SF_Oct11_sed_USG_4_FD_169105 | JGI IMG/M metagenome (GOLD analysis project Ga0224501, IMG submission 169105) | Sediment microbial communities from San Francisco Bay, California, United States - SF_Oct11_sed_USGS_8_1 | ecosystem: Environmental > Aquatic > Marine > Sediment | place: USA...
AAGCATTTCCATTCGGGAAGTCAGTGAACATGTTAAAAGGCGGAATGATCGCGCCTTGATTGTTGTAGACAATACCTGGGCAACTCCCCTGTTTCAAAAACCCTTGCAGCACGGTGCCGATATCAGTGTAAGTAGCGCTACAAAATTCATTTCGGGCCACAGTGATGTGATGGGTGGTTTTGTTTCAACGAATAATGATGATCTGGCAGAACGTTTGCGGGAAACGCGTTTTTATACCGGCGCTATTCTCGATCCAAACAGCGCCTGGCTACTTCGAAGAAGTCTGCACACCTTTCCGCTGCGCATGCGGGAACATGTAAGAACCACTAGAGAAATTTGCACCTACTTGTATACACGCAAGGAAATTGAAACCGTGTATTTTCCAGAAACAGGAAAGGATCAATTGATTGACTACGGCGGTATCGTCTTTGTTCAACTAAAAGAACAATATCAAAACTACTACAACGATCTGAAAAACCATCTGCACCTGTTTAACACTGGAACGGGCATGGCCTGCGTGAACTCCATGATCGCGCAACCCTGGAGCGGGAGCCATGCCTCATTGAGTGATCAAGAGAAACGAGAAATGGGTTTGAATCCAGGCCTGATCCGTCTCTGTTTCGGATTAGAAACGCTGGATGATCTCACCGCCGATCTTGGGCAGGCTTTCGATCGTATGAGTCAAAGGCATCTTGAAGAAATCACAGCTGAAGAAGAACTGTCGGAGTTTGCTACCTATGAGTGATGAAGACGAAGATAGCCGTTGGTCCCGACACGATTCGGAACAACCCGACAAAACGCCGGCATCTGAAAAACCGATTTCAGTCATCGTAAACATTTTTAAGTTCTTTTTCATCGCCATTGCGCTGCTGGTCGTGGCCGTTTTGGTCGTATGTTCTGCCTTGGATGTGGGACCGTTCTAGAAAATGCGAAAGGAAATTAACAAAGACTTTATCTGGAAATCGGCTAAGCGAGGCAGTGCGGTTGTTGCGCTGGCTTTTGCGTCTTACTACATAGGATGCTACTTTTAGTATCTATAAAAAAGTTTAAATATCACTTATAAGATACTGTTAATATGAGACTATATTCGCTTTCAATTCTTGTATTTCCTGCTTTGGAAGGTGTGTTTTTCATACTTGGCCTTATACTGTTAAACGAAGATGCCGGCCTATCGATCGTCTTTCTTCTGCTTGCAGGATTAACTCTCAACTTCAGTATTCATATCTATTTTCATGAGAAAGTACACCGAAGCGCATCCTATCCAACGTTCTACAATTTGATCGCTTCGGTCTTTCTTGGTCTGCCTTTTGATGGCTATCGCCTGCACCACTACAACCATCACAAGTATGATAACGGCGCCCTGGACCTGTCCAGCACATGGAAGATAGTAAATGGTCAGCGCAGGCCACGTTCGCTTGTCTCCTACGTTTTGTGCTGGCCTGCGCAGTTGACTCGTTTTCTAAGGGGCTATACCTCACTACAACTCAGCGACTCCATACTGGAGAAAGTCGCGCCCAGGATTCGCAAACAGAAAATAGGTCTTGGCATATTCCTGGCCCTTTTGATTTTCATTGACCCGATAGTTTTTGTCATGTACCTCGCTTTGATCTATTTGGGATGGGCCCTGAGCGCTTTACAAAACTATGGACAACATCCACCAATAGAGGGACAAGAGACCAGTTCTTACACAAACAGGATTTACAACCGCCTCCTGTTCAACAACGGCCTGCATTGGGAGCACCACAAACACCCTTCCCTGGCCTGGCATGAACTGCGTTGCCTGTATCACGGTGAGAGAATCAATGAACCGCATCTGATCCATCCCTTTTGTCTTTTCTCCAAACGAAGGAGCCACCCTTAGCAGGAATTCATCTCATGGAGATTACATTACAGCAACATATAGAGATTCTGGAAGCAGGAAATCGAATCGCCTATCAAATTTGTGTCGTCCTGGCTGCGATTGTGGGTGGCTGGTTTATTAGACAAGATTCTAAGCAATGGACGTTATCGGAAGCACAACGTCTTACCTTGTTCACTATTGCCTTTATTGGTGCCATGGCCGGTGCCGCAATACCTGCGCATTTTGCGGGCGGCTTTGTAGAAGAGCTTACTTTGCTCACACCCATTACACCCAAAACGGTAATGGGAGGAATCGTGTTTTCTTTTCTCCTGGTCGCCGCGTACAAAATCGCCGTTGGCAACCACTATGATACCAGTGATGCCTTTGCCCGTGGTGCGATAAGCATGATGGCCATCGGACGCATTGCTTGCATCTTCCAACACTGTTGTTACGGTAAGGTTTCAGACTGGGGAATGGATTTTGGTGATGGACTACAACGAATTCCGGTTCAATACATAGAAGCGATTGCCTTGTTCGCCATTTTGGCCTTTATTCAATTTTGTCATGTCAAAAATCTTTTCCCAGGTAGAAGACTGTTTCTGGTGTTCCTGTGTTATGGCAGTCTGCGTTTTGTTATGGAATTCCTGAGAGAACCCATAGCAGACCAGTACCTGGGGCTCGGATTCTATCAATGGATAGCACTGACTATCGCATTAATTGGATTGTTTCAACTATACAAAAGAAGACCACAGCAGAGGTTTCAAGGAGTCCGCATATGATTCACATCGAATACGAGGGCCCACTTCCGGCATTTCAAGGAAGACGAATGTTAACTCAAGACTTACAAGAGTATCTCTCTGGAACAGTCAAGCAAATTAAAAAACGCAGCTGGGAAGACTGGAATCTCATGATCGGCCCTGATCTTCTGTTTGATGCCCGAGGTCTCTCCCTGATAGTGGATGCGCTTAAAAAATATCGCGGCCATGCCGATCAGCTCGAATTCAAGCTGGAAACCACTGCTTCAATAGGTGCACAATACTATCATCACAATTTTCACTACCAGGACGAGATTGTAGATCTGCCTGTTTCGGCAACGCGAAGCAAGTCCATTGGAAACGGCTTATCCGAATCCATTACCCTTACACTTCCAAAGATGGACTATTTTTTCGATGCGCCCGCTTCTCTGGCCAAGAAAGAAGACGTACATATCCCTCTGGCCTTATTACTGCCCCATAGTTGCGAACACGACTTCTATTTCGCCAATCGAATCGCCCTGTTCTCTCATCTCGCTACGGCCGCAAAAAAATCGTTTGGTGCCTGGTGGCAGGCCATGAATATGGCGGGGATCAAGTCCTATAAAAAGGCCGTTAGTTTAGCTTACAAAGACGTGCACAAAAAGGCGTATGTACACCCCACTGCGGTAGTTGAGGGCTCAGTGATCGGTGAAGGTGCTCACATTGGTGCACATTGCGTGGTTCGATATAGTGTTATTGGAAAGAACGTAAATCTTCATGACGGAGCCAAGGTTGAGTATTCGGTCGTCGATGATCAAAGCTGGCTCATGCATGACCTCGTCTTATACCATAGCGTCACCGAGACTGAGGTGTTCCTGATTCACGGCCCCTACCAATTCTCCTATTTCCAACACACCTCCGCCGCTTTCGCCACAATCATGATGGACTACAAACCGGACGAACGCCCCATACGAATTGCCACACCCAATGGCGTCGTGGACGTGGGCTCTCGATTTATGGGCGCCTTGCTGGAAGAGAAATCAAAAGTTCTGGGGGGAACAATGACTGCCCCTGGCATAACTATCTTTGAAGGACAACACATAGGGCCTGATGCATCACAGATAGTAAAGGCCAAAGACCTGAAAAGGGAATCAAAATCCTCAGAATCTCTTTCGGATTTGGAGCAAACCGCATAATGAACATCTCTACAAGAAATAAAGTGCTATTGCTTTTCCTCTTGTTTATTGTATGGTTTCCCAGTTCCACGATGGCCCGCGGAAAGAATTTTATGGGGATAACGTACAGATACTCAAATCCCCTCGGATTTAGTACCGGCTTGAATTTTTTTCCCTATAAAGCGAATGAAAAGGCCTTGTTCGGACTATTTGGCGTACCCTGGTTTAATCTCGGTATTGAGGCGGGCACCCAAAGGGCCATGGCGACTTCCCTGGGGCTTACACTCCCCTTTCAAATCGGCGTAAAGCGAAAATACACTATTTCTTTAGGTGCTCGATATACCTATCTTTATAGCCATGCCTTTGCTTCACCAAATAAGTCTATCAGTGAATACGCAGGGGTAGTCTATGAACTGTCAGGAGAATTTAGTCAGGACATCAGAATGAGTATGGGCTACGGAAATCTGGATCAGCTCGATACCCATCCAGCCAGGGACTCTGTGGACTATGTGTATTTAGGGTTGGAGTTTGGGACAAACTTTAGCCTGGGTCCCTTTTAGCCATGAAAAATTTGTCTCTTCTCGTTCTGACATTTCTGGTAGTTAACGCATTTCAGAGCACAACCAGTGCTGCACCAAAAAAATATGCTGCGTTTATTCCTTTACCAGCGGGTGGTTTACTCTATTCGACAGGCGGGGAGTTTCTTTTTAATGCAGGACTTCGCATGCCCCTGCTCTCTGCATCCAGACCTTACAAAGTACCCAATCTCATCTTTGATTTGGATATAGGTACCGCCAATACTGTTACAAGCTCGGCCGGGATTCTACTTACCACTGCCTTGGGTGGTGAAAGATATCGGGGAAATCTTAGAGTAGCACTAAACCTGAAAGCCGCCTACATGGTTCGTAATCTTAACGATATGGATACTGATACACATCAGACTCACTATCGTGGTCAAATCATAGAACTGGTGTTTTCACCTTTTTTCAAGTTCGGATTCGGACGATTTGAACAAACAAACAGCCTGCCGTTTCGAGAAAAAGAAACAGTAAGACGGGCCTATTTTGGACTAGGGTTTTAGTTCAACTCCATCATCGCCTTCACATGCTCACGCACACTGTCGGCCAGCGCTTCTAAATGATATCCCCCTTCCAGGGCAGAGATGACGCGCCCTTCAGCCGTTTTGTTGGCGAGCGATACAATTCTCTGTGTAATCCAATAGTAATCACCTGCATGGAGATTGATATTGGCGAGCGGGTCGTGTTTGTGGGCATCGAACCCTGCCGAAACCAGATAGAGTTCGGCGCGAAAGTCCTGTAACTGAGGAAGCCACTCCCGCTCGAACATGTCTTGATAGTCCAGCCCGGTGGAACCTGCCTGCATGGCCTGGTTATTACATCTATCACTAAGCGGATCGAGTCCACTATAGGGAAACAAAGGGTTTTGAAAACTGGAAAAAAGACGGATGCCCGCTTTATCCGAAATGATTTCTTCCGTGCCGTTACCATGATGTACATCAAAATCAATAATGGCCACCCGCTCCACACCGTATGCTCTTTGTGCATGCAAGGCCGCTAAAGCAATATTGTTAAAAAAGCAAAAGCCCATGGCGCGATCACGTTCAGCATGATGACCCGGTGGACGCACGGGGCAAAAGGCTCGCTGATACTTCCCTTGCATGACGAGATCCGTCGCCTGTATCAAGGCACCGACAGCATGTAGGGCACCACTAAGGGTAAAGGTATTCATGGACGTGGACGAATCAACCCAGGCATAACCAAAGCCGGGTGCCGAAGCAAAGATATTTTCGATGTAGTCCGGCTCGTGCGCCAGTGCCAATTGTTCTTTGCTGGCCTGGGGCGATTGATAGAAATCCAGATTGGGTTTTAGATCTGGGCTGCGCAAGGCATCCATCACACTGGCGAGACGAGCCGGTGATTCGGGATGACCCAGGCCCATCTCGTGGAGAAAGCAATCCTCATGGGTGCATATCGCCAGTTTCATGTTTCGTTAAGTAACTCAATAAAGTCCTTTTCGTTTAACACTTGTACACCAAGGGCATTGGCCTTGTCCAGTTTGGAGCCCGCTTCGGTGCCGGCCACTACAAAATCGGTCTTTTTAGACACGCTGCCTGTGACTTTTGCACCTAATGCCTGGAGTTTTGCCTTGGCTTCATCACGCGTCATCTCACTTAAGGTGCCAGTCAGAACGAAGGTCTTACCCTTCAAGCGTTGCTCACTCGCATCCACTATTTTTGGTTCTGGCCAATGAATACCTGCCTTTGCCAACTTAAGCAACACCTCTCGATTGTGGGGCTGATGAAAAAAGGTGACGATATGACGCGCCACCACGGGCCCGATATCCTGTATCGCCTGCAGTTGCTCTTCGTTCGCCGCAGCAAGGGCATCCAGGGAAACGAAGTGAGAAGCCAGTGACGCTGCTGTTGCCTCACCCACCTCACGAATACCCAAGGCATAAAGAAAGCGTGCGAAAGTCGTCTCCTTGCTCTTGGTGAGCGCTTTTGCCAGATTCTCGGCCGACTTGTTCCCCATGCGTTCAAGTCCAGCCAACACGTCCACCTCCAGGGCATAGAGATCGGCCATGTCTTTGATATAGCCGCCGTCTGCCAGCTGTTCGACCAGCTTGTCACCCAGGCCATCGATATCCATAGCCTTACGCGAGGCAAAGTGTTTTATCGCCTCCTTGCGCTGTGCTGGGCAAAACAGACCACCGCTGCAACGGGCCACGGCCTCGCCTTCGATGCGTATCACTTCGGAATCACACTCGGGGCACGTCTTGGGTAACACAAACTTGCTTGTTTTCTCAGGCCTATGAGACAAGACCACACTCACCACTTCCGGGATCACGTCCCCTGCCCGCCTTACGATTACCGTGTCACCGATGCGCACGTCTTTGCGTTCCACTTCGTCCTGATTGTGCAGCGTGGCATTGGTGACCGTCACACCGCCCACAAAAACCGGTTTGAGACGAGCGACCGGTGTAATGGCTCCGGTGCGGCCCACTTGAACATCGATGTTTTCCACCACGGTCATTTCTTCTTGCGCAGGAAATTTATGGGCGATGGCCCAACGTGGTGCGCGTGAGACAAATCCCATCTCTTGTTGTTGCTTGAAGTCGTCTACCTTGTAAACCACCCCATCAATTTCATAACTCAGTTGTGAACGCTGTGCGAGTAGATTTTGATAATAGACTAGCAATGCGTTCGTCCCCCTACAGGGTTTACCCAAAGGATTAACGGGCAAACCAAACGCCTTGAGCTTGTTCATCAATTGTGAATGCGACTGGGCGATTGTCTCACTGCATTCACCCAGACCATAACAATAAATTGTTAAAGGACGAGCTGCGGTAATACGGGAATCCAGTTGTCGCAGACTCCCTGCTGCAGCATTGCGGGGATTGGCGAAGGTCTTTTCTTCGTTGTCTCGCTGACGTTGATTGAGCTTTTCAAAACCGTCCAGTGGCATAAAGACTTCGCCGCGTACTTCTAAGAGATCGGGAATGTTTTTTCCCAGAAGTTTTAGGGGAACCGACTGGATGGTGCGCACATTCTGTGTCACGTCTTCACCCTGCGCTCCATCACCGCGTGTTGCCGCCGTTACCAGTTTCCCTTGTTCATAACGTAACGAAATAGCCAGGCCATCCAGTTTAGGTTCGGCAAAATACTGGATAGCGTCTTCTTCCAGCTTTTCACGGATGCGCTTGTCGAAATCCGCTACCTCTTGTTCATCGAAGGCATTGGCCAAAGAGAGCATGGGAACGGTGTGTATGACTTGCTTGAAGCTATCTAAGGGTTGCGCACCGACGCGCTGCGTGGGGGATTCACTACTAACGAATTCGGGATGCGCCTGCTCTAACGACTCCAATTCACGCATGAGTCGATCGTATTCGGCATCGGGCACCTCAGGATTATCCAGCACGTAATACTGATAGTTATGATGCTCGATTTGCTCCCTGAGTTGCTCAATTCGGCGCTTCGATTCAGCCGTAGACCTCATGTCTGATGCTCCCTGTGTTCAGGGCGCTATTTTAGCGTAATCCTAGGTGTTTTGGTTCTTGTTAGTGAAAATCTCTCTCTAGTAGCGAATTTGTAAATTTAATATTTTACATTAAATACATGCTATACTATATTGTTTTATATGTACTTTAATAGCTATTTTATCTGAGAACTCACGTCAATTAACAAAACTACTTCTGTTTCTCTTTAAACAGGAGAATGCTTCATTTTTAGAACTTGCCAACACTACTCAAGACCAAATCCTTTCGCCATTTCAAGCAGCCGTAGAAGCATAGCAACACATCAAGGCGTTATTCTAATCTGATGTTTTGCTGAACGCATATAGCCCAAAACTTCGTACGGATTAACACCGTTACTAATTGCATACCAGATGTCTTCCATATTGTCATAAATGTCATAATCCCTAAGTTGCACACTCAAATCAAGGGTCGTTTGATCAAGGCTAGCCTTGTCAATAATTTCAGATAACTCAGGAGGTATATCCGGGATAACCCAAGTTGTTTGCTCTGAATGTTGCCACACCGTCCAGTTCACGCTACCGCTGACAAGCGTACCGTCAATATTGAAAGTTTTTGGATAGCTCAGTTCTGCAATACTTATATCTACAGGAGCTTTACCGTTTGCAATATCCCATGACAGCGAACTGTTTACTGAATCAAACACCAAATTGCCAATTTCAGCATCAAGTGTTTTTAAGACAATATCATTGACTGGAGGTGCCTTAAACGATTTTTCTGAATATCGTGATACACCCGTTGTGCTGAGCTTCATCGTAGCCGAGATGATATATTCGGTCATGGGCAGCCTATCAGGAATGGGAATCATATTAGTAGTAGGATTTCCATGCCATAGACCAGGTAAGTTGTAGCCTTTACCTTCCCATAGCGCTTTTGTTCTATAGTAGCTAACACTTTCACTCAACTGCGGATAGTAGCTTATTTTTTTCATATTTGGCTCGTGGGCAAGCGCTAAACTATAGCTTGCTCCCGACAGATTTCCCAGATCCATCGCGAAACCGTATTGATACTGATAGTCTTCAGTCGATCCGGTAGGCCGGTATTCGTAAAACGCGGCATGATGGGGCGAGTTGCACTCCAAATCTGTCGTACTAACACTTGTCTGGGAAGTTAGACTAGGGGCGAATAACACGGTTCGACCAGGACTAAGTGAAAGAAATTGTTCGTAGCCAGCTCCCACACCTGGTAAACCGCTCACATTGACGTTTATAGAGCTATTTGTACTGCAGCTGCTACCTGCCATTACAGACGAATTCGCCCAAAGATTTGATTGATGAAAATGGAACTCGCCATCAATAACTGGCACATCCATTAACATAATTAGATTCCTTCGCGTATCTGACCATGATCTTGAAATCAATATCGTTGCATGTGTACGCCCAATATCTCCAAAATCGACTATACCATTGGCATCGCTATACAAAATAGATTCGACCGTTTTATTGTCCTGCTTATAAAGCACAACTGGTGTTGGCCGAGTTTCCACACGATTACCAGAGTGTAAAAGTTTGAGCTTTAAATGGGTTCCAGAGTAGGTGCGACCCCAAATCACATTAAATGAACGGCTCACTTGTGCGCCTTTAACGTCCGTGACGAGAGCGATAATCTCTGTAGAACCCGTACCAGTGCCAGGAGAGGTAAAATTAGCAGACCAAGGATCAGCGCTAGTATCCAGTGGAATGCCGTCACTGCTTGACCAGGCAATCGTTAGCGCTTGCCTTTCGGGGTCAACGGCCTCAATTGAAATTGTCATTGTTTCGTTGTGGCCTATAGGTCCATATTTGCTACGAACAGACGAACGAACCTTGGGCGGTTTATTGGGAACAGAAAAATTTAATATGACAGGTGTGTTCTTGTCGATAACCATCGCATCCTGTGCCGCGAGTTCAAATGCATAGACAGAAACAGCTTTATCTAAAGGTACGGACAAGCTATATTCACCAGATGAATTGGTGACCGCTTTACTGCCAGCAGTAGAGCGCATAGTTAGACCCGGAATTGGGTTGTCGCTGGAATCCGTCACAGTTCCCTGAATAGTACCGGTGGCAATATCAATCTTGTTTTTGAGAAAAAGGCAAACAGCTGGGTTTTCGAGATAGGATCCATCAATTGTACTCCCCCTCTCCACATTCGAGTTTAATTCCTCGGTAATAATGTTGCCTTCAACGTCCTCAGTCACATCATATTGATTATCAATCTCACCTATCCACGCCTTTAGGGCAACCTTTTCCGGCTTGCTTACATCCTTTGTTCGCTTTACGGTCACGCAGGCGCGACCTTGGGCATTTGTCGTAGTGGGTCGTGATCGGCCATTGTATGTTTTTCCCTCTGCTTCAACATTGACCCAAGAAACGGGGTTAGTATCCCCATCTTGGACATCAACACACATGCAAGAATGTTCAGTAATGGGTGCATCCACATTCCACCAGGAAAAATGCGTAATCATGGCTTGAGCGTATAAGGCACCATCGGCACCTTGTACGATAATAGCATCATCAATAGTTGGGGTACTTGGGTCGGCGTCTTCTCTTACCCACGTGGCCTTGGTTTCACTGTAAGACCACCAGGGGATGGTTTGGCCTAAAGTATATTTCGATTGATCAGCATCGGGTATGCGTAGCTTTACTGTTGCAGGTTGATCTAGAGTAGTGATGTCATTTCCCATATCATCCTGCAAAGTGATATCTGTGAAAACGACGCTTTCCAACAGAATATCAGAAGGCTGAGTACGATCATTGGTCGCCATGTAGTCCCCTGGGAAGGCCGTTTTTCCCGCATCACTGCCTGGATTACCCACATAGACGTTAACACTCACCGGCGCCTCCGATGTTATGCTACCAGGCGGAAAAGAAATTTCTGCCAGCACATTGCTGGTCCCGTCATTCGGATCTTGGGCGCTCACCACATTGGTAGATGCTGCGTTAGGATCAATTATTTCACTGTGTTGATGCTTTGATAGTTTGACGCTGAAATCAAAATCCAGGTCTTTAACAACCGCGACTATTTTCTGGGTAGAAATAAACCCCGGTTTGTCATATTGAACGACCATATTGTAGGTGACGGGAATCTGTACATCGATCAATTCAAAAAAGCCATTTTCGTCACTTTGTATCTCGTACCCGCTCGCACTCACTTTCACATTTGAGAGGGCATTTCCTTCGGTATCCGTTATCCGGCCCGCGACTGACACCTTATCATTCGTCAATTCCAGCACTTCGCTTCCGGTAATCAGCTCGCTGGTAGTTTGTGTTGAGGGGCCGGTAGTTGAATCATCACTGCAAGCAGCGAGCAGGAGGGCACAAGAGGCGCAAAGGAAAATGGATCGGGCCGCATTTGCTATTCGCATTCTAAACTCCTTTACGCATCACCCGCGCATTTTTGTTTCAGTGACTACGCTCATTATCGCCCAACAGAAGAACTTCTCCTTTAACCAGTTCCCAACTTCCCAGATAGCAATGTATCTATCGCCTGTTTTGGTGGTCAGATCACAATTTTTCCTGCATTTGACATGAGAAAAGAGAACCAGTCCAAGTTAAACAATTTCCATAGTTCCTCCTCCGTAATTCACTGATTACACGATCAACAGCAGCTCGAATAAGCGATTATCCAGGCGATATAGCTAGCCCCCGGTTTATTCACACAATTCTATTGCTAATTATGTTTTACCTTAACAACTGACCGAGTCTCCCCCACTTTCATGCTCCACAAATTTTGATCGCTAAAGCCGGCGGCAAACCCTGCCGCTTTAAAGCGCCGTGGCGGCTCCCAAATCGGCTCATCTGAAAGACTACTCACCGTTCCCCAATGCGATGCAATCAAGGTATTTGCCCTGACATCGATCCCGATTTGAACCGCCTCTTCCGGGTTTACGTGAGACATCCACATCAACTCTCTCGGTTCATAGGCGCCGATGGGTACGATGGCCACATCAAATGGACCGTGGTCCTCTCCCACCTGTTTGAAAATCGAATCGGAGTAGCCCGAGTCTCCCACAAAATAGATCTTTTTAGTGGGGGACTCGATAACCCAGCTAGACCACAGCGTTTTATTGTGATCACTCAGGCTGCGTGCCGAGTCGTGGACAGCGGGCTGGGCTATAATCGTCAGCTCGTCGACTTGCACCTTTTGATGCCAATCCAGTTCGCTCACTTTTTCATAACCCCTTTTGGTAAAAAACGATTTTAATCCTAAGGGAACGACAACATGAATTTTTTCCTTGTTCACCAATTTTTCAATTGTTTTCTCATCCAGATGATCGTAATGATTATGTGACACGAGAATTACATCAATAGGGGGTAACTTTTCAGTGGGAATACCGGATGGTACAAATCGCCTTGGCCCAGCCCAGGAAAGGGGACTGGCAAATCCTTCCAGAAAAGGGTCGGTGAGTATGGTTTTACCGTCTATATGAATTAGAAAACTCGCATGACCTAGCCAGCTAATCCGATCTCCCTCCAGTGAATGGAGCAATTTGATAGACTCGTCTGCCGAAAGACTGTGACCTTCTGGAATATCAGGCACAAAGACCGATGACCAGAAGCGCCTTAGATAAAACAATGCACCCTTGGATGCAGCCGTTTCGATATAGGGATCATTTTGAAAACCATTTTCCAGGTGATGGCCCTTGGAGACAGCTTGCTGTGGAACGTTATCCGAATACCCTATATTGGAAAAACACATCAGAAAAACGATCCAATTTGCCCTATTCCGGAACAATTTCATTCTCAATTACACTACCCCATAACCACCGAAACGCTTTCTAGCGGCGTACTCTCCTCAGAGACTATGTAGTCCAACGTATCCTCGAACCCGTATTTGGTCTCAAAACCCAGCGCACGAATCTTGTCATCATTGATTAGCAAACTAGAATTCGCCACATGCACAATAAAAGGCGTGATCATGGGAACCTTACCATAGGGCGTAAACTTCACTAAAATATTGGCCAACACCTTCGCCAATCCCACCGGTAATTTTTGTGCTTTTGTCTCTCGACCAGTGACACGATCCAGTCCCAACTTTAAACCCTTCATACTCAAGCGATAGCCTTGAAGATTGTAGACTTGCCCCTTGGCTTCAACACAGTCACCAAGAAACACCATGGCCCTGCCAATATCACGCGTATCAACGGCAGAACTCTTTTTACTCCCCTCGCCTATCATGGGAAACTCGCCCTTTTTGTGTGACTTCATAAACAGATCCAGGACGACAGAGCGACGACCGTAGGTGCCAGCCGGTCTGAGCATAACAATATCCAAGCCCGTCTCGCTAGCGACTTCTTGTAAACGCTTCTCCCGGTCTAAAAGCGACTGCTGAAAATCAAAAAGTGGTCTCTTGGGGTAATCTTCATTCATAGGACGAATTCCGAAATCACCATACACCTCCACGCTACTAAGCTGCACGAGCCTTTTGCAATTTGCTGCAGCAGTAGCACGGGCAATGGTTTCCGCCAGTTCCACCTGGGTCTGACGATATTGCGCTAGTGATTGATGAGGATGGACATTGGCCGTGCAGTTGTAGACGATATCAAAGCCATTAAACGACTGCTGCAAGGCCTCTTGATTAAAATTGTCTATTGCCTTGATGGAAACACCCAGCCTTTTTAGAAAACTCACGTCACTTTCGGGTCTAACAAGAGCAGTTAGCTGTTTCCCCGCCTGCACCAAAGCCTCTGCCACATGGCTGCCAATAAAGCCTGTTCCACCCAGAATGATGTGTTTGCTCATGTCCGCTTCTCCTGTCATGAAATATGCAACTATTTGCATATACTGTAGACTTTTATCGGACAATATGCAATTATTTTCATATATTATTTAACATCAAATGGATTTATATAATAATCATGGCCTTACGATATGCTATTTTGATTTCGCTACATGAAGAAGCCGCAACCGGGTATGAAATTACCAAGAAATTTGACCAGGGGATGGGCTTTTTCTGGCAGGCCAGCCACCAGCAGATCTATCTGGAATTGAAAAAAATGAGCGATTTGGGGCTGGTGGAGTTTCAACATATAGAGCAAGACAGCAAACCGGACAAGAAGCTGTATCAGATTACCTCCCAGGGAATACAGGCACTAAAGGACTGGCTCATTCAACCTGTCAAAACACAAACGATAAAAGACAGTCTGCTCATGAAGCTTTACGCCGGACCACTGGGTTCAGCGCAACACCTGTTGGACGAAGTGCTGCGTATCAAACAAGAACATGTGGAACTGTTGGAGACCTTCCACGCCATTGAACAGGAATGGTTTCAAAACATTGATCAACAGCCGCTGCCCTATCAATACATCTACTACACCCTGCGTAACGGCATACACTATGTACAGTCCTGGTTGGCGTGGAGCGAGGAAGTGATTCCCTTCCTAGAGAAGCAAGCTGGAGCAGCGACTCGATGAATGTTCAATATTACTAAATAACTAACTCAAATAATTCTGTAGTTATGTCAAGAAATCGGTTTTGTATTTAGCAAATAATATTTCCACACAATAAGCTACAATTAGTAGCTAAGCCTTTTATTGTCTCTATAGAAAACCATTAATGAAAAAGACCGTAAGTAGTCTGTTGGACAAACTGACAGACCTAATCATAAAAAAACCAAAAACCATTTTTGTGGTTTTGGTTGTATCAAGCATAGTCCCAATGCTTTATCTACCACAACTGGTCGTGGACACCTCACCGCAAGCCTTTTTTCACCAGGATGACCCAATATTGTTAAAATACGATCAATTTCTTGATCAGTATGAGAGGGATGAAGTCGCTGTTTTACTCTTAGAACATGACAATATTTTCTCTAATCAATTCCTGCAAGTTCTAAAGAATATCCACCAGGACCTGGAAAGTACCACGCCTTTTGTAGAAGAAGTGGCCAGCTTGATTAACACCACTTCCATCAAAGGTAGAAATAATGAGCTAGTGGTAAAAGACTTGCTCGATGATTGGCCTCAGAGCGAGCAGGCGTTTTCAGACCTTCGCCAGGATGTGTTAAGCCATCCGCTCTATCCAAATCTACTCATTTCCAAGGATGCGCGCTACACCACTATTGTAGTTCGATCGCTCGCGTTTAATAGTGAAACAAAAAACAGTGTAGACGAGCTACTCGACGGTTTTGAATCGACCCAAGAAGAATCACAACGAACCGATTTCAAAAAGCTTGACGCAAAACAACTAAATAAGTTTAACGAATCCATTCTTGATCTCGTTAAAAAATATCAGACACCCGACACAAAAATATATACTGGTGGGTTGTCCCTGTCTAACCATGAAATCATTGTCGGCTTAAATAAGGAAATCCCTTTATTCACCGGGCTGGCGATTTTATTGATCGCCCTGTTCCTGTATCTACTCTTTGGTCGCATAAGCGGCGTTGTAATTCCCATTACCCTGGTTTGCACCGCTTTGCTGAGTACATTAGGCATTATGACTTTTTTTCAAGT
>Ga0224501_10002212_pt1 | contig 15224 bp, 6 predicted proteins | sample SF_Oct11_sed_USG_4_FD_169105 | JGI IMG/M metagenome (GOLD analysis project Ga0224501, IMG submission 169105) | Sediment microbial communities from San Francisco Bay, California, United States - SF_Oct11_sed_USGS_8_1 | ecosystem: Environmental > Aquatic > Marine > Sediment | place: USA...
ATCTAAACACAGATCCAGTAGTCAAGCTGCTGATCACTATATAGACTTATATGATCTAAACAGAAAATGAACTTGTTTTTCCTGTTTTAGCAAATTCACTCAATGTACAACGTATTCATGATGTAAGCCATCGTTTGTTAATTTTTGATGAGAATACAAAATAGGAATAAATAATTTGGAGTCAGCATGGCCCCCGATTGATCTCGTTCAGCAAGGCAAGCGTATAAAGGTTGTTCGGCATTAGCAAGGGCTATTCTGTACAAACTTTCATTGGTAAATTATTTCATATGAACTGACCAATAAGTAACCAGAGAAATATCATCTCCTTAGCCATCAGGCATTGGTAGAGTGGTAGAGAAAACATCGTAAGTTTGCTAAGTCGATAATTTTCCGGCTGAAGAGAACAAAGGATTTGACTCGCCCACGCAAGTTTTTACCGACTGTCTAAGGTGAATCCGACGAGACCTCGGACACACTTTAGTAATCCACGTTAAAGGAGTTATATCACGGTCGAATGTATATGCACTTTCGGAGTAGTGTTCCCCATTATTAAAGGGAAGCAACTCCACATTCATTCGAGCGATAGCGAGTGGTCTTTTTCCAAAGAACCAATATCGGTCACCGGAATAACTACGGCCAGAATGGCCAAAATCGAAAGAAAATGAGATCTCATTACTAAAACTTAGTAACCTAGTGATCTTTACTCCCTCATAACATCAGTAGAACTCAAAATTAAATGTAATATTGGAGAAGGTTGAAGTTATATTTTTCCTAGCTTCTAAATTCTAGTCTAACCACCGTAATTAACTTTTCTGGGAAACTGAATCCACAGCTACTGTACATGGGTCACGGGTTAGAGCTACTGAGCCACTAATATATCCCTTGAGTTACATATTAATAGCCCAATTTTACATACCTTTGTTGCCCCGCTTGACACTGGGGTGATCAATGATTTCACACAATGCAGTCACACTCATATGTTCACCAAATATGCCATTCCTCCAGCCGGTATGAGACCAGGGACTGTAGCCCATAGCCACACTAGGTTCAGCACACAGATATGTGCCTTCTCCAAAAAGTGACGTCTACAATGAATAAATCATGGTGTCAGACTAGGCTGGTCTAATTAGAGGCAATGAGTTTTCATCCAGAAGTGGGCTGGTTGGGTACAAGGGTTGAATAGTGTGTTGGGACTTTCCGAGTTGTGTTCCCCATTCTTAAAGGGAGACAACTCCGCATTCCTTCCAGCGATAGCGAGTGGTCTTTTCCCAAAAAACAAATATCCGCCACTCGAATAATTACGGCCCGAATGGCCCAAATAGAAAGAAACTTAGTAACCTAATGATCTTTACCCCTCATAACATCGGGTAGAGAACTAAAAACCGAATGTCATATTGGAGAAAGTTGAAGTTATAAAAAGTGCTTTGCTGGTTTTCCCTAGCCCTAAATAGAGGCCGTTGCGCTTGGGCCATTGCGCAGTAATGGCACTAAGGCTCGCTGACAGAGGTGACAAACTGTACTCTGGAACCCTATTTCTACATTTTTGTTGAATATTTTCTCTATTCAGACTTGTGTAACTACAGTTCTAGTATACACCTGCAAGAAGATTTTCCAAACATCAGTGCGTAAGCCGAAAAATCAATGCGAACACCAACAGCTGTGTTAATTTCCTATCTCAAGGCCAATTCTGTTGCGTCAACGGTCTGAAAAGTGCGTTGCCGAGGGCTATGAATATGCGCATTGGATAGGGCTATATTTAAGCTTCCATTTGAGCTGGGTATTGGACTCATTTGTTCATGGTAGGCTTCAGAATCTGAAAACAAGTGAAGACACTTTTGGCCATGGCATAACCCCTTTAAAATGAATTGGCTATCAGTCCCTAGCACATGGCTGACCCTGCGAGAAGTTTCATCGAGTTCCTACATAGTCAAGAGAGAACTGTTTTATTGGACCACATTGTGAATTTTGAGGAGGAAGTATATTTCTCCGTAAATCTGATTTATGACAAAAGATTGGCAATATTAAATCCATATATTCATATCAATGGCCCCTAGTTTGTCTTTCATTTCCATCAGCTTCGGATCGCGATGGAATAAAGGAGACCGACCCATAGAGATCTGCATGATATGAAGTAAGATGAGAAAAACAAGAGGAAAACACTAACCTTATTGAGATGACCATGAAGTCCGTGTCTTATTATAGAATAGAAGTTTTCCACTCGGCTACCATGGTAGCCATAATGTATGCTGCTGTCTCCTCCAAGTGCCTTAAATCTGTCCTCTGATTGGTCAGAATGGATCACCTCTACCACATGAGAGGGTGCAGGTGCGGGCATCCCTTCTTTGGTGAGCTCTTGGATTTCACTCATCTAAAAAAGAACAGTGAATGGAAGAATAGCGATGATCGCCAGGGAGAGATCTGAGAGGAGGTTATTACGGCAGACACCAGGAACGATTTATTAGAACACGGTTGGAATTTTCTTGGAAGATAAGAAGTTTTCTGGCGAGCTGTGTTTAGAGCTAGTCAGTGTATACCTTACGTCATCCACGGCATTGGTTACACATTTCTGAGAGTTAAACTGACACGATAGATATTACCAATTACCCGAATTATTAGAGATGCCTGTTCTTTGGAAATGTTTTAAAAATGACGTCACAGCAATAATAAGTTATAGTGAATTCACAGATGCAATTGGCACTGAGTCAATGACTCAGTAGGCATACCGCTGACACTGAAAGAAGCGACTGCCCAATTAACTCACCATGGAAGGACGATGTAATTTGAAAGACGTCTTGGATTGCGCTAACAGCCATTGAAAAAGAGATAGTTGGACTCGAGTAGGACGAACTGTGCTGTCAATGATATCCTGGATGCAAGGCATTGAAGTGACCGCCATTCTCTAAAAAAAGAATTATAACTTGGCAGGGCTACAGGTTTTTTGGGCACCCTAGCTTTGTAGGTTCACCGGAATAATGTTCGATGAGAAGTCCCGAGCCTCTCCAGTCAGTTAGGCTGTTTCAATGGTGGCCTATGCTCACCATTTCACAAGAGCTTACAGGTTATGTAGTATTTTTATGGAACCACTGGTGCCATTGCCCATTGGTAGTCGAATTGGTAAATTCCACGTCTTTCCTGACTGTGCTATCTTGGCCCCCAGGTTACAGGGGTTAGATTGAGGTTTGTTCCACCAATTACAAAAACTTAGCACAGGAGGAATTTCATTTAGTAATCCAACAACTCATCGAGCACGAGGTAAAGCCACAGGTGTCCCAAGATTACTTACCAGACCATCTAAATCCTTTTCGCCATAATCTGATATAAACATGGGTGGAAATGGTCGAAGGAGATGATCCGTTTTGTGGCTTGTGACTGCCGCAGAGAACAAACTCCAGTGAATCTCTGCGCTTTTAGCGTCAGGTTCAGTCCACGACTCCATGAAGACGTCACCGTTGCTCATGCTTTTTACATTGTATTTCTGGAAAATGCAGTCAAGAATGCTTGAATAGAGGCTCAGGCTGGGATGAGGGGAGCAACCATGAAAACTGATTGCTCACTTTCGATGTTATCTACCAGTTTAGTCACTAATCATAACTACCTAAGAGTAAGATGTATCTGCTGTGCTTGGCCTTGAGTATCGTAGTCGTACCTAGTAAGTATGTGACAGCGAGAGGTTGAACAATTTAAACACACCACAAATCTTATGTAGTTATGGCTTATTGGAATAGACTATAGAACATAGAGCATGGACTGTGAGTGTGATTTCGTCAATCAGATCCACAGACAGAGACGAACCACATTCCACAAGATAAAACTAATGAATTAATTACTAATAAAAATCGCAACCTGGAGCGGAGGATTGAACTTGAATTGATAAAATTGATTGAGTCATTCGATTTAATAATCATTTAATAACTAAGTAACTTAGTTACAACTAAATAAGTTCATTAGTAATCACATAAATAACAAACTGAACTGAGTGAGTAGCTGAGTCACACTAAGTCAGTCACTGACGTGACGACGCAGCGCAACTGAAGCACACTTTTTCGTAACACCCCACCGCAAGAGTTGGCAGTCGAGTGGTGCCTTATCATTATCGCGTTAGTATGGACTAGGGTAGGCTCGACTCTATCATGTGAAATTAGACTCAGCTGACGATAAGTTACAGATATATAATGAACTAACCCTTAGTCTATCTGTTGATGAGAAGCAGAACGTCCGAGTTGGCCGACAACCCGGACTAGCGAGTTCGCTAGTAGTCAAACTAGTAGTAGCAGCGAGGTAAAAGTACCGCTGGGCGTGTTCGTGGGGAATAAGTATTTGAGGTGGAAATGAACACACCACACCATACCCCACTAAAGCCCTTCAGTGTCAAGGGCTTTAAAAATGACAAATGGAAAAATTACCAGTTCTCAGTCATACTCATAGTCATAGTCATAGACTAGGAGTAACTCCGAAGTGATAGAATAACTCTTTCGGTGCAGCCGCTTCAGTTTGCTTAAACCCTGAGGATGAAGATCTCGCCTCTTTCGTGGCACAGATACCGTCTCTGCATCATCATCGGAGCTATTCTCATTCTGATCTTCTGGTTGCTGCGTAGTTTTTTTGGCCACGATGACGATCATTTACGATATGATCACTATGATTATCTAACCCCCAACAGGTAGGCGCTAGAAGGACACCCCTCCAACAGTTGAACACTGATGAGACACCACTAACAGGTAGTTCATTTCGCTTTAATCTGTTTCAGTGTTTGCAATCAGGATTGTGACTGAGCTTGATGGTATTGGTAGATTAATGCTAATCCTAATGTAATTCACTTAGTAATTCTGCAGTGCTTGGATTGCACATGCACATGATGCAGTAGGTGCTGGTAGTCCTACAAATTAATTTGTCTCTTTTAGAAACCATCTAGATAAGTCCAAAGCCGCAAGAGTAGCCGCCGGGTTGGAGACCATCCTCTCGCGCCTAACAAAGATACACAGCGCATTACGATCATCTGCTGATAAAGCGGCTGTTTCCTCATCCATATCTGAGGTAAAACCTTTTACTTAGCAATTGTCACATTCAGATTTCTTTGGGTTCTTAGTTTGGAAACCAGTCTTCACACTCTCTGTAAGATCTTAGTTGTTAATCGTTCTGGGCTAGGGCACCATCATTTAGCATGGGGGAATAGCTAAACAGCTCAGCACAAATGTTCCTGATTCAACTCCCTGTGTTTTTGTTCCCTCTCAGTGGATTCAGGTTGTGATATGGGTTACCTTTGCTATATTATCGTTATTGTGTCCTGGTGTATAAGGCTGCATACGTACACGAATGAACTATTCACGCAAATAGCCATCCGTGGCTGGTTAGGACTCCGAGGCTTTTGGTCGAAGGTTAAAATCAGCATAAATGGTTACTGATGGCTTCCAGCTGAAAGTCAGTTTATGTAGGCATTGCTCTAAATAGCAATAGGTTATTGTAATTCTTTAAATCGAGCTCTTACTTTTTACCAACCCATCATTGATAAGGCTGACTCCACAAAACACCTGCAATCTAAGCGGCTGCTGACCCACAATCCTTTCAGAATACTGCGCAGTCCAACATACCTTGTGAGTTGGGAGCCTTTTGTGCTGTTTCACGTTTTGTGTCTTACTTTGTTGCATTGTCAATGTCTCAAATACAAAGCTTTGGTAATAGAGTTTGGGCTTCATTCCAAATTTCGTGGTAACCGGTAATAACATACCTGTGCTAGTCCATCTTTGTCAAATGAATTGAAATCGTATTTGCACCAGGTGGGGATGTTTGATACTCGTTGCTATTATAGATTAATTGGCTCCTGACAGACCTGGGCCTGGGAAGGCCAAAGGGAGAGGAAGCTGCGCGAAGGAGTCAACCTGATCTTGGACCAGAGGAGGTCTGCCCCGAAAAGTTTAACGGGGACACTCTCTCCGCCAATTATCCACTCTTCCACAAGGGTCAGTATCCGAGGGCTGGTTATCAGACCAATCCTCATAAGTTACAGCCAGTGTGTTCTGTGTTGTTCCTGTTTGACCTCTTCACCGTTAGGGTGAAGTTGTTGGATCAGTTTCAACACTCATGCTCATAGTGAGGCATGCTTTTGTTGTGAGTTAGAATTAAAGTGAGGAGCTCATATTCTCATGGCAGCCTCTCAGACTTGCAGACTGGCAGACTTGGGTTCGAACCTAGCTTCTCACAGTTGCGATCCCAGTACTCTACCACTGAGTTTGCAACTGCTATTTCAGCCATTGTGTGACTGCCTACGAACTGTTGAATTCAGCAACCAAACTAAGTGATTGATCATGATTTAACACGCTTTATGAATAACACTCAGCTACTTAAAAAAAGCCACATATTCAAAATCGCAAGCATTCTTTAGTGTTGCTGCTACTATATTCAGTTTTGTGTAAGATTCCACTGATTATTACTTTCTCTCGCAAAGTTTTTTCCCGAATTTGGTGATGGCTGGTGAACTCATTGATTGAATGCTGCGGTGCTACTAATTTGACTGCTATGGTTAGACTTTTAGCGGTCTTCCGTCACAGTATACAGGTTGGCACTGTCATTCCATCCTCTGCTTGTCTCCCCCTTCCGTCACCTTTTGGTCAAGGATTATCCATGCAGTTATTGTCCCTACCTATGCCATAGACCATAGGCTGGTAAATGTGAGGTCTGCAGGTAAATCCACATTATAGATAGGCGGTATACGTCAGGTGAAAGGTTTATATTTTTTTTATATGTTTAGTCTGCTTGCTGACTTCGCAGGTGGTGCTCTGTGAAGGCTAATCTGTGTAAACTCAAATGGGCCTCCCGAGCCTGAGGCTTATTAGAGGGGTAGGGGCTAGGCTAAATGTGAAGAGCTCATAGTCACAATGAGAACCCATCGCGGCCGAAAATCCAACCCAGGCTCTCACGGTTGCAATCTCAGTGCTTTTGTTGACTGAGCTATCCCGCTATTTTCTCTTGATTTACAGGATTTGATATACAGGATTGCGACAATGTACCATCATTTAATACACTGGTGACAGTCGTTGTGAATTGTGTCAAGTATACAGAGAAGCGCCTCGCTGAAATCCCGGCAGCACTCTCAGAGTTACAGAAGCTGTATCCAGGTGTACAGGTAAGTATGGGAATGTGGTCAAATGTATTTTGCTTCTGTTTTTACTCCACATTTAACATCCATGTTTATATAGGGACGAAACCGACGGGAATTGCTAAGCTCCACCCACCATCGTATTGGTTCATATCTTATCAGGCATTTGAGCCAGCGGGTTTTGAGCAAGATCTTCCAAGAAATGAGACCAAGGGTACAGTGTGAGACCATGTTTTTCAGTTCACTTACACTTTGAAGTCAGATGCCCTTTCTGTCACCACCATTGACTTTTCTGGGATTCGAACTCACGACTCGCTGTATGAAGAATGTGCATTCTAACCACTAAGCTACTGTCGCTCCCATGTGGACAAGTGTAGAAGCACTATTGTAGAATACTCAGAACTATGAACTAGTGTAGAAATTTTAAGTGGTAGATGTAGTAAAAATCGCCTAATCAGGCATATGGAGAGCTCAATCTACCCAATAAACGAGTGGAGCAGGAAATGTTGACTAGTTAGGCCTGTGGGTCAGTGATGCATATGCAAGATAGTTCTCTCTCTCTACAGGTGGTGGTTGCCCTTCCAACGGGTCAAAAACTACCAAGTTCCCCTCACATTTCTCAACTCGACTTCTCTACCAGGTGAGTTATGTCAGTCAAAGTGGTCGTCTGGCTCCCTGTGTTTAACGTCTGGTCTTTCGCTGTGCGGCTCAAGTACTCCAAAAGCATGATGACTGAGTTATACTCCTTCATAGCCCCTTACTAGTGCAGCATGGATACTGGCCCACTCATGGTGCTATATGCCAACATAAAATTGGTCAAAAACAACTATTAAACAAGTTAAACATAATGACATACTGATAAAGAGTTCATACAAGAAAGAAGTAGCTCCTTACTGGTATGATTGGCATACTGTGTAGAATATAATGCAGTAGATCAATGCTCTTTGGCATTGTATGTAGCAAGGAGGACAGTGATATATGGCTGGCACTGATGGCCACCGTCTCCACTAAGTATATATACGTGGCACGTGACATTGTGAGGGTGACGTGGGATATTCGGTTGGAACGCCTCGTCAGGGAGATGAGAGATTTTCAGGCAGACGTGGTGGCCTCCTCATTACGCACACTGGACACTGGAGAGGTAGGTGAATGCCGCTCTTCATCTTTATTCACTTGCATAATTAAATGTATATTATCATTATTGATTATATCTTAATAGTAGTTATATGTTGTTACTAGTAAGTTAATATTAATTAAATATTGTTGTTTATTTATTGTCATAAATTATATAGTGTGATACCTTATTATCACCTAAATCTCATTTTTATATACGTATGTGAATCCTTACTTTGAAATCTTATTATTATTTATATATTTAATTATATATTTGCAATTTATAACTTTTATATGTATTTAATTTACATGCTATGTTATTCTTTAAATTGTAATTTGCTGTATTTTGTTAGTTATTTATCATTATTATATCAGCCTATTTAAATATATTTATTCATGATATTTTATTATATAATGTATTAGTATGATGCAGTGTGATTGATAGAGGAACTGTGGTGAGGTTGGTCATTCCCGCAGTACCATTCGGCTTCCTCTACACCACTCACTCTCACTTTATGACCATACGGCATCTGTTTGTAGTGGACTAATGGGTGTTACCAGACCACCCTTAGCAACTACACATTGGTATACCGACATGGCTATGACTGGTCGGCCCACGAGTGTCTTGTCTGTGATGAGACTGATGGAGGATTCATTACTAAGACAACCATGTTGCAAGAGGTACGCAATCTCACCCCGATATCCCGAGAAAGCGCGAGAATATACGAGTACAATGAGGCTTGTACATAGAGTTTTCCTTAGCGACAGCGAAAGTTCAAATGCCAGAGCACTTAGGTCAAGGTAGAAAGATCCCGGATTCGGGTCCTAGTCATGCTGAGTATGCACCGTGAGAGTGAGCTGCTCACATCATTCCTAGCTCCTAGTCATGCTGAGTATGCACTGTGAGAGTGAGCCGCTCACATCATTCCTAGGTCCTAGTCATGCTGAGTATGCACTGTGAGAGTGAGCTGCTCACATCATTCCTAGCTCCTAGTCATGCTGAGTATGCACCGTGAGAGTGAGCTGCTCACATCATTCCTAGCTCCTAGTCATGCTGAGTATGCACCGTGAGAGTGAGCTGCTCACATCATTCCTAGCTCCTAGTCATGCTGAGTATGCACCGTGAGAGTGAGCTGCTTGCTGGATTTTGATTTTTAATCATACCTGTCACAAACAACGAACCGAATCAATTACGTGTCAAGCTGAATAGTCTGTTTAATCCCTATAAAATTGGAGTTGGTCGCAATGCGGTTATGTATACGTGTTCTTCCCATTGACTTGTATGCAATGGTTTTACCAAATCTGGTTTGGAGAATCTTTTATCGAGTTTAAAAAATTTATAAAATTTCTTGGGAGGTTTTTAAACTGACAACCACTCCATTGACTTGGTTTGTACTGTGCATTCCTATCCTGAAGGTGTGGTCACGTATCCTAGTTGAGTAGAGTTTTCTGTGTTTCTGAGCATATCTTTTCATATTTCTCTTTAGGACTGCTATCAGTATTACAGCTCTGGCTGGTAGCTTGTAGTTTATGATGGGGTTTAAAGATAACACTGCCCCTCCTTGTTAGTTAATTGCCGCCTGAAATCATAGCTGCGTATTTTTGCAGGTACCATTCCTTTCCGGGATGACATCCACTAGTATGTTTGCTGTGTGGTTTCTAAAACTCAAGTCACAGTCTCGTATTATTATCACCTGTCCAGACTCTATGACTTTTGTTGATAATCTGCCATCCCACATGGCTGAAGAGAGAACCCAGTGGCTGAGCCTGACCAAATTACTACAGGTATGTCGTGCCACTTGGTGAGATAACGTCGTGTAGTTCATTTTCTTATATTTGGATAATTACTTATCTAGAGGTTTGGTTTCAAGACAGTGCATGGTGCACTCCCTCAAAAAGGTAACTCTATAGGCGGCCTCCTCTATTTAATGCCGCGATGCCAATTCGTGGAAGGTGTTATGGGAAAATAATACCTAAAATGGGAATCGAGTCACGAACCTCTGATTCTAAGACCAGTTTCTATCCACTAGGCCACCGCTTCATCCTCTAAGCGTTATATGAGTCTGTACCAATATTGTTTGCCACTCGGTACGCCTTTTGCTGGTGATCAAACGTCAGTTATCTCTTCTCGTTGGCAGGTAGAGGTGGTGAGACTGTCTTCAGGGAAGGAGTTTCTGTTCTCATGTGATGAAGCGCATACTCACTGTGATGAACGATTACCCACCAACATACAATCAGGCTTATCACTCTCCCGATGCTGCCTGGATGAGCTGGCGGCTCTCTATAAACATGCCATACTCACCGTACACGTAAGGATCTCCCTGACAGCACCAGCAAACCCCTCAGAACCAACATGCCCCATTCCATTACTCAAAGCTAGCATTCCCTATTCCATTACTCAAAGCTAGCATTCCCTATTCCATTACTCAAAGCTAGCATTCCCTATTCCATTACTCAAAACTAGCATGTTCCATTACTCTAAACTAGCATGCCCCATTCTATTACTCTAAACTAGCATGCCCCATTCCATTACTCTAAACTAGCATGCCCCATTCCATTACTCTAAACTAGCATGCCCCACCCCTACTCGAATTAGCCACTCCGCCAGTGAACACTCCAAGCGAACCAGCAGCCCGTGTCAAAACCTACCGCCCTGGTCAAAACCAGTATCAGAAGCAGAATCCAGTCCAACCAGGAAACTCCACCATGATCAACGCCTGCAGTAGTAACCAATGTGAATCACTATTCTTATGTTCTGTAGAATGCTGGCATACCCATAGAAATTGAGGATGGTAACGTACTGGGGGCTGTCAAGTTTGAGAAGTATTTACCATGGGAGCGCGATGGTGATGCTAACTACGACCCGGCCTCCCAGCAGAAGATTGAGCAGCTAAAGCCTGAGCTCACACGCCCTGGTTATACCTTCTCTGTAGATGAGGTAGGTTGCCTGCAGCAATGGTTGGTGGCCTGACTTTCAGGAAGGGCACAGGCCAAATCTTTCCCACGGATCGTCACCTGCATGAGTGAGTTGGAATCTTACTCCCAGGAAGTGCCCAGGCCAAACAAAATTTGAACTGCATGAATTCTTTGGTTTGAGCTTCAGCCCCAAAAAGCTACGCCGTTTTGAACTTTCCCGAGTATAGGTATGTCACCGGTCACCCGCGTGAATGGATGGTGGCTCAACTTTCAGGAGGGCCCAGGCTATATTTTTCAAATAGATGAGGTGTAAACATAAAGTTAGACCATCTTCCGCTCTTCACAAGTCAATAGTGAATGCTTGCATGTCAACGGGCCAGCTATTCTTAGTACCAAATTTATAACTACGATGAAAACAGCTGATACTACATGTATTATTACTAGCATGGCACGATGAATCTCAAATCGAAGCACTGGATGGTAGAGTTGTTCAGTATTCAAAGTGACACATTACACTGTGTACAGGAAGGAGTTATACCCGGCACTAAAGTCTGGGTGGATGGAGTTCTGTTACCTGCACCCACCAATCCTGGCTTATACGCCCGCAACAGGTACATATCAAATCTACCCCAAGCATAGAGTTATATAGAGAGGGTATTTCGTTCTCTTTCTGCCGTTAATCCTGACTCAGTTTTCTGACCTTGTTCCTCTGCGTCTTTCCCACTGGTCTTTCTGTAGTACATCTCGGGTATCTCAACCCTGTTGGTTCACTTGGATTCATTTGTAGACAATATAATTTTATTTTTCCCCGAATAACATTGATCAGGTCATTGACTTGTTTCCAGAATGGTCCCCGGTGCACACCAGACAGAGGGTTACTTTACCTGTGGGCCTTCTCTATTTAATCTCGTGATCCAAATCCAACGAGAGTGAAATGGCAAGTTGTTCTCCAAATCAGTTTTACATCGATTGCATCACTAAGCCATTATCCCATTCCGTGATGTCTAAACTGGAACTTGAACCAAGGACTTGGGATTTTAGGCCCAATGCACTATTCACTAAGCCACCGCTTCATTTGTAGATACGGCAAGGAGATATATCAACATGCCCTTCACTGGTCGGTGTCTGGACAGACCACTGGCTGGCAGTTCTATAATCCGGGACAGTTTGTTGAATGCCCGCAGCCCTACCATCACGCCTGCCTCGATCAGTATATTGCTGATGGTAGCCTGCATTTTAATAGTGATGACTTGTGATACCACGCTATAGGCGATGCCATGTAGAGCTTTCACATTTATTCCCTCAACACCAGGCTAGTGTGCAATGCACAACTAGCCACTAATATGAGATTTTATATCGCAATTGCCTCGTTCCACTGTTCGTACGGCTTGCCACTTTTTTTGCTCAATGAGGTGCTGCTGAACAAAGTTTTACAACTTTTACAAAACTTTATTTGTTATCAGTAGTGCTTTTGTAATCTACATCGTCAGACTGACCTATCCCTGTTGAGAACAGCTGATGCGCTGTACCAACTTGTAATGTAATAGTTGCTAGTTTTTCAGTATCATGCCAAATATTATGTGGTTTAGCAATGACTGGATCATAGATCCAGTCGAAGACACACTCATCATCTCTCTATGACAGTTGACAGTGCTTTGGTATGGATTGGCAATCAGGCAGCGGTACGAGACTGGCCCGACAGTCTCTTTGCATTTTTCCATCGTTAAAAGGAAGCGGTTTCATTGGATTCACCATAAATTGTATGCAAAGGGCAGCCAACTCCATAAAGCTAATGGACGTTGATGCGGAGTTGTTTGCTTTTTAATACAGAGAAAAGATAACTCATGATACACTTGTAGCGATTTCTCCGTAGTTTACTTCTATTACAGAACTCTGGGACTTATGTAGATAACGCTGGAGGTGAAGGATTTTCTTTCACCTTGAAATTGGCAATCCACATTATGAATTAAATATATATGGATCGCTAGGTTCGCTGTAAATTTATTGAAAAGGTAGACAGCTCCAGAAGGGGACTGCCAGGCTGTTGCATAGTTGTTTGGCAACACAATTGTAGCGATTCCTGTGCATTTTATTTTTGTTGATGACCTATGAATAAAGTCTGTTCACCTGTTCCAGATATTGGCAATAGCCGACACATATTATATATTCGTATCAATGGCGATCCATCTATTATTCATATCAATGAGGGGCTGACATTGAAGCCAGGGAATCGCCTAGTTAACCAATCGGAGTCACTGGGCTATAATGGCGGTATCTTTCTGCCGTGAATATTCAAACACACGGTATGACATTACCTAGTCATTGTTAAGTGTATATACTGAGAAAAGCTACGTTAGAAGAACATGTTTATTTTTTATCTTTAATCAGGAAAACTTTATGATTACAAATGTAATTTATGATGCCGCATACGTAATGCCAAATGTAATATCAGCTGTTAGTTTGGAACTTTGGAGGAAGGAGAATTGAGTCATGTCATGGCAATGATATGAGTATTTTTAAATAATGACTGACATCACCAAATTAACAAAGTCAAAAAGTTAATTACCCTGGTACATATCTATCACAGATTGTTTTTCTTTAAAATAGCAAACGATATCCCGATCAATCAGAGACTGAGTCTACTACGGATATTTCCGAGCTCCTTTTCCTGTTGGTACCAGTCTCACTTGAACTCGTCTGCTAGCCTTAGGTGCTGCCGGGACGGGATGACTACTCATATGAATAGACACCTTGGGCACTCCACTATGAGATGACAGATCTGTCATCTATAAGGAAATGCGTGTCAGTTCCACCAAGACTAGTCCGATGAATGTAACACAGCTACGTCGCGTATAAATTGTCTAAGTGTGTGCATTACAGAGCGATAGCGAAGATACAATTTATTTTAATCAATCTATCAATTTTACACTTAAGCTTTACGTCTGTAATCCAGTCTGATATTCTATGAGAACAGCAGGTTTTTCTATTTATATTGAGCTTTTTAGCCATTCGTAATTGGCTAGTGCTAACTGGTATAACACCCTTGGTATGTTGTATGATCGACCAGTTATCTAAATAAAGTTCTATGTTAAGAAATGTAACGATGTGGTAGTAGATACTTACCGATTGAGTTGGCCGGGAGAGCGATGTCATGGCGCCAGCTTTATGCTGATTCGAAGCGTTTTCTGCTCGCTGATTTCCAAGCTTGCCCAGTGCGTTACGAGCCTGGAGGGCTGTCATGTGACTGGATGCTGGCACTGTAGAAAAAAACGGAACTTGTAGAGAAACAAGAGAGTTTATACACATTGGTCGTTCACTACACCCCTACATCACTGAACCAACAAAGGGTGCTAAAATTTTACACACTGCTAAATTCATCAGAATTCACCTCACCCAACAAAACATGTGCAAATGCCTTATTTATTCTTTATAATTAAAGGGGTTATGACATGGGCAAAAGTGACTTCACTTGTTTGTAGATTCTGAAGCCTATCATGAGAAAATGGGCCCAATACCCAGTTCAAATGGAAGCTTAGATATAGCCCTACCCAATGCGCATACTTAGAGCCCTTGGCGATGCACTTTTCAGACCGTTGACGCACCAGAATTGGCCTTGAGATAGAAAATTAACACAGAGCTGTTGGTGTTTGCGTTGATTTCTCGGTTAACGCGCTGATGTTTGGAAAATCCTCTTGCAGGAGCACACTAGACTTGTATAAATACAAGAGAAAATGTTCAACAAAAATATAGAAATAGGATTTCAGAGTGCAGTTTTTCACCTCTGTCAGCTAGCGTTAGTGCCATGTTGCAAAATGATAGGGGCCCGAACGCAACAGCTTCCATTTAGGGCTAGAGAAAACCGGCAAAGCACTTCTTATAACTTAAGTTTTCTCCAATCTTCCGTTCAATTCTAAGTGCTACTCGATGTTATAAAGGGTGAAAATCATTAGGTGTCTAAATTTTAGTAATAAAATTCCATTTTATTTCTATTTGGGCCATTTGGGTCGTAGTTATTCGAGTGACTGATATTCGTTTTGCGGAAAAAGACCACTGGCTATCGCTGCAATGAATACGGAGTTGCCTCCCTTCAAGCATGGGGAAC
>Ga0224501_10002213_pt1 | contig 15221 bp, 11 predicted proteins | sample SF_Oct11_sed_USG_4_FD_169105 | JGI IMG/M metagenome (GOLD analysis project Ga0224501, IMG submission 169105) | Sediment microbial communities from San Francisco Bay, California, United States - SF_Oct11_sed_USGS_8_1 | ecosystem: Environmental > Aquatic > Marine > Sediment | place: USA...
TACCGATTTTGGAAAGCTCTATGATGTCTGCGCCAAAGGTATATTCGTAGCTATTGTCTATGATCGGAGTAGGCTTTTTTATCGTGAAAGACTGAAATTTCTGCGCAGAATCAGCTCTAAATTCAAACTGCATCTGCGAAGGCGCGTTGGGATGTGCGTCGGTCATTATGCCCTTGGAAATGGAGATTTTTCCAAACATGCTTTTATCGCTATATTGCAGCCATTCCATTTTTCCTAGTATTGAAGACTGCGTAAATGGTCGGTACGCGGTAATCGGATAGATAACGGTTCTGTGGTAAATTGCGCTTGATGCCTGGCCCTCGCAAAAGGCGACTGCATTGGTATCATGGATACGGTAGTCCGTATTATCTGAACAATTCCCATAGTAAATTGCTATTAAAATCCCATTTGCCCCAAATGTCTTCACGCTGGAATTTGTAAATTCGTGTATCACATTGGGCTGCGCATTGGTCTCACCGAGGCTCTCAACGATATCAATTATGATTCGATGAAACTCGTTGTAGCGCGTTAATGCGTCGTGAAGAGCAATTTTAATGACGCCATAGGTACACATGCCGTTGCCGAAACCCCCGTTGAAATCAAGACCGGTCGGGTCGCCATTCAAATCCCCGCACTGGGAGTCCACTTGATTGACAGGATTGTTGGGTGAGCCAAGAAAGAAGGGATCAAAAATATCGTCATTCAGAGAATTATTATTTTCAAAGCTGAAGTTCGTTCTGTCGTGGGTAGAACTAATAATCGGTTTAAATGTTCCGTTTCCCTGGTCCATGTATACCAGTGGCCTGTTCTTTAAAAGAAGGTCTTGGTATTGCGCTGCCTTTTTCTGATCTTTTGCCACGGGGTAGTGGTGTAACAGCGATAGAGAAGCCGGTAGATCGGTAGGGCTGATACTAATTTGAGATGCATCGGGCAGAAACGCCTTAAACTGAATTAGCTCTTGTGGCTCTGAATAGGTGCAGGAAGTAAGTGCTCCTACTAGAAATATAGAGACAATAAGGCGTCGCGCGCGCGCGACGAGCACAAAATTAGTTTTCATGATTTTTACCCCAACGCTCAGTTCTTGGTGACTGAACTCCCACCATATTTTGGGACTGAAGTCCCTTTATTTATTCTTATAGCTAAGAATAAACGCACCGACCAGATTAGTCAACTCTGTTGCTTGCATCTATTATTTGGAGAAAATGGCTTAAGCGATTCTTAAAGAAATGATCGTGTTAGTATTTTGTAAGGTTGCGTATAGAGCGTAAATATAGGCCTTTTTATCAAATTACTTTTTTGAATTGGTGATAAAAAAGGAAAAGGGAGTATGGTCTTGCCCATGCTCCCCTCACACATCACAGTATTATTATTTTTTATTTCACCCCATCACACTCAGTTGTCCCCTGAGTTCCCTCACAATATGAATAAGTTAAAGCCGGGTTTTAGAATGGCTCTTTATATGGGATTGTAGACCCATTTATTAGGGTCTGCAATGTGAGGAGATTGTTAATTTCTCATAAGGACGTGAAAAAAGAAAGAAAAATTACAGATTAATAACACCGGCACGGGTTGCAACTAAGTCCCTTCTCCGCGACCTTTGCCAGCATGAATATTTTCAAGGTCTGCAACATAAGAGTCGGACTTGTGTGTTTCGTCTGTTTCAAAATAATAAACCCCGATACCTGTGCGAATTTTTTCCTCCGCAGCGGTGCTTTCAATTCGCTTCTTTCGACGAGATAGCCAACGATTAAGTTCTCTGAGCAACAAGTTGGATTTTTCCTCGCTGAACGCTTTGAATTCGTCAACTAAATCTTTGGGCAGGTTGTGATAGATCAGCGCCCGTTGAAATCGTTGTTCGGTATCCGTTTTTAAGTTGAAATCGATAGTTTCCAAGAGGTCTGTGGTACAGATACCAAAAACTTCGATCATTTCCTGCTTGCCTTCCATGGGCAGGTAGCCCTCTTTCTTTAGCACTACCTTGCTTCCTTGCTTCTCCACCAGTCCAACACGAACCAGTTCATCCAGTACAGCCCCCGCTGTAATATCGCCACTGTACCGTTTTACCAGAGCAGAAAAGCTTCCATGTTCTCCTTGTATCTCAAGAGAAAGCGGTTCTTCCTGGTTTTCACGACTGAACTCATCATCGTTCAACCAGCCATTCACCACCCGTACGGCACGATTTATAGGTTTCTGTTCCTTCTCTTCCTTGCCGGCTACAGACACATTGTAGAGCCGCAACACCTCTTTACGGCTAAGGCCCGTGATAACGGCAACTCGAGACACGGTCTGTTTGCGACCAGGAATTTGGAAATCCTGTAGGCCGACCTCAACGAAGGCCAGTCGCGCAATCTCACTGAATTCACTATGAGAAATTCCGTTGCGCAATAGGATGCGCACCAGAGGGCGCAACACCTTGAGTGCGGTTCGACTGAGTTTAGTCTTTATGTCGGTCATGCTTGGGATTGTAGTCCCATGCACATTAAGTGTAAATGAACGAACTCTCAATTTTACAAAATAACTTCAATTAGAACAGGAGCTTAATTAAAAAGAGATTAGACTATTTACAAATGGGAGGGGGGCAGCCCTTGCGCCTGCTGCAGGTTTAGAGCCAGGGGTGGTTAATGAAGTGTGAAAAGGAGTAGAGAAAATGTACGAAAAAGACTTGGCTTTTTTAAAAACATCGCTTACAATGGGACTATGATCCCATAAAATAGAGATGTTACGGAAGCAGGATCAAGCCGGGATAGTCAATTTGTAGATTATTCCTTTTAGATTTAAACGGTTACTAAGTATGTCCCAGGCAAAAAGCATGCGCCAGGGGCAAGGCTTCGATCTGGCTCGCAAGAGTCGAGTCGCAACAAAATTGCTAGGCGGTGAAAGGAACCCCAACTCCACCAGCCGCCCTAGCAATCTTAGCCCACTTGGGCAGGGTGGGGGTTTTCCCCACCCAATTTCTATTTGGCAGTTCTAAGATTAACAAATTCTTAAATCCAGCTATTTCCGGCTGATTTCTCATATTTCTAAAAAAAGACTTGATTTTTTTTTGTATTGTACGATAATTCGAAAAATGTCGAACTATAAAAGTAAATTTAGTGACTATGCCGAGATCTTCAAGGCTCTGAGCAATCCTCATCGATTGGCCCTTTTTTATCGTCTGATGAGCTGTTGTGAGCCCGGTACAAAATGTATTACCGATTCGGCGCGCTTTTGTGTGGGGGACCTGGGCGAGGGTCTGGATATTGCGCCCTCAACGTTGTCGCATCACTTAAAAGAGTTGAACCGGGCGGGCCTGGTGCGAATGGAACGCAAAGGGAAAAATGTGGAATGTTGGGTAGATCCAAATATCCTGGAAGAACTGGCAGGCTTTTTTAAAAATATTTAGATACTACGGAGAAATAAAAATGACTTCATCGTGCTGCTCCTCAAATTCTGATTCTGAAAATAAAGTCCAACAAGACCAACACCGTCAGGTGGTGCGCGAGGCCTACGCCAAAGTGGCGAATGCATCAAACAAGCTTGTTGAAGAAGGAAACGCCAGTTCCTGTTGCGGCGTATCGGACGATACCAGTCTCAATGCACTCATTTCCACTCGCCTTGGTTATGATGAAAAAGACTTGGCCAGTGTTCCAGCCGGCGCCGATATGGGCCTGGGTTGTGGTAATCCTCGTGCCATTGCCTCACTGCGAGCAGGTGAGGTGGTCGTAGATCTGGGTTCTGGGGGTGGATTTGATAGTTTTCTGGCCTCAGTGGAAGTGGGTGAAACCGGAAGAGTCATCGGTGTCGATATGACACCAGACATGATTAGCAAGTCCAGAAACAACGCCGTGAAAGGAAAATACGAAAACGTGGAATTCCGCTTGGGAGAAATAGAAAATTTGCCAGTTGCCAATGATTCGGTCGATGTAATCATTTCCAATTGTGTCATAAACCTTTCACCCAGTAAGCAACAGGTCTTTGACGAGGCATTCCGTGTATTAAAGCCAGGTGGTCGATTGGCCATTTCTGATGTAGTGGCGACAATCGAATTACCCGAGGAAATGCGAAACGATCCTGAACTTATCGCGGGCTGCATAGGTAATGCCTCACTGCTGGATGAGCTGGAAAGCATCATCAAGTCTGCCGGATTCAAAGATGTACGCGTTCAACCCAAGGACGAGTCCAAAGAGTTTATCCGGGACTGGGCACCTGGTCGAAACATAACGGACTATATCGTGTCAGCAACGATAGAAGGGACCAAACCCGGTGCCGACTGTTGTGGCTCAGCTTGCTGTGCTTGAACGATGACGGATGCAAAATCAAGCTGTTGTGCCGCTGAAATTCCAGCGCATCATATGTGTCAACTAACGCAGCCTGCAAATGAATTTGACCTGCAGGCTGTGTTAGCGGTGGCATCAAATCCGCAATTTTTGTGTCGCTGTTGTGGACGCATGGCGAATAGGGAACGCAATGTGTGTACGCCGGTCAATATCAAGTATGAGAGGACTGCCTCCGAGAAATAAACCATATGGAAACAATTAGCGCATACGAACCCCAAATCAGACTGGCCTTTTTTTTCGGCACATTTGTACTTATTGCTTTGTGGGAATTTTTAGCTCCCAGACGTGCGCTTACGGTTTCCAAAGTACTACGCTGGACCAATAATATCGGACTGGTCTTTCTAAACACGCTCATTCTCAGGCTGCTTTTCCCTGCTGCCGCCGTGGGTGTGGCGCTCTTTACGGTTGAACATGGTTGGGGGCTCTTGAATATTTACTCCCTATCCTTGCCACTGGCCGTTTTCCTCAGCATCGTTTTTATGGATCTCATCATCTATCTGCAACACGTGTTAGTCCATGCTGTGCCGGCGCTTTGGCGCCTGCATCGGGTGCATCATGCGGATTTAGACTACGATGTCACCACGGGCGCTCGTTTTCATCCCATTGAAATAATACTCTCCATGCTGATCAAGTTTGCTACTATCGTCGTCTTAGGGCCTCCAGTGATTGCAGTGATTATGTTTGAAATCATACTCAGCTCCATGGCGATGTTTAATCACGGCAATATAAAACTTCCTTTGGGGCTGGACAAAATCATTCGTGTCTTACTTGTAACGCCTGATATGCATCGTGTTCATCACTCTGTGATAGATCATGAGGCCAATAGTAATTTTGGGTTTAGCCTTTCTATTTGGGATCGTTTATTTGGAACTTATCGTGATCAACCACAAAGAGGACATGAGAATATGACGATCGGAATCAACCGATTTCGTGAACTCAAACAAGTCGCCTGGTTACCGGGTATCCTGAGTTTACCTTTTAAAGGTAAGGTCACAGATTACGCCATCAACCGTCGAAATTGGGACGACAAAAAAGACTAGTCCCGACAATAAAACACTTTCCATTCGGCACAAAAAAAGCAGATCACAGCCTAGAGTCAATTCACTGACAGGAATGGCTGCGTTAGATGGAAGCCCTCACCGAAATCAAAATTATTATGACCATCGCCCTGGTGTTTTACGCTACGGCGATTGTTCTTGGTAAAAAGCACAGAAAGTGGGGCGTTCCCCGCTGGTGTCACATCTCGGCAGGTGTTACGGGATTTGTTTTGGACATGTGGGCCACCTGGATGATGGAGCAGCTAAGGGATCACTCCACAAGCAACTTCTTTGATAACTGGTTTCTAGTCGGTCACACCGTGGTATCTACTCTGGCCATTGTACTCTTCCTGGGTATGATCACTTTGGGCTTGACCCGAAAGATCAATATACATCGATTTGTGGCCTGGTATGCCTTCGTTCCGGTGTGGTTTCTATCCTATACCAGCGGCATTGCCTTGGTATCGATGGATAGTAATGAATACCTCGCGGCCACTGAGCAAGTCCCGGTTGTTTTAAAGCAAGGGGCTCCTACGCAACCCAGCGCCATAATCCCGCAGGGCGTTATACGTTAGGCTTGTCGTTTGAAGTCCAGTATTTCCTGGGAGTGATAGGTTTTAACACAATCATTTATTGATTTCTTGACCACGGCGCCATACATCCGCGCATCGGTTTTAATCCATTCGTCAATCAGTGCTTCATCCAGTCCTGCTTCTGTTAGGGCCTCGTGTAAAAGTTCGTGGCGCAGATTAAACAGTTCATCGGTAACATTGATGTGTTGATGTGCGCTTTTGGGCGTCTTTCCCGCGTACAGATTGGGGCCTCCCATTAGATATTGCATGAAATCTGTTTGTTGTGCTTCCAGTACTTCCTGCGGTTTGTGGGCGAAGTATTTTCCCAGCCAGGGATGGGCATAGCATTTGGTATAAAAGATTGAATGGACTCGTACCAGGGTAGGTCTGCCCCCGACGCGGTCAAACAGTGTTTTATCAGTCACATACATGGCGTTTCTCGCTCTGGTTTTTAAAGTTGCATTCTGATTGCATCTTATATCGACAGGAATACAGATTGGTTAATACACAAAGCTGGAAACTGTGACCGAGCGCAAGCTTTGTAGACACGCCCTAGGGCGGTGCAAGGGAGTCGCTGCCAGCCATTGCTTTGTCAGGACTTTTTGATATCATAGGCCGCGTTTTGATATTAGAATCCATCTCGATGAGAATGGATCTGGATCAGCGAGGCAATCGCTGCATACCTGTCGGCCATATGTACTTAAAAATCAGTACTTGTGGTTCAAACCTCTGAAGGGCACAGGTATAATCCCACCCAATCGATCAGAATGCGAAAGTGGCGGAATTGGTAGACGCACTGGATTTAGGTTCCAGCGGGGCGACCCGTGAGAGTTCGAGTCTCTCCTTTCGCACCAATTTGTTTCCACCCCTGCGTTGATAGCAGACCAGGGGTGCGTAGTCTAACTGTGTGAATTTTAAGGGGTAAGATATGCAAGTTTCGGTGGAAACCACTGAAGGTCTTGGTCGTCGTATGACCGTGGCGGTACCAGCAGAGCAGATTGAAAGCGAGATCAAAGATCGCCTGAAGTCGCTCGCTCCTAAGGTGAAGATTTCCGGATTCCGTCCAGGCAAGGTTCCATTCAGTGTGGTGGAAAAGCGTTATGGGATTCAAGTCCGTGCAGAAGTGATCGGTGATACCGTCTCTTCTTCCTTTTATGAGGCCGTGACCAAGGAAAACTTGCGACCTGCCGGTACCCCGAAAATATCTGAGCAAAAACAAACCCCTGAGCAAGGCCTGGAATACACTGCTGAATTTGAAGTCTATCCCGAGATCAAGGTGACCGGCTTGGACAGCATCAAGCTGGAACGCAAAGTCGCAGAAATCAACGACGAGGATGTGGACGATATGGTCGAAAAGCTGCGCAAGCAGCGAGTGACCTGGGAAGCGGTAGACCGTGCCGCCCAAACTGATGACCAGGTGACTGTTGACTATAAAGGGACCATCAACGGTGAAGTGTTCCAAGGTGGCGAAGGTAAAGACCTCAAGGTCATTATCGGTGCCAAAGGCATGATAGAAGGGTTTGAAGACGGGCTCATCGGCGCGGAAAAAGGCAAGACTATCGAGTTGGACCTAAAATTCCCCGAGAGCTACGGTTCCCCTGATATTGCCGGAAAAGACGTGCATTTTGTGTTGGACGTTTCGGCGGTAGAACAGCCTGTGATGCCGGAAATCAATGCAGAATTCCTCAAGTCCTTCAATATCGATGGTGAGGGAATTGAGGCACTCAAAGCCGATGTACGCAGCAATATGGAAAAAGAGGCCGCACGACTGGTCAAGTCACGTATCAAGCGCCAGGTGCTAGACGCGGTTTTGGAGAAAAACAATATTGATGTGCCCCTTGCTCTGGTCAAAGAGGAGGCCGACCGCCTGGCCCAACAAATGCAAGATCAGTTGCGCTGGCAGCAGGGGCAAAACACTGATTCTACTGGTGTTTCCTCTGAGGCCTACGAGAAAGAAGGTAAGCGCCGCATCACATTAGGACTTATCTTAGCGGAAATCATCAAGGAAAATGACATAAGGGCCACAAAAGAGGCAGTGCGAGCAGAGGTTGAGCGCATGGCCGCTTCTTACGGAGATCCACAGGCCGTGGTGCAGTGGTATTACTCTGATCCCAAGCGATTGTCAGAAATTGAGTCATTAATCCTTGAAGAAGCCGTGGTTGATTGGGTCTTGGAACAGGCGCAAGTCACTGATACTATGGTACCATTTAAGGATCTGGTATCGTCCAAGGAATAGCAGACGATCTAAAGGAAAGATAGGGATGTCCGATATCGAGCTTAACAAGAATCTAGCCGGCATACAGGCCAACCTGGTGCCCATGGTAATAGAGCAAACCGGCCGCGGAGAGCGGGCGTTTGACATCTACTCCAGATTACTCAAAGAACGAGTAATCTTCCTGACAGGACAGGTTGAAGACCATATGGCCAACCTGATAGTGGCTCAGCTGCTATTCCTGGAGTCAGAAAATCCCGATAAGGATATCTTTATTTATATCAATTCGCCCGGCGGTTCGGTTACGGCAGGTCTGGCGATTTACGATACCATGCAGTTTATAAAGCCCGATGTGAGTACCTTGTGTATAGGGCAGGCTGCCAGTATGGGGGCCCTGCTCCTTTGCGGCGGAGCGGCAGGTAAGCGTCACTGCCTCCCACATTCCAGAATGATGATACACCAGCCACTGGCGGGTTATCAGGGGCAGGCCACAGACCTGGAAATCCATACAAAAGAAGTGCTTAGAGCTCGTGAGCGTTTAAACAAGATTTTACAGAAACATACCGGTCAGGATATTCAGAAAATACAGAATGATACCGATCGAGATTTTTTCATGGGCGGCGATGAGGCAGTCGAATACGGCTTGATCGACTCGGTGCTTGATGATAGAGGTGGCGAAGAAACAAGCGCTTAGAAGGACCTTAGCGAATACTCGCCCGTAGAATTCGCTAAAATGAGCGTAATAAACTGAACGGTTTGTAGGTGTCAGGCAGTAAGACCGGCTTAAGTTGGATGAGCTAAGTTACTGCCAGCAAAACAATTTGCCGTTTACCGTCTACGGACGTAAACTCTGAGAGCAAGACCAAGAGGTATTTCTATGAGTGACGACGGGCATAACAAGGGCAATAACGGAGATAAACTTCTTTATTGTTCCTTCTGTGGAAAGAGCCAACACGAAGTTCGTAAGCTAATCGCTGGTCCTTCAGTCTTTGTTTGTGACGAGTGCGTTGAGCTGTGCAACGACATTATTCGTGAAGAGGTTCAAGACAAAGCGCCATCTGTCCATGGCAGCAAACTTCCAACTCCCCGCGAAATCAATAAGGTTCTCGATGAGTACGTTATTGGTCAAAGCCGCGCCAAAAAGATCTTATCGGTCGCAGTGTACAACCACTACAAGCGCCTGGATGTGGGTCTGAAAAAAGACGATGTGGAGCTATCCAAGAGTAATATCTTGCTGCTAGGCCCTACAGGCTCTGGGAAAACACTATTAGCCGAAACTCTGGCGCGTCTGTTAAATGTTCCTTTCACCATCGCCGACGCCACCACATTGACCGAAGCCGGTTATGTAGGGGAAGACGTGGAAAACATCATCCAGAAGCTTCTACAGAAGTGTGACTATGATGTGGAAAAGGCACAAACCGGTATCGTCTACATAGACGAAATCGACAAGATTTCCCGCAAGTCTGACAACCCCTCCATCACACGTGACGTGTCTGGTGAGGGTGTGCAACAGGCCTTGCTGAAGCTGATTGAAGGTACTATCGCTTCTGTTCCACCACAGGGTGGACGCAAGCATCCGCAACAGGAATTCCTGCAAGTGAACACGGCAAACATCCTGTTCATTGTGGGGGGTGCGTTTGCTGGTATTGAAAACGTGGTACGTGATCGTACCGAGAAAGGTGGTATTGGATTCAATGCTGAAGTGAAGAGCAAAGATGATAACAAGCGTAGCTCTGAGTTTATGAGCCAGGTGGAACCAGAAGATTTGGTTCGCTATGGTCTGATTCCAGAGTTCGTGGGCCGTCTTCCCGTAATAGCTACCCTGGATGAGCTGGATGAAGACGCCTTGATGCGAGTTCTTACTGAGCCCAAAAATGCGGTCACCAAACAATACTCCAAGTTGTTTGAGATCGAAGGGGCTGAATTGGAATTCCGTGAAGAGGCGCTACGCCGTATCGCACGCAAGGCAATGGAACGTAAAACAGGTGCTCGAGGCCTGCGTTCTATCCTTGAAAATGCGCTACTGGACATTATGTATGAATTACCATCCATGGCTGACGTGTCCAAGGTCGTCATTGATGGCGATTGCATAGACAATAAGGGCGAGCCCTTGTTGATGTACAGCAGCGGACAAGACCGAGCCGCCTCCGAATAGTGTACATTTTGTAGGCGATTAAAAAAGGCACCCTAGCGGTGCCTTTTTATATTTTAGCCTTGAAATATCTTGTGCTTACCCTCACTATGTCTTTGAAATGCCTATCTGATGCCGCCAGAGCTCCCCAGCTTTCCACGTCGCCCGATACAGACACTGGCCGGGAACTTGCACTTTCCAAAAGGTGCTAAGGGAGTTTCAGGGTGCGAGATAAGAAGTTGATTTTATTGTATTTTAATTGGCTTTTTTAAAAAATCGGTTTGGCGTAAATCCGACAAAATATTTTTGTCTGAGAGTTGTCTAAACTTTTAGAGGCTCCGATCAATCTAAATAGCGGATGAAGAGGAAGTAAAAATGGATAGAGAAAACGACGATTTGGAATTTTCCACCGAGGATGAGCAAAGTGTAGTTACCCCGGTCCTGCCATTGCGTGATGTCGTAGTCTATCCGCATATGGTGATTCCCTTGTTTGTTGGCCGTGAAAAATCCATTCGAGCACTAGAGGCCGCAATGGAAGATGACAAGCAGGTGTTGCTCGTTGCGCAGAAGAGTGCGGCTGAAGATGAGCCGGCTGAAGAAGATATCTATCGCATCGGTACCATCTCCAGTATCTTGCAGCTACTCAAGCTGCCAGACGGAACGGTTAAGGTATTGGTTGAAGGCCTGGAGCGAGCTGAAATAGATGATTTCTTACCGAGCGAAGAATATTTTTCCGCAAAGGTTACACCTGTCCCAGCCGAACCTTTGGATGAACGCGAGACTGAAGTATTGATGCGTTCTGTGCTCACGCAATTTGATCAATACGTAAAATTAAATAAAAAGATCCCACCTGAAATTCTCACTTCACTGGCGGGTATTGATGAGCCGGGTCGGCTTGCAGATACGATTGCAGCTCACATGGCGTTAAAGATTGATGAGAAACAGCAGATCCTTGAAACGAACAATTTACGAGAACGTTTTGAACACCTCATGGGAATTATGGAGTCTGAAATAGACCTGTTGGAGGTAGAGAAGCGCATTCGTGGCCGTGTTAAGCGGCAGATGGAAAAGAGTCAGCGTGAGTACTATTTGAATGAGCAGATGAAGGCCATTCAAAAAGAATTGGGTGAGATGGATGATGCGCCCAATGAAGTAGAAGACTTGCAAGACAAAATTGAAAAATCGGGTATGAGCAAAGAGGCCAAAGAGAAAGCGACCTCTGAAATGAACAAGCTCAAGATGATGTCACCCATGTCGGCAGAAGCGACCGTAGTGCGCAACTATATCGACTGGATAGTCTCGGTGCCTTGGCGAAAACGTACCAAGGTGCGCCACGATTTAGTGCGTGCTCAAGAGACCTTGGATGAAGACCATTATGGGCTTGAGAAGGTCAAGGAGCGCATTTTGGAATACTTGGCAGTGCAGCAACGGGTTAAGAAGTTAAAGGGCCCTGTGTTGTGTCTGGTTGGCCCTCCCGGTGTAGGTAAGACCTCGTTGGGGAGATCGATTGCTAAATCTACTAATCGTAAGTTTGTCCGTATGTCGCTAGGCGGTGTACGAGACGAAGCTGAAATTAGAGGGCATCGACGAACCTATATTGGTTCCATGCCGGGTAAAATCGTACAGAACATGTCGAAAGTGGGCGTGCGAAATCCACTGTTCCTCCTGGACGAAGTGGACAAGATGAGCATGGATTTTCGTGGAGATCCTTCCTCTGCCATGTTGGAAGTGCTTGATCCAGAGCAAAATCACACCTTCAACGATCACTATTTGGAAGTGGATTATGATTTGTCTGAAGTGATGTTCGTTGCGACAGCAAACAGTTTAAATATTCCCGCTCCTTTGTTGGATCGTATGGAAGTGATTCGTATTCCCGGGTATACCGAGGATGAAAAGGTAAACATTGCGACTCGTTATTTGTTGCCCAAACAGATTAAGAACTCCGGTCTTAAAGAGTTGGAGATTGAAGTCGACGAAACTGCTATTCGCGACATTATTCGTTATTACACTCGCGAGGCCGGTGTGCGAAATCTGGAAAGGGAAATATCGAAAATTTGTCGTAAGGTAGTGAAAGAAATATTGATAGACCCATCAAAAACAACTGTGTCTGTTTCTGCTGAGAATCTGGAAGACTATTTGGGTGTTCAACGTCATCGATTTGGACGTGCTGAAGAGTTTGATCAAGTGGGACAGGTTACTGGACTTGCGTGGACGGAAGTGGGTGGAGATCTGTTAACGATTGAAGCGACGACCGTTCCCGGTAAAGGTAAGATGACCATAACCGGTCAGCTTGGTGATGTAATGAAAGAATCGGTTCAAGCGGCGATGACCGTGGTGCGTAGTCGTTCACAAATGTTGGATATTGATTCTGAATTTTACGAAAAGAATGATATACATATCCACGTTCCAGAAGGCGCCATTCCAAAAGACGGACCGAGTGCGGGGATAGGAATGTGCACAGCACTTGTCTCTGTATTAACAGGAATTCCTGTTAAGGCAGATGTGGCCATGACAGGAGAAATTACCTTACGTGGTGAGGTGTTGCCAATCGGTGGTTTGAAGGAAAAACTTTTGGCAGCATTACGTGGTGGAATTGCAACAGTTTTGATACCGAGCGAAAACAGACGTGATCTAGCAGAAATACCAGAAAACATTTTGGAAAAGCTTGACATCAAACCGGTTAAGTGGATCGATGAAGTGTTACAAGTTGCTTTACAACACGTTCCGCAAGGAAAAGATGGTAAGATCGAAAATGAAATTGTTAAGCAAAGTGAAGAAGAGCCGGAAAATAAACATCCAAATCGACTTAGACACTAAATATTTTTAAAACCTTTACCGTTCTCTCTTGACAGTTTTGAGTGAGAATTGGTAATGTTCCCACACTACCCGCCGCCGGACATTTCGGCGGCTTTCTTTTGAGGCAAGCAAAGAAAAGGGGATTGCGCGTGAATAAAGCTGAGTTGGTTGATGTTGTTGCAGAATCTGCAGATCTTTCTAAGGCTGCAGCATCCCGGGCATTGGATGCAGTACTAGATGCCATGACTGGTGCATTGAAACAGGGAGATCAAGTCTCGCTTGTAGGGTTTGGAACGTTTCAGGTAAAAGAGCGCTCTGCGCGCACTGGGCGCAATCCCAGGACGGGCGAACCCATAGAGATCGCGGCGGCTAAAGTCCCTGGATTTAAGCCTGGAAAAGCATTGAAAGATGCCGTAAACTAACGCGCTTTCTCGGGTGCTTAGCTCAGTTGGGAGAGCGTCGCCCTTACAAGGCGAATGTCGGGGGTTCAAGTCCCTCAGCACCCACCAAATAAAAAGTGGAGTAAATCAAATAGTTATGATTTCTCCAGCCGGTTTTGGAGCGGTAGTTCAGTTGGTTAGAATACCGGCCTGTCACGCCGGGGGTCGCGGGTTCGAGCCCCGTCCGCTCCGCCATACAGTATAAAAAGGTGCCAATCGGCACCTTTTTTCTTTACAAGGTCCAATGTGTTGCTTAAGCTTTGGGCTGCACAGAACTGGCCTGATTTTTTCACTAATTTGCCAGATTTCAAAGGTATCGTCCCAGGTACCTCAATATAAACTTTAACGGAATAGAGTCGGAACTCACTATGCTACAGTCCATTCGTGATCGTGCCCAAGGTGTCTTTGTTTGGTTGGTGATTGGTGCAATTGTGATCAGCTTTGCCCTATTTGGTATCAGTAACTACTTTTCTGGCGGGGTAGATCAGACCAAGGTTGCGACGGTTAACGGTGAAGATATATCGGTTAATGACTATCGACTTGCTTTTGTTGAAGAACAAAGTCGCATGCGTCAAATGTTTGGTGAAGGCTTTGATATTGATCAGTTTGAAGATCAGATCAAGAAATCTGCACTGCAACGATCAATAGAGCGCACAGTGTTATCCATCTCGGCCACCGATTCAGGTATGTTTGTATCCGATCAGCAATTGGCAGGTAGAGTCCACGAAATTCCAAATTTTCAACAGGATGGAAAGTTTTCCAAATCCCTCTACGAGCAGACCCTCAGGCAAAATTCACAGAGCGTTGCCGGTTTCGAGCATCGCTTGCGTAGAGACTTGATACTGCAGCAGTTTGCACTTGGTCTTAGCAGTTCAGCCTTTGCAACAAACAACGATATTAAAAACACCTATCTTTTGGAGCAGCAGGAACGCCAGATTGGCTATATGACCGTGGCAGCCAATAGTTTTACCAAAGATATTAATATCGACGATGCCGCTGTTAAAGACTATTACGATAAAAACCAAGGTCAATATCAAACGCAAGAACAAGTGAGCGTTAGCTATTTGGAGCTAAACGTGAATGACCTTACGGGGGGTATAGAAGTCAGTGACGATGAGGTAGAGGAATATTTCGAAGAACAACAAGAACGTTTCATGACTGGGGAGGAACGTAAGGCGCGTCACATCCTGATCAGCGTCGATGATAAAACCTCTGATGCGGACGCGAAGAAGAAGATCAACGACCTACACGCCAAAATTCAATCCGGTGAATCGTTTGAAGAGTTAGCCAAGAAACATTCTCAAGACCCTGGGTCAGCAGAACAGGGTGGAGACCTCGGTTTTTTTGGTAAAGGTATTATGGACAAGGTCTTTGAAGACACGGCTTTTGCGCTTAACAAGGGCGAAATCAGTAAGCCCATTCGTTCTGAATTCGGCTACCACATCATTAAGCTTGAAGAAATTAAGGCGGGTAAAGGAAAGAATTTGGGAGACGTAAGAGACGAATTGCTGAAAGAGTTAAAACGCAGCAAGGCAGAGCGTGTTTACGCGGAAAAGGCAGAAAAGCTTGTTAATCTGACTTATGAAAACCCTGAATCACTGGAGCCTGCAGCAGATGAGCTGGGTTTGACTATTCAGACTACTACCCTGTTCTCCAAGATGGGCGGGCCAGGAATTGTGTCAAATCCCAAGGTCAGGGATGCCGCATTCTCCAATGA
>Ga0224501_10002214_pt1 | contig 15217 bp, 9 predicted proteins | sample SF_Oct11_sed_USG_4_FD_169105 | JGI IMG/M metagenome (GOLD analysis project Ga0224501, IMG submission 169105) | Sediment microbial communities from San Francisco Bay, California, United States - SF_Oct11_sed_USGS_8_1 | ecosystem: Environmental > Aquatic > Marine > Sediment | place: USA...
GTTGGGCTTTGGCTACCAATCGCGCAGGCGCGCATATGTAATAACGTGGACCCGCTGTGATGTCTTTTGCGACAATTTACGTCACGCGGGAAAATTTTAACTGAATGAAAGCTCATTTGAGAATTCCCAGATTTAACCGCATTTTTCACTATATCTCCTGCTCAGTATGAACTTTTATTCGACTCAGGTAGGTTTTAAGACACACTGATTCTGATGGGCCAAAAAAAATTTGCCTCGTCATCCAACCTTTAATGCAACAATCGGTGTCTTGTGTACAGATCAAGCCTTGATCAACTTGATTTCTGCCAAAATTATACAAACTCAACATGCATTATACTAGTGACCCAAAGACATACATTCATTCCGCTAATATGTACAGAAATGCAGTTACATTGGTGAGGTAGCGACTTGATCACATTGTGGGAGCTTAATGTATTTAGAATTCCTAATAATTACTTGGTACATTATGACTCACAGCTCCTCTATTCCAGTTGAAGATCAGATCCTGCTGTCATATTGTTCACAATTATGGAATGCGCTGAGGCTGTCTGGCCACCAGTAGTACAAACAGAAAATTTCCTATCATGACTAACCTATTTAGCCACCTGTAGACCTGTACCTTCTGTTTCACAAGCCGTTCAGCGAGCCAACTGCAAGGAAAATTACAGCGGGTTCAACATGTAGTTTGGAGCCAGGACTAATCCCCGATTTCATTTTAGCTGAAGTAGTTCATCTACCCACTCTTAATGCACCATAATTGCTCCACGAAATAGCTTACAGCGGCTCATGTGTTCAGTAGTGCTAACGTTTATTTTTCACCAGCATCTCCAAACACAGGGGGATACTCTGTTTCAAACGCAGAGCAAAACCCCGACTATGCAGTCAACTAAACTCAAACCACAAACCGTTCGTGATACTTTCTAGTCTATCAAGGGTCTCATATCAATGGAAAAACCGGTGGTGAATTGTGGAATCTGGAAAGGAGACAACTTCCGGAGAGGGCGTGTCCATTCGGATCACTGACACAGCTAACATAACATGACTGATGCATCATCCGTCAAAAATTAGATAATGAAGCCCCTCAATGTATCCCGGTCAGGGGGGTACATTTCAACTCAACTCCAACTACACTTCGATCACTTTCATTGTGGAATTCTGTCTTAGCAGTCCAATAATCTTAGGGCTTCAGACATGGGATATCAGCTGAGTTTTTTTTCATGGTTTACTCACTTGAAGCGAGAAATTCATTCACGGAGCTCTCAGTTTCCTCCTCTTTCGTTTCCTTGAGCTTGATGTCAATCTCCTGAGCTTTTACCTCACTCACCAATGGCTTATCTAAAACTCGCAGTATCAGAATCTATTCATTGAGTCAGTTTAGATAACTATGCACTTCACTATGAAGGAAAAAATAGTAATCAATGTTACTCTATGGATACATTAATAATTTGCACTTACCTGGCTTATAACACAAAATATAATAGACTTTGTTATTAATTTGGACAGTAAGCAGAATAATCTCATACTTAGCTGACCTATACACAGTAGTCTGAATTTGTTATATTCTATCCAACTAAAAATTCGAACATGTATTTCGACAGTTACAGGTGAATATATGTTGTGTGCCGACCAGAAACCGACTCTCCCAGCATCTATAGTGGATGAGCAATGCTTATCGTTCGGACTTTTAGTCGGATGGAGTAAAGTAAGAATGGCATGACGTCGATTTTAAATGTATCTGTTCAAAAGTCTGAATGTCACCAAATATGCGTTCAACTATGCATTATAAACTTATTTGATTATAATTTACGTTTTTACCTCTGGTCGCCCGGTGATAGTGAAGTGCCAGTTTGTGTTGCTGTCCAGCTTTATGCGAATCCATTGATCCCGCAGATGAGCAGTGAACGAGACAAACATCGCAAAACAAAGCTCCTGCGGGGTGATCATGTGGTTTCTGTAAAAAGCAGGAAATATACCATCACTAGCATTATCTACACAGAATACACCATGGATAAGAATATATGGATCGGCAACCAGTTTGCACTACAAGGGTGACCCCGCAGACAGTCTCACTGATTTTTGATGTCATCAAAACGGAACAGTATCATTGGACTAGCTGTAAATTTTTGTGGAATAGGTAAGCAGTTCTGTATTTTGGATGCACGCTGAACCTGAGTTGTATAGTAAAGTGCACCCACTCATTACTGAGTATGGAGGTTATCTGGCAAGGCAGATAACAGCTGGGACGAAGCGAGTTTATAGTGGAAGTTAGCTTGCCCGGGCCAACTCACACTCTACCAGGGCAACCGCTGATTCAGTGTGAAGCACCAGCTACAAGACCGAGTGGATGGTCCAGGGAGGCTGGGTGGTCAGTCAACCTAAGCCGATAGTTTACGCTTCACCCGCCGAAATTCGGCTAGTCTTAACGAAAAGGGAGAGGTGGATGTTTTACTACCGTGGAGTGATTTTGGCCCTAAGCCACAGGTTGGGACCTCCATTTTTTTAGTGTGGTGATCCGAACCCACACTAGCAATTTGGAGTGAGAGGCTTGCTAAAGGCCCATACCAGAAAAACACCCCGCCGGCAGTGGGGCTTGAACCTGCAATCCTTAGATTGCAGATCCAGGCTTTTATCAACTGAGCTATCCTGGCCCCTTTGACAAAAAAAGAGAAGACAACTCGTGAGAGAATTGTAGTGATTTCTGTTTTACATTTATTTGTGACGTCAAAGGTGAACGAGTCTGCTTGACCTCGAGATTGGCAATCCCCTATCTATAAATTCATATCAGTGAAATACACACTGAATATAACAAGAGGAAAGAGATCTGGCGATGACAATACCTCCACACATGAGGCGGTCACACAAATAGCTCAACTGCTAGTAGTTAAGGGATACTTAAAGGAGTTATGACACTGTCGCACTTTCGGAGTTGTGTTCTCCATTCTTACAGAGAGGCAACTCCGCATTCATTGCAGCGATAACGAGTGGTATTTCTCCACGAAACGAATGTCCGTCACTCGATTAACTACGGACGAAATGGCCCAAATAAAAATAACATGGGATCTAATTGCTAAAATTTAGTAACCTAATGATCTTTACTTCTTCATAACATCGTGTAGAACTCAAAATTGAACGTAACATTGGAGAAAACTTAAGTTATAAGAAGTGTTTTGCCAGTTTTCCCTAGCCCTAAACAGAGGCTGTTGTGTTCGGGCCCCTACCTGTTCGCAACAATGGCAGTTTTGCTTGTTGACAGAGGTGACAAACTGCACTCCGAAACCCTATTTCTATATTTTTGTTGAACATTTTCTCTATTCAGACTTATGTAACTACAGGTCTAGTGTACACCTGCAAGAGGATTTTCCAAACATCAGCGCGTAAGCCGAGAAATCAAAGCAAACATCAGCAGCTCTGTGTTAATTTCCTATCTCGAGGCCAATTCTGTTGCGTCGACAGTCTGAAAAGTGCGTCACAGAGGGCTCTAAGTATGCGCATTGGATAGGGCTAAGCCTACGCTTCCATTTGAGCTGGGTATTGGGCCCATTTGTTCATGGTAAGTTTCAGAATCTGAAACTAAGTGGACACTTTTGGCCATGACATAACCCCTTTAAGTTAGGTGTGGATCTCGATTGAACAGTCAGTGATGGTACCTGGTACTGTTATGTCTTTATGGGGTTTGTGGTTCGTGATTGGTCATGTGCAGTTAGTTTACTAATTATGGGGGCCCCACTGGGACATTGACAAGAATAGGCTGTTTAATTATCTTTCTGATTTTGGTGAAAATTGGCTGAAAGGTGTCTACATGTGTCAGAATGACACCCGTGAAACTATTTTCCCATCAGATCACCCATTCAAAAGTTATGACCAAAAATCCAAATACTCCATATGTGTCTATCATTAGGTTTCGTTTGAAAATCTTAGCAGCCTCCGATTGCACAATACACTGCACTTGGTTGTTGTCACTCCACCTGTACAGGTGAGTGCAGGTATAACAGGTCTTCAGAAAGAGATGTTAAAAACTTAAGTAGCACTTTAAAAGAATGGAATAGAAACACCATTCATGGAAGGGGTGAAGTAATAGCTTAGCGGATAACGTATTGGGAATGGAGCCGGAGTTTGATTCCCAGTCCGGGCAAAACCTTTGTCTTTCGCTACACCCTCATCAGTTTCTGATCTCAATGTTAGACGAAAGGAGACCCGTCATTGAGTTACCATCATTATGCTTAGGTGGGTGCAAGCAGAAAGTCTCCTAATGATACACCCTGGAAAATGCTGAATCAAAAGAATCAGTAGGCCAATTTCTGCAAACCCCGGACACTGGTCAGGATTCGAAAGAAGAGAAGACCATTAATGATAACGAGTCTGAAGTTATCTATAAACTGCAAAACCTGTCAGTTGGGCACACCAACAAAGTGCAAACCACAAAGTTATCCTCCTTTACAGGATAACTGTTTAGGCGAAAGCAGCCTGTGGACCACACTTACTGGATTAGTGCGAGTGGTGTACATACTCTCACACTTCTTAGTATGCTTTTTGCCATAATAATGTGAGTCAGCCACTATTACTGAGCTCAGAGGTATGTTACAAATACCACAGTAGTCATCCTGCATCATTTCCTGCATCCAATCGGGCCACAGCTCCTAAAGGACAGAGTAAGGTGACATAACAGAATTCATTGTGTTCCTCTTAGGGATCGGTTCACAAGAAAATTACCTAGTGACTCGCTCATTTTAAATTAGGCATAGCCCAATGTCTAGAGTGCTTGACTCAAGAGCGGAGTTCAGGTCCTAGTCATCCTGACCACTCACTGTGAGCGTAAGCTCCTCGCAGAATTCCTGGCTCATACCGTTTCAACAAGCCTCAGACTTAGGAGGTCTGTTAAATAGGATGGCCAAGTGCCAAAGTAGAAAGAAAGAGACCAACAAATTGTTCATTAGTAACTTCTGTACACATTCCATCGAGTAATTATCATAGGTAAAGGCTGTCCCACAGCTAATGGCCCTGTGTGTGGGGCAATGGCTGTTAGAGCTTGTACTGGCAATGGTGTAAAGTCCAAGGTAGGGTGCCTCTCCTCTTTCTCGCCGCTATCTTGATACGTAAATGTCAAACCAAGGTGAGGCAAACTCCTTCTCGCATTGCATAACTTAAGTTTCCATCAGGAATAAAATACTCCATAGGTAACCTTTTACCTCTTCCGCAGGGTCAGCGGTCAAGCTTGATTTATCATCCGCGTTCTGTGTGCCTTTGGATTCCTCTTCAATGCCTCGTTTCTCTGCTTCTCTTTTCTGTTCAGCCTTCTCAGCCTCCTATAAGGACACCGCAATATAATACTCTTTCAGCCATCATCTGTCCATGGTTGGACTTCGGCCTTCCTTCTCGATGTCTATCGGTTGTGTGGTGCCATTGAGGGGAGATTGAGCCATTTTCTGCAACCCTGGCTCAGGACGGATTCATTCACGTTCCCCCTGAGCTATCATGACTGACTCACCAATATATCTGGGTGGGAAATTCTTAACCTATCTTATAACTACACACAGACATATGATAGCTGTCTGTTTGTTGTTTGGCTTAAAATTCAGGACAAGTCACAGATTCAATACCCCTAAGCATCAATGCTTCCATTACAGACCGATGGCTTTTGCCGAATCAGTCTCTTTTGAAATCGAACTACATCAAGGAAGTGTTTGTATGAACAGCAATATGAATGGGTATCACCATCACTTCAGCAGAGTGAGGATACCTGTGGAATAAAAAACCGTGCATTGACATAGTAAAATCTTGAACTCAACTTCTGCCACGAGAATGAACGCCTCACATAAATCTAGACTTTGACTAATAAGAAAAGGTGCAGTCAAATACATCTATTAACATGGCAGACTTCCAATTAACAAGATCTGTTGAGCTTTTCAGAGGAATGGTTTTATTCTCAAGGTTTTAAGGTTGTGATAAAACTTTATCCAAAGTAAAGGTGACTATGCACTTTCAGTCGCAGCTCATTCTTACCTCTTTTTCCATCTTCAGCTTGTACAGTGGACTGGTTTTATCTATGCACAGGTCTGGTATTGGTAATCCTAGCTGCTTGAGCTGTAACCATAACACTTTTTGACAACTTTTTCACAGCATGAACTTGTTGCACTTGACATGGGAATGAATGGGAATAGCAGAACAGGTCAGTGGTAGAGTGCTAAGCACACAGTCGGGAGAACCTGGGTTAGAATCCCAGACACGGCAAGTTCCCGCTCTGAATATGAGCTCCTCCAATTATTCCCATCTCAAAGCAAAAACAAGCCTCATTATGATGTGAAACAGTGATACTCAACGCCTTGTGGTGATCCACGCTAGGCAGTAACTGGTGATAAAAAACAGGTATTTAACACAGCAGGTTTGACATAACAGTGAGGATCTCATGTGAGAAAAAGAGTAAAAACCTTACTTGAATGAGTGAGGCATGAGGGCTGAGGGTTACAAGAGCAGGATTAGTACAGAGATAGTCGAAAAAGTCTTTGGGTGGTCATCAGCGGCTACCCTTAGATAACGAATGAAACCATTCACCATGGCTCATTAAAATTTTTTGATGGGGTCTAATACTCTGTCGTACACAGCAGGTAAGCACGACTTATTTCTGATGGATGGTTCAGAACCTATTCAATATCAAACATATGCAGCTTACCTTTTTATGGTGAGCTTTTCCCTGGAGATGGGATCGTGCTATATGGGGCGCAGACATGTCCACCAAACAAAGTTCACAATTTCCTAACCCAACATAGGGCTCCAGATCGGGAGTGATGGGTGCTTTATTGGGATTTGGCCAGGTTTTCTACAGAATTGTTAAAGGTTTGCATTAGGAATGTATTGCTTTGATGTTACTTAAAAAAACAGTCAAGTTGGACACTGTCATTTTCTAATGGTATGGAAGAGTGTGTTACTTTACCTTGGGACCTTTCTTTTCTTTACTTTCCTCCACCGGTCTATCTCTACAGGTTTGTTTGGTCGGAGAACGTTCTCTATCTCTACAGGTTTGTTTGGTCGGAGAACGTTCTCTATCTCTACAGGTTTGTTTGGTCGGAGGACATTCTCTATCTCTCGAATGACTTCTCCGTTGATGAGGATCTCTCTCGCGTTTTGGAGGCAACCTATAATTCCTAGGAGGAGATCTGGAGGGCCGAGGTAAGGAGTGTGTAGATGTAGAAGCAGGTCTGCTTTGTCTAGAAGGTGACCTCCTGAGTCTTGAAGAAAGGCTTCTGTCCCCTCCGAACGGGCTTTTCTCTCGAGATGGTACCATGGCAGGTCTCGATGACCAGCTATTAGCAGGAGGATATCGTGGGTAGTCAGGATCTGCTGGCCTTGATACACCAAGCCAGGGTGCCGGTGCACGATGCCGTGGGAGAGGGAGTCCTGAGGCTGACTGGGACGATAATGAGCGTAGTGCTGATGCTGGAATGAAAACATACACAATCACCATGTAACACACTTGAAGGGGTTAAGCCATGGCCAAAAGTGTCTTCCCGTGTTTTCAGATTCTGAAGCCTACCATGAACAGATGAGCTCAATACCCAGCTCAGTTGGAAGCTTAGATATAGCCCTTTCCAGTATACATACTTCGAGCACTCAGCGAAGCACTTTTCAGACCGCTGATGCAACAGAATTGGTCTCGAGATAGGAAATTAACACAGAGCTGTTGGTGTTTGCATTGATTTCTCGGCTTATGCGCTTATGTTTGGACATCGAACCGCTGGTCACCGCTTACTGGTTTGGCTCCTGATTCCAGTGTTATTTGTCAACTTATTTGTCAACTTATCCTTACATATTAATGAGGAATAAACCATATCATACATACGTACTCACCTTCAGAATTAGTGCGCAGAGCCATTTGATAGTAATGATCCATCATATCAGCTCGTTTCCTGAAACAGAGAAATTGTCACCAATCTTAGCTTATAGAAAACAAGAGCATACAGCAGATCATGTATGTATGATGAGATGATGAACCTGCACTCACTGGGCCTCATTTCTAAGTCTAGCATATGCTATCTCTCTTGGAGATATCGGTAGGTTGAGAACAGAGCCGCTGTGAGGTGGTCGGCCATGTTGACGAGCAGAGCCGGTGAGGGGAGATTCCTCCACGAAGCTTGTGTCCGGGAAGATGTCTGTTGGGTTGGAATATCCAATCGCAGCACTTTTTTGTCCACCTGTAAGATAAGATTATCTTGTTTTACATGAATGGTACCACTAAGCTACAATGGCTTGTTCTCAGGATGGTCCATGATTTGCTCCAAATGTTGGGTACTCTATAGCCTTCTTTATTTAGTGTGGTGATCTGAATCCGAGGAGCGAGAAGGCACACAGCGACGCACAAACTTGGAATCGAACCCGGGTCACCTAGTCGAAAACCGAATGCGCTACCCATTAAGGCACTGCATCTCCCTGTCTGTAACTTATTCAACAGACAACATTATCTCAAAAATGATCTCTCCTGCAGAGATGTTCAGCACTTTGTACCACATATCTATATTTTCTGATGTGGCGTAGCTGTACATACCTGAGTGGGATTTAGGGAGTCGAGGTGCTGCTGGTCTCTTTTCTGTGATCGGTTCTCTATCGATTTCATCAGGAAAAAGACTTGTAGGCGTTGAAACTATGCGAACAAACAAGACCAGTCTAAGGTGCTTAAAATCATTATGCGACTGAGGGGGTGGATAGATAACTGTCAGGCGGTTAGAACGAATCGGGTAATGGAGATTGAATCACCAAAATCTGTTTAACATATCGTCTGTTCTTTACATTCGATGCAAATATTTGGTAAGATCATCAATCTCGTTTGAAAGCTTTATGGGGGTGGTCATTGACCATTTCGTATCTTATTCAGTTATTTATTTATTGTCCCACTCAGGAGCTTGGCATTCCTATTTAACGAGTCTTCTAAGCCTGAGGCTTGTTTGGAGTGGTAGGAGCTAGGAATTAAGTGAAGAGATCAGTATCACAGTGAGCACTCAGCATAACGAGGAACAGATCCCAGGATCTTTCGATCTTGACCCAAGCACTGCGGCTAGATGAGAATAACAAGCTTAATGGGACTAACTTTGTGTGGTGAAACTGAAACTGGTGCATATGCTCTATATTAATATTTAGGTTCTGCACCATTGAATGGTCTCTCTCAAACAATATAAACCCACCTAAATGTGCAGGCTCAGGCAACCTAGATGTGGGTGGAGCTTGTTTGGCATTCGCATTCAGGCAGTTCTGCTCATAGCTTTTGCGGATATTCTTTAGTTGGTTCAGTAGCTCTTGTGTATTGATCTGACTCTGCAACAAACGAAGGACCGCTAATCACGACTGATACGAAATGTCGAAAACTAAAAAGATTTCTGACAATCACAGCCAGTGTCAGAAAAAAGTTTATCTACATGTATGGACATACAGTGCAAGACCACAGTGGTGGTTCACTGAAGTTAGATACCGGTATTAACTTAGATTGTGCGATTAGTCTCAATGAGCTCAAGTCACAATGACAACTGTGTACTCACGTCTTTAGTGAGCAGGGGATTGTGAGGTGTAGATGATGTTGACAGCAAGCCAAGAGGTGTTGTATCCATATTTCTTTCTCCACTGGGCCTGTACAGAGCAGGCTGGTTTCGTGTTGATGCTGGTGCAGAAGGTGTAACAGGATTTGGTTTCCCATCAGTGTACTGACATGGGGCTGCTGAAATGTGGCATCCACGGTTTGGTCCAGACATGAAGCTAGGCGCCACTTGACTGTGAAATAATTTGATTATCATGATTATTTTCATAATACACGCAAAATTTAGTTACTTGAATTTGAGCAGAAAGCAGTACCTTTGCTGGCTTGACTTTACCTAGCATCAGACAGTCCCTACATGTTACACTAGAGTAAAGCTCTCTTGGAGTGTGTGGGTGACCAATGCATCACAACTTCAATGACTGACATATGAGACAGCTTAGTCATACCCAATGATGGACTTAAAGGGTTTACCGGAACCTGGAAGTGGAAATGATCTGATTTAGTAAATATCTCACTCCAGTTCGGATTCCTGACTCTGCTATGGTATACTAAAAAGGTTGAGGTGACAGTCAATCACTCACTGAGACTAGATCATAAATGACTCAGCCAGTCAAGCAGTCATTGACTCAGCGACCGAGTGAGTCACTCAAAGTCAATCATACTGAGCCAGACTCAGTCACTCACGCTCACAGAATCACTTTGTTGCTCTCAGTTTCAAGGAGTGACTGACACACTCAGATTCATGGTGATGGTCAATGATTGAATAATGAATGACTGTGACTGTGAGTGTGAGTCTGACTGAGTGTGACCCCAAATCATAGCTACAGTCAGTGAGTCACACTGACTCACTATCACAGTCACATTGACCATCACTCAGTTTACAATTACATTCGATTCTAATCTAGGGACTATCGAGTATCTGTTTCAAAATGAGTATTTCATTCAAACATTATCCATCATCATTATGATCATGACTTGTTCTGTTGTTGTAATGTTGACAGTTGTACTAGTCGAGTAGTTGTACTCAGTACTGTAATTGATGAATTTATGATTGATTGATCCGTCGATGGAACAAGTCTATCAGTATCACTCTAGAGTCTAGTCTAGTGTATGTCTATCGTCTATCAGTATCATCTATCATCTATTCTATGGCTAACGTAACTAATGCCGATTACTAGTAAATAAGTAATGAATTGAATGGTCTCGTGAAGAGTTCTCAGCGTACGCCAAACTAAAGCCTGAGGTAAGACTACTATACCTTTCGTGGGTGGAAAAGCCGTACTATATTAACAGTTGTACATCGGTAATATCTGCAACTGCAGTTTAGCTTCTAGTTCTAGTAGTAGTACTAATAGTAATAAATATAACTAGTAATAGTTTTCTGATAGTTCTGCGGCTACGGGCCACTAAACCAGCTCGCCTGGAATGACAACTCTGATTTGAAAAGCATTGCCCATAGCCAGGTTATCTGGCTCTTCGGGCGGGCGGGGTAGTGGGCAAGCGAAGCAAGGTACGAGGTTACGCTGTTTCGATCGCCCACTACCCCGTCCGCCCGAAGAACCAGGTAATCTGACTAGTCACCCGTGACCAGTGACACTGCCGTGACCAAGCAATTCGGCTCTTCGAAATCTGGCGGATAGTGGGGGAGGGAGCGAAACCGTAGAATGTTCTGAGGTATAGAGTCAAAGAACCGCGTTGGCTTGTCTCTGGCCCTTCTAATTCATTCACCCCTCCACCATGCCTAAGAGCCATGTCTTCTGGCTACCGGTTGGCGGTCGGCGTGCTGACTCCCTACACCCTAAAACCAGTGACATATGTCACTGCTAAAACGCTATGAAACCAGATGACCTGAAATATGACTACCCAGGTGGACATCTAAGGCTGGGCTTGGATGATATCCGAGATCGTCACAGACCTTTGACTACAAAACTACCTTTCAAAATCGTGTGAAGTTCAGCATGCACAGAATCAATCGGCATAGATATGGGTGCATGAAATCCAACACATACATGTGCAGTTAGACCCGAGCACATTGTAAGTATTACCATCATTCTCTTCCCCGCAGTCAGGTAGGTAAAGCAGGTTGTGCATGCACGTTGCAGGGGCTTGATATCTTGCATGATGGATAATTTTGATAAAATTGCACGTTGGTCTCCCATACCGCTTTAAATTATCATGTGCTCATGCACTGTGTGCTAGGTATACCAAACCTTGCATGCACCTGGACTGTGATAACCAGTTGTTGTTACAAGGCTATATTCATCTTGTCATTTGCAAGGCTGCTCAACCTATTGATGGAAAGTCAACCCCGACGTCACCTTCACCAATGCCTCTGGCAATACCACTTCAGTTTCATCCCTTTTATTTAAGATTGGACTATAAAAAGGAAAAACAAGCTTTCTCTTGTAGCCAAAAGCTATCAGCGCCACTAGATAATTTATGGGTCTTAAAACTAGAACAAATGCCTGTTGGATTCCAGTTTGAACAACAGGGCTTTCAACTGTCAAATGCAGCTATTTCTTGGAAATAAATTATTGTTTATTTTATAAGTTATCATGGCACAATCTCCTAAGTTGAAAGTTGTGACCCAAAAGAAAAATAGCAAAACTTGGACCGATTGGAACTCGGACAGAAGGGGTGTTCTACCACCGCGAAAAAATCATAGAGATGGGATGGGGAGGTAACTCACAACTAGTTCCACTAGGTATCGTTACCTCACCTGAAATCTTGACGTGTATAAAAATCAGCACAAGATGAGCATTATTTATGTTTAAAATGACTAGCACAAAAATGTACAAAAGTCTTATAGGCAAACGCGTAGCTTATAGCTAGCACAACCCTCGGCTTTTAGCCAGTAGGCCTGGTAGTATACAATAAAATCTCCACATGGTGAATAGTGACCTCGCTGCTTGGTAGCTTATCCTGGTCAGTGATTCTTCTTGCTTCGTGTCGCGAAGTTCAGGCGATGTTCGTGGCAGGATTACTATAGCCTTCATTCAGGTCATATACTGGGTAACGGCCCTCAGAGCGTAGAGTAGTTCCGCCTGCATTCTCGCCTCAAGCAAAATAATATTCACATGTATCTGAAAAATAAAATTCATTAGATAATTCAGAGGTAGTACGCTCAGAGCCAGGAAAGTAAGGAGAAGGAGCACTTCTTTACAGCATTATGTGGTATAATATGCTGTCATGGCTTAATAGGGGAAACTCTATGGTGGGAAAGACAGTGAGTACCACAACAGCAGCATGATCTTTATTCTGGTGGTTTGACTTGCATATTTCTTTCCGTTTACTACCAGTTCTAACCTCATGTAAGCCCATAGCTTACACAACTATACATCAACTCTATTTTCCTTCTACTTATATTTACAGCACCCCGGAGCAACCCTGCAAGTTTACCTTTTCAGATATTTGGAATCCCTTCATAACGCTGTCAAAATCCTTCTTGGTAATGCGTTCCGGGAAGCACGTCATGGTTTTGATGTAGGACTTGAGCCCGCGCTCCAGAAGAGAGTTCACTTTACTGTAGTTGTAATCATCATGCCGAATACCCATGATGCAATGGATGTAGTTCCAAATTCCGATTCTGAAGTCCTGAGTGTTGACATTCGTGTACCGATCGCCAATTCTACAATCATTATAAGGAAATACTAAGGCAAACAGTACATAAAACAGATCTGTTGTTTCAAAAGAATACAGTGCGTAATAGAAAAGATAGGCAAGTAGTTAAATGAACAGGACTTACGTGTGGTAAGTGAACTCTTTCGCCTTCTTGAACTTGTCATCTAAAATGGTGCCGATGGCACCGTAAAATCTACTAGCTATGCTGAAGCCGTGGGTCTCCCACGAATAGTCACTGGCCCTGAATGTCTGTATACTAGACTCCTCTCTCTTGACAAAGTCTGTGTATGTGTAATCGGGCTTGTCAACCAGATGCGATGTACACATGCGTGTGCGGGTGCTTGCTCTGTTCTTGGCTTGCGCCACTACAAATACAAGAGAAGCATTGAGTGATCAGACATTCTGTAGTCATAATGCAGGCCACTGGGAGTCCCTGGACGCAAGGACACCATAAGCTGATAGGAGTTGTCATTGTAAGCTTTGTCATAACAAGCAATACAAGCCGCAATGCCTTTCCCTGTTTTGACTAGATTGTTTTGCAACTCAGCCCGGACAGGTTATACTACTGAGAGAAGACATTTTGAAGGAATGGACATTTAATATCACATTAGTCTGATAGCAGTGTCATGGCTATAAGCTGCCCATAGCCACAGAGTTATAGAGAACAACTATACGCTGCTTGACTGAGGAATTTTATTGCTTTTACCAAAGCACAGTCTATGGCGGACTAAAAATCTGTATGGACTGTCTTGGAGTAGACTTCGTAGACATAGAGTTATCTTTCCCTAAGAATAACTAGGCGAATTTGATTTGCTGATGTACGCTGGAAAGTTTCCTGTTGTTGGTGGATCAATGAGTCACTCGGGAAGCGGCGTGCAATGACCCGAGATACCATGGAGGTTATTGTGAGGTTGAAAATTGTTTTTTTTATGATTGCGGCACAAACATGCCGGTCAAGCTAAGCGTTCCAGCAGTCAACAGTTACACAACCCTGATAATCAGGCACATCGTAGTTTGCAAACGATAATAATATTTCTCCCTTTGTTTACCCATGATTATGCTAAGCCTGTCTATCCCCAGTAGGAAATCTGCTGGCATATTATGGCCTGCCCTGGCCTGGCACTTGTTCCAATCCGGATAATGTAGAGCTAACCCGCCCTAATCCCCCCCTAAAACCAGCTGATTGGGTATGGCACCATGACAAATGCTCCCATCAAGAGCTAAAATATCACCATTTGTCAGTCATTGTCAGACTTACTATTTCAACTTGACAACTAACTACTAGGGTCAACTGACTCACATTCGGCTGACTGTGATTCAATGTGCTCAAACTGTCTCCTTCCTTCTTCTTCAGTGTAATCATCAGCTTCCTCTTTCAACTTCTTCAGACGTTCCAACAAACTGTCTAGTGCGGCCTGCTCACTCTAAAAAGGGAACAAAACGTTTGGTTATCAATTACATCATTTATGCAGGGAAAGAAGACTTAACTTAGTTTTGGCTATTGGAATTTGTTATTCAATTGCCTAACTCAACTTAACAATTAAATTAAGCATAACTGTGATCCGTTTTTCCAGCTATCATTTTCAAAAGAAATTGAGAAAAACCATGCCCCTGGGAGTGCAACTTGGCTTCAGATTTAGTTATTTTATATCTCACGCGGACATACCGAGTTGTTCTCTGAATCCGAATCGCTGTTACTTTCACCATCAGAGTGCAGCAGTTGGCCAGCGTTATCATCCAGTTCAAAGTTTATCCCGCAGCCATATACAGCACTGCACAGTGCATGGAAGTGAGACATCAGAACGAGGGTGTGCATCAGCTCCGATAGTGACCAGCTATCTCTACCACACTGACACAGACTCTGAAATGAGGAGGATGGTATCGATATAGACTGATCACTGAATCACAGTATAGGCCAACCATCTACTCACTACTCAGCCAGGTTAATTGTCTTAACTCCATATATTACATGGGGAGTGAGGAGGTTACAAGAGGAATGAAATCTTATAAACTCATGACTTCACCTGCAAGCGATTGTAAATGAAGGTCACGTTTATCATACAATGACCTGGTAAATAT
>Ga0224501_10002215_pt1 | contig 15216 bp, 11 predicted proteins | sample SF_Oct11_sed_USG_4_FD_169105 | JGI IMG/M metagenome (GOLD analysis project Ga0224501, IMG submission 169105) | Sediment microbial communities from San Francisco Bay, California, United States - SF_Oct11_sed_USGS_8_1 | ecosystem: Environmental > Aquatic > Marine > Sediment | place: USA...
ATGCGCTTCTACAGCCTTATTAACCTTATCCAACAGGTGATGATCAATAAATGGACCTTTTTTCAATGAACGTGGCACAGTATTTCCTCTTTAATTCCTGCTGTATTTATTTCTTGTAACGACGACGCACAATCATATTATCAGTGCGTTTATTACTTCTCGTTCTATAACCTTTTGTAGGTGTGCCCCATGGTGAAACCGGGTGACGACCACCTGAAGTACGACCTTCACCACCACCGTGAGGATGATCCACTGGATTCATTACAACACCGCGTACAGTTGGGCGAATACCTTTCCAGCGGCTTGCGCCTGCCTTACCCAGTGAACGCAGACCATGCTCGGTATTACCTACTTCACCGATCGTTGCCTTGCAATTAACATGAATCTTACGAACTTCACCAGAGCGTAAACGCACACTCACATACTCGCCTTCACGAGCCAGTAGCTGCGCTGACGTACCAGCACTACGAGCAATCTGCGCACCCTTACCAGGTTTCATTTCGATACAATGAATCTGCGTACCTACTGGAATATTGCGCAGCGGCAATGCATTACCAATCTTAATGGGAGCACTTGATCCAGATACAAGAGAATCTCCTGCACTTACACCTTTGGGCGCAATGATGTAACGGCGCTCACCATCGGCATACAGCATCAATGCAATATTCGCGCTGCGATTAGGATCATACTCAAGACGCTCGACCTTTGCAGGGATACTATCTTTATCACGTTTAAAATCAACAACGCGGTATCTCTGCTTGTGACCACCACCAATATGACGCGTAGTAATATGACCATTATTATTGCGGCCACCACTCTTGGTCTTTATCTCTGTCAGTGCGCGTACGGGCGAGCCAGTATGCAATTCTTTATTTACAACCTTGACGACAAATCGGCGCGCAGGTGATGTAGGTTTTGTTCTTACTAATGCCATGACTTATACCTTTACCGCTAGCTTAAACTAGCAATATCAACATCATTACCTTCAACCAAGGTAACGTAGGCCTTGCGTAGATCTGAACGTTTACCCAAACGCCCACCAAAACGCTTCACCTTACCTTTAACATTCATAATTCGAACTTTTTCAACTTTAACTTTGAAAAGCTCTTCTACTGCACACTTGATTTCAGATTTAGTGGCATCGCTAGCAACTTTAAATACATGCTGATTATTTTCTTCAGCCAGAAGCGTTCCTTTTTCAGAAACATGCGGCGACAATAACACCTGATACATACGTTCTTGGTTCATGCTAACCATTCCTCAATAGCGCGAATCGCACCTACTGTAATTACCACACTCTCGTAACCCACCAGATTTACAGGATTCAATCCAGAAACATCTGAGACTTCAACGTGAGGAATATTTCTTGCTGATAAGTACAATTTTTCATCGCCAGTTTCGGTAATAAAAAGTGATTTAGACACACCCAGTTCTTTCATTTTAGCCAGCAACTGCTTGGTCTTGGGCGCATCAACAGTTATATCATCAACGACTTTCAGACGATCCTGACGAGCCAGTTCTGAAAAAATCGAGCGAATACCAGCACGATACATTTTCTTATTCAATTTCTGCGTATAATTTCTTGGTTGTGCAGCAAAAGTCACACCACCACTACGCCATAGTGGACTACGGCTCGAACCCGCACGAGCACGACCACCGCCTTTTTGATTCCATGGCTTCGCACCACCACCACTTACCTGGGAGCGCGTCTTCTGTGCTTTTGTTCCTGATCTTGCACCAGCCATATAAGCAACAACCAGTTGATGAATCAGGTCTTCTTTATAATCAGAACCGAACACTGTATCTGAGACAGCAATCATTTCTTTACTGTTATGTAACTGCAGTTCCATTATTAATCTCTTCTTTTATTAATCTCTAATGACAACCTGAAACTCAGGAAACCTTAACGGCAGAACTAATGACCACATCACTGCCCTTAGAACCAGGAATCGAACCTTTGATCAACAACAGGCCGCGCTCGCTATCAACCCTAACCAGCTCTAATGACTGAATGGTGCGCTTAACATCGCCCATGTGACCAGACATTTTCTTACCTTTCAAAACACGTCCAGGTGTCTGACACATACCAATTGAACCATTTGAACGGTGTGACAGTGAGTTACCGTGAGTAGCATCCTGCATTGAGAAGTTATGTCTCTTGATGCCGCCCTGAAAACCCTTACCGATAGTTTTACCGCTAACATCAACTTTCTGACCAGCTTCGAACATTTCTATAGACAGCTGACCACCAACCTGTAGATCTCCAATCTCTTCAGCGTTTGCCCTGAACTCCCACAGACCACGACCTGCTGGAACACCTGCCTTTGCGTAGTGCCCGGCCATCGCCTTGGTAACACGATTTGCACGACGAGCGCCGGTAGTTACCTGGATTGACTCATAACCGTCTTTCTCTAGCGTCTTAATCTGAGTTACAAGATTAGGAAGAACTTCAACAACACTTACAGGTGTTGATGCGCCATCTTCAGTGAAGATGCGTGTCATACCTACTTTTTTACCAACAATACCAATTGCCATGTCGTATCCCGCTAATAAAAAGCCGAGCTTATCCAGAGGAAAAGCCAGCATCTAACCCTGAACATACGTCAGGATTACTAAATTAATTCTATATATCGATTGGACCGTTAAAAGGCGGTTCTCGATGTCTTCTGTTTTCGCAGTATCCTGTCTATATCCAGGACTTACGATAATAAGAGCCTCCGCGCCGAAACTTCAAATATGCAGGTACACCCGATATTTAGCCCGACAACGAAGGCGCGAATTATAGCAGCAAAATTACTCTGTGCGCTACTAGTTTAATTTAATTTGTACATCAACACCTGCAGACAGGTCGAGTTTCATCAGGGCATCGACAGTTTTGTCTGTAGGATCAACGATATCCAGCATTCTCTTATGAGTACGGATCTCATACTGATCGCGCGCATCCTTGTTAACATGGGGCGAAATCAGCACAGTAAAGCGCTCTTTTTTCGTTGGCAGCGGAATTGGACCCTTTACATGAGCACCGGTTCTTTTTGCAGTTTCAACGATTTCGCTCGCAGATTTATCGATCAGGTGATGATCAAATGCTTTCAAACGAATTCTGATGTGCTGGTTTGCTTTTGCCATAATAGTTTACTCAATAATTTTAGATACAACACCCGCACCAACAGTACGGCCACCCTCACGAATCGCAAAGCGCAGGCCTTCTTCCATCGCAATCGGGTTGATCAGTGTTACGGTCATTTTTACGTTATCGCCAGGCATGACCATTTCCACGCCTTCTGGCAGGTCACAGGCACCGGTTACGTCAGTCGTACGGAAGTAGAACTGCGGGCGGTAGTTGTTGAAGAATGGGGTGTGACGACCACCTTCATCTTTGCTCAGTACGTAAACTTCACACTCAAATTTGGTGTGTGGTTTTACGCTACCTGGCTTACAGCATACCTGGCCACGCTCGACTTCTTCACGCTTCAGACCACGTAGCAACAGGCCTACGTTATCACCAGCCTGTCCCTGGTCCAGCAGCTTGCGGAACATTTCTACACCGGTACAGGTGGTAGTCTGGGTGTCGCGGATACCGACGATTTCGATTTCTTCACCCACTTTGATCACGCCACGCTCAACACGGCCGGTGATTACGGTACCACGACCTGAGATTGAGAAGACGTCTTCGACTGGCATCAGGAACGGCTGGTCAATAGCGCGCTCTGGCTCTGGGATGTAGTCGTCCATCGCCTGTACCAGTTTGATGATTGAAGGAGCACCAATTTCTGACTGGTCTCCTTCCAGGGCTTTCAGGGCTGAACCCACGATAATTGGGGTGTCGTCACCGGGGAAGTCGTAGGCGTCGAGCAGTTCGCGCACTTCCATTTCTACCAGTTCGAGCAGTTCGGCGTCGTCAACCATGTCGGCTTTGTTCAGGTAGACCAGGATATAGGGTACGCCTACCTGACGTGACAGCAGGATGTGCTCACGGGTCTGCGGCATTGGGCCGTCAGCGGCTGAACATACCAAGATCGCGCCGTCCATCTGGGCAGCACCGGTAATCATGTTCTTTACATAGTCAGCATGGCCAGGGCAGTCTACGTGGGCGTAGTGGCGATTTGGGCTTTCGTATTCTACGTGTGAGGTAGAGATGGTGATACCACGCGCTCTTTCTTCTGGGGCGTTGTCAATCTGATCAAAGGCTTTAACTTCGCCACCCTGCTGCTCTGCCATCACTTTTGTCAAAGCCGCTGTCAGTGTTGTTTTACCATGATCCACGTGGCCAATTGTGCCTACGTTTACATGGGGTTTGGTTCTTGCAAACTTTTCTTTTGACATCACTACTTACCTTTTAACTTTAAATTCTAGCGCCGGGACCCCGAAACTAGCCTCTTCTTGAATTAACCACTGCATCGGCGACATTGTTTGGCGCTTCAGCATATTTTGCAAATTCCATCGAATACGTGGCACGACCCTGCGTTGCTGATCGCAGCGATGTCGCGTATCCAAACATCTCGGATAACGGCACCTCTGCCCGTATAATCTTTCCAGCAGGCGCGTCTTCCATGCCACCTACCAGGCCACGTCGGCGATTTAAATCCCCCATGACGTCACCCATATAATCTTCTGGTGTTACCACCTCAACCTTCATTATCGGCTCCAGGATCGCAGGATTTGCCTTTAGCGCACCTTCTCTAAAGCCCATCGAAGCCGCAATCTTGAATGCCAGCTCGCTAGAGTCAACATCATGATACGAGCCGTCATACAGCGTCACCCTGACATCTTCGATCGGGTAACCAGCGAGCACACCATTTTTCATCTGCTCCTGTATACCCTTATCCACAGCCGGTATATATTCCTTGGGTACCGCACCGCCAACAATCTCGTTGACAAACTCATAACCTGAACCAGGTTCTCGTGGCTCAATACGCAGATAAACATGGCCGTACTGGCCTTTGCCACCTGACTGTCGCGCAAATTTCGATTCCTGTTCAACCGATTTACGCAGGCACTCGCGGTATGCCACCTGCGGATTACCCACATTCGCATCGACACTAAATTCGCGCTTCATGCGATCAACAATAATCTCCAGGTGCAGCTCACCCATACCAGAGATAATCGTCTGCCCCGATTCTTCATCGGTTTTAACACGAAACGATGGATCCTCATGCGCCAGCTTACTCAGCGCTATACCCATCTTTTCCTGGTCCGCTTTCGTTTTAGGCTCAACGGCAACCGATATCACCGGTTCCGGAAAATCCATACGCTCAAGCGTGATTACTTTATTGAGATCACAAAGGGTATCCCCTGTTGTAATATCCTTGAGGCCAATGGCAGCCGCAATATCACCTGCGCGCACCTCAGTAACTTCTTCGCGACTATTGGCATGCATCTGCACGATGCGACCAACACGCTCTTTTTTACCCTTTACCGGGTTATAAACCGTATCACCTGACTTGAGTACGCCCGAGTAAACCCGGAAAAACGTCAGTGTACCCACAAATGGGTCAGTTGCAATCTTAAAACCCAGTGCTGCGAATGGCTCATCATCTGAAGGATGACGCTCACCTTCACTCTCATCCTCAAGAATGCCATCAATTGCAGGCACATCTAATGGCGATGGCATGTAATCAATCACCGCATCCAGCATAGCCTGCACACCCTTATTTTTGAATGCAGAGCCGCAAAATGCTGGCACTATGTCATTTGCCAGGGTGCGAATCCTGATACCACGCTTTATATCTTCTGGCGCCAGATCTCCCTGATCCAGGTATTTTTCCATTAGCTCTTCGTTAGCCTCGGCCGCAGCCTCCAGCACAAGCTCACGCTTTTCCTGACACAAATCAAGCAAATCTTCAGGAATCTCACTTTCCGTGAACTTTGAGCCCATGTTTTCCTCACTCCAATGAATTGCCTTCATTTTTATGAGGTCAACAACACCTTCAAAGCTTTCTTCTGCACCAATGGCTACCTGCATGGCCACCGGGTGCGCGCCCAGACGATTTTTAATTTGATCGACCACGCGCAAAAAATTCGCGCCCGCACGATCCATCTTATTAACGAAGACCATGCGTGGCACGTGATACTTATTTGCCTGGCGCCATACGGTTTCAGACTGTGGCTCAACACCGCCTACAGCGCAGAATACCGCGCACGCCCCATCAAGCACTCGTAGCGAACGCTCTACCTCAATGGTAAAGTCAACGTGGCCAGGCGTATCAATAATATTGATCCGGTGCTGTGGATACTGGTGATCCATACCACTCCAGAAACAGGTTGTAGCCGCCGAGGTAATGGTAATACCCCGCTCCTGCTCCTGCGCCATCCAGTCCATGGTAGCTGCACCATCATGCACCTCGCCTATCTTGTGCGAGACACCTGTGTAGAAAAGCACACGCTCTGTTGTCGTTGTCTTGCCAGCATCAATGTGCGCCATGATGCCAATATTGCGATAACGATCAATAGGTGTTGTGCGCGCCACTTCTCAGGTCTAACAATTCCACTTATTACCAGCGGAAATGAGCAAATGCCTTATTAGCTTCCGCCATACGGTGCGTATCTTCGCGCTTCTTAACTGCTGAACCACGGTTTTCAGCCGCATCCATCAATTCACCAGCGAGTTTCAACTGCATAGATTTCTCACCACGTTTACGTGCTGCCTCGATAATCCAGCGCATTGCCAGAGCTGTACGACGATCAGGACGAACCTCTACAGGCACCTGATAAGTAGCACCACCAACACGGCGAGATTTAACCTCGACCATAGGCTTCACATTTTCAAGCGCCTGCCCCATCAACTCTACAGCCTCGCCCTGAGATTTCTCAGAAATACGATCTAGCGCTTTATAAATAATTGATTCCGCAGTAGATTTTTTGCCATTTTTCATGATCATGTTAACGAACTTGGCAATCTGCAGACTTCCGAATTTTGGGTCAGGAAGGACGATGCGTTTGGGAACTTCTCTTCTTCTAGGCATAATTATTAACCTTTGGGCCTCTTAACGCCGTACTTAGAACGCGCTTGTTTACGATTATTGACGCCCTGTGTATCCAGGCTACCGCGCACTACGTGATAACGCACACCAGGCAAATCCTTAACACGACCACCGCGGATCAATACCACCGAGTGTTCCTGCAAGTTATGACCTTCACCACCGATATAGCTAGTTACTTCAAAGCCATTGGTTAAACGTACACGGGCAACCTTACGCATTGCCGAATTAGGTTTTTTTGGTGTTGTTGTATATACACGCGTACAAACGCCACGCCTCTGTGGGCAGGCCTCTAACGCAGGCACGTTGCTCTTCACAACCTTGCTTTGACGCGGTTTTCTCACCAATTGATTGATCGTTGTCATCTAATACCTTCTTTAAACCCTAATCAGACGGGCGTTTGAGGATGATTCCTACAAGCTCAAAATAAACGACAGACCCAATGGGCCTGTCGACGGAGGCGAAATTCTATGCTCATCGCCTATACCTGTCAAGCGATGTACAAATAAATCCCTGCCTTGTTTAGTTTTAGTGAATACCCAGCCCGTATAGGCCACTGGGGAATTCAGCTATTATGCGTCCTGCTGAGACTCCATCTCATCGCTATCAGTCATCAAATCTTCGACTATCTCACTGGCTAGCATTGCTTCCACTTCATCACTGATTTTATCCGATGCTGCCCCAGCTGCCATTTCTTCTTTTGATAGGAAGGCCTCTTCAAGCGCAGCAGTGCGGCGGCGGCGACGTTCTTCATGTGAAGCCATACCTGTTCCTGCAGGAATCAGGCGGCCCACAATCACATTTTCCTTCAGACCACGAAGGGCATCGCTACTACCTCTGACCGCTGCTTCAGTTAACACACGTGTTGTCTCCTGGAATGAAGCCGCAGAAATAAACGACTCGGTCACCAGCGACCCCTTGGTAATACCAAGCAGGATCGGCTGCACTTCTGCAGGTCGCTTACCCGCTGCTTCCAGCTCTTCAGCCTCTTCGGCAATACTGGAGCGCTCGATAATCTCACCTTTCAGATAACGTGAGTCGTGACCATCAATCACTTCGCATTTACGCAGCATCTGTCGAATAATTACTTCGATGTGCTTATCGTTAATCTTCACACCCTGCAAGCGATACACGTCCTGAATCTCATTCACCAGGTATGTCGCCAGTGCATCTGGACCACGCCAGCGCAGGATATCATGTGGATTCAGCTCACCATCAGCAATGACCTCACCCATCTCAACGCGCTCACCTTCGAACACGTTAATATTGCGCCACTTGGGAATCAATGTCTCAAAGACTTCGTTGTTATCCTGGGTAATGATAAAGCGTTGCTTACCCTTGGTTTCTTTACCAAAGCTAACGATACCACTCGCTTCTGCCATAATGGCAGACTCTTTTGGCTTACGCGCCTCAAACAGGTCAGCTACGCGTGGCAGACCACCGGTGATATCACGAGTCTTACTTGATTCCTGAGGAATACGAGCAATAACGTCACCGATCGCGACACTGTCGCCATCCTTGATATTAATAATGGCGCCTGATGGCAGGAAGTATCGAGCTGGCTGCTCACTACCTGCGATACAGAGATCGTTACCCTTGTCATCAACCAGCGTAATCAGGGGGCGCATATCCTTACCCGCCGAAGGACGCTGTTTTGGATCCATGACTACTACTGAAGACAGGCCGGTAATTTCGTCCATTTCTTTCTGAACGCTGACACCATCAGAGAAATCAGTAAGACTAACTTTACCTGCCACCTCAGTAATAACTGGATGGGTATGCGGATCCCAGGTAGCAACAATCTGGCCTGCTTCTACGTCACCATCTTCTGCTACCGAAATTACTGCACCATAAGGCACTTTATAACGCTCGCGCTCACGATTATTTTCATCAATAACGCCAAGCTCACCGGAACGAGATACAGCAACCAGGTTTCCTGCAGAATTTTCTACAACATTGATATGATGCAGTCGAACCTTTCCTTTGTTTTTAACCGCAATATTGTTTGCAGCAGCAGAACGGCTGGCAGCACCACCAATATGGAAAGTACGCATGGTCAGCTGTGTTCCAGGCTCACCAATCGACTGTGCAGCAATTACACCAACTGCCTCGCCCTTATTGACCAAATGCCCACGCGCCAGGTCGCGACCATAACACTTAGAACACACACCGTGTCTATTTTCACAGGTACTTACTGTTCTAACTTTAACTTCATCGATGCCGAGTTCATCAAAACGCTCTACCCAGTGCTCATCGAGCAGCGTGCCTGCAGGGATAACAGCCTCACCGCCATCGTGCGGAATAACATCTTCTGCCACCACACGGCCTAACGCTAGTTCACTCAGAGGCATGATAACGTCACCACCTTCAATGATCGCCTGCATCTTGATACCGTTATTGGTACCACAGTCATCATTCATGACCACCATGTCCTGAGCGACGTCTACAAGACGACGAGTCAGGTATCCAGAGTTAGCTGTCTTCAACGCGGTATCGGCCAGACCTTTACGAGCACCATGTGTCGAAATAAAGTACTGTAGTACGTTTAGACCTTCACGGAAGTTTGCAGTAATCGGGGTCTCAATAATCGAACCATCAGGCTTCGCCATCAAACCACGCATACCGGCCAGCTGACGTATCTGGGCCGCAGAACCACGGGCACCAGAATCGGCCATCATATAAATATTGTTAAACGACAATTGTGTTACCGTTTTACCTTCAGCATCTTTAACTTCTTCAGTGCTGAGCTTATCCATCATCGCCTTGGCAACGGCTTCATTAGCATGTGACCAGATATCAACGACTTTATTGTAGCGCTCACCATTGGTTACAAGACCTGAGGTGTACTGATCCTGAATTTCCTTTACTTCTTTTTCGGCCACATCAAGAATGGTCGATTTCTCATCAGGAATCACCATATCATTAATACAGATCGAAACACCTGATTTGGTTGAGTAACGGAAACCGGTGTACATCAACTGGTCAGCAAAAATAACCGTGTCTTTCAGACCAACCTGGCGGTAACACATATTTATTAGATTAGAAATCGTCTTCTTACCAAGTACTTTATTGACTGCATCAAATGGCAGACCTGGCGGTACAATTTCTGAGAGCAGTGCACGGCCAACAGTGGTATCTACAATCACCATACGTTCCTGCAAGTTACCCTCATCATCGTACACGACTTCTTTAACGCGAGCCTTAACCTTGGCCTGCAAATGAGCAACACCGCTATCATAAGCACGGTGCACTTCATCAACGTCAGCGAAGACCATGCCCTCACCAGCCACATTAATCGACTCACGCGTCATGTAATAAAGACCAAGAATAATATCCTGTGATGGCACAATGACAGGCTCACCTGATGCTGGCGACAGAATATTGTTTGTCGACATCATCAGGGCACGGGTTTCTAACTGTGCCTCAATTGACAGTGGCACGTGCACGGCCATCTGGTCACCATCGAAGTCAGCATTAAATGCTGTACAGACCAATGGATGCAGTTGAATAGCCTTACCTTCAATAAGCACAGGCTCAAATGCCTGGATACCCAATCTATGCAGGGTAGGCGCACGGTTGAGCATAACAGGATGTTCGCGGATAACTTCTTCAAGAATATCCCAAACCTCTGCACCTTCTTTATCAACCAGTTTCTTAGCTGCTTTAATGGTTGTTGCCAGACCACGACGCAGCAACTTGTTAAATACAAATGGCTTGAATAATTCAAGTGACATTTTCTTTGGCAGACCACACTGATGCAATTTCAGCGTAGGGCCAACCACGATTACTGAACGACCAGAGTAATCAACGCGCTTACCCAGCAGATTCTGACGGAAACGACCACCCTTACCCTTGATCATGTCAGCCAGTGACTTCAGTGGACGCTTGTTGGTGCCGGTAATGGCACGACCACGGCGGCCATTATCCAGAAGCGCATCAACAGATTCCTGTAGCATACGTTTTTCATTACGCACAATAATGTCAGGCGCATACAGCTCAAGCAGACGGCGCAGACGGTTATTACGATTGATTACACGACGGTAAAGATCATTCAAATCAGATGTTGCAAAACGGCCACCATCGAGTGGAACCAGGGGACGTAAATCAGGCGGCAATACAGGCAATACAGTCATAATCATCCACTCAGGACGATTGCCGGAAGCCAGGAATGACTCAACCAGTTTCAGGCGCTTGGCCAGACGTTTCAGCTTGGTTTCCGACTTGGTTGCACCCATATCTTCGCGAATCTGAATTCTTTCCTGGTCGAGATTAATCTGGTTTAGCAGTTCAAGAATCGCTTCAGCACCCATGCGCGCATCAAACTCATCACCGTGCTCTTCAATAGCCTCCAGGTAAGTGTCATCGGTCAACAGCTGGCCTTTTTCCAACGTAGTCAAACCTGGATCGACAACTACAAATGCCTCGAAGTAGAGAATACGCTCGATTTCACGCAGCGTCATATCCAGCAGCAAACCAATACGTGAAGGCAATGACTTAAGGAACCAGATATGCGCTACAGGACTAGCCAGTTCAATGTGCCCCATACGGTCACGACGTACTTTTGACTGCGTTACCTCAACACCACACTTCTCACAAACGACACCACGATGTTTTAAACGTTTGTATTTTCCACACAAACATTCATAGTCTTTTACTGGACCAAAAATCTTGGCACAGAACAGCCCGTCACGCTCCGGTTTAAAGGTGCGGTAATTAATGGTCTCTGGCTTTTTAACCTCACCATATGACCATGACTGAATCTGTTGCGGTGATGCAAGACTGATTTTGATTACGTCAAAATCTTCTTCTTGGCTCTGCTGCTTTATAAGCTTGAGTAGATCTTTCAATGCCCTTACTCCTAACGTCTAATCTTATTTCTATGGATAACCTGTTTCAGCAACACTGAAAACTATGATTTATCCTGTTCCAGTTCAATGTTGATTGCCAGAGCTCGAATCTCTTTCAGCAATACATTGAATGACTCAGGCATACCAGGTTCCATACGATGATCACCATCTACAATGTTTTTATACATCTTGTTACGACCGGCAACATCATCCGATTTCACAGTCAACATCTCCTGCAAGGTATAAGAAGCACCATAAGCCTCAAGCGCCCATACCTCCATCTCACCAAAACGCTGACCACCGAACTGCGCCTTACCACCCAGCGGCTGCTGAGTAACCAAACTGTATGGTCCAGTTGATCGTGCATGCATCTTGTCATCAACCAGATGGTTAAGTTTCAGCATGTACTTGTAACCAATTGTCACTGGGCGATCAAACTTCTCACCAGTACGTCCATCGATCAACGTTGTCTGGCCAGTGATTGGCAAATTAGCCAGTTCCAGCATGCGATGAATCTCGGACTCGTCAGCACCATCAAACACAGGTGTTGCCATTGGTACACCATCACGCAGATTATTCGCCAGTGTCATAATCTCTTCATCTGACAGTGACTTGAGATCAACCTTCTGACCTGCATGGTTATAAATCTGATCAAGGAATTTTCTGATATCAGCAATCTTGGCATTTGAATCCAGCATATCGCTAATTACCAGACCCAGGCCACGAGCCGCAAGTCCAAGATGTGTTTCCAGAATCTGACCCACGTTCATACGTGAAGGCACGCCCAGTGGATTAAGCACATATCAACTGGTGTACCATCTTCGGTATGAGGCATATCCTCTACAGGCACAATCATTGAGACCACACCCTTGTTACCGTGACGCCCTGCCATCTTGTCACCAGGCTGCATACGACGCTTAACAGCCAGATAGACTTTAACCATCTTGAGCACACCAGGAGCAAGGTCGTCACCCGCAGTAAGCTTGGATTTTTTCTCTTCAAACATTTCGTCCAGCATCTTGCGCTGCTCCTTACCCTGCTTGAAAAGTGTTTCCATTTTCTTATTGGCATCTTCATCCTTTAGACGAATCTTCGACCACTGCTTACGCTCGAGATCTTCAAGATAAGATTTTGTAATCTTGGCTCCTGCCTTCAAACCATCTGGACCGCCTGCTGCCTGCTTATTTACAATCAAGGACTCTATACGAGAGTACAGATCGCCTTCGATAATCTTCCACTGCGCATCAATATTCTTCTTGGCTTCATCGATCTCCATCTGTTCGATTTCAAGAGCACGCTTGTCTTTGGCGACACCATCACGCGTAAAGACCTGAACGCCAATCACGGTACCATAAACACCTGATGGCACACGTAGTGATGAATCTTTAACATCGGAGGCTTTCTCACCAAAGATTGCACGCAGCAGTTTTTCTTCTGCGGTTAACTGTGTTTCACCCTTTGGAGTTACCTTGCCAACAAGAATATCATTAGGCTTAACTTCGGCGCCGACATAAACAACACCCGACTCATCGAGTTTTGAAAGCAGGCTTTCACTAACATTTGGAATATCAGCGGTAATCTCTTCCGCACCCAGCTTAGTGTCACGTGCAACACAGCTCTTTTCTTCGATATGAATCGTAGTGTAACGATCTTCTTCTACAACACGTTCTGAAATCAGAATTGAGTCCTCGAAGTTGTAGCCGTTCCAGGGCATGAACGCGACCAGCATGTTCTGACCCAGCGCCAGCTCACCCATATCAGTTGAAGGACCATCAGCGATACAGTCACCACGGGCAATCACATCACCAACAACAACCAGGGGACGCTGATTCATACAGGTATTCTGATTTGAACGTGTGTACTTGGTTAAATTATAGATATCAACACCAGTACTACCGTCTGCCGCCTCGTCATCATTGACACGAATTACGATACGTGCTGCATCTACTGAATCAACCACACCACCACGCCTGGCTACAACAGATGAGCCAGAATCAAGCGCAACAGTACGCTCCATACCAGTACCTACCAAAGGTTTCTGAGCGCGTAATGTCGGCACAGCCTGACGTTGCATGTTTGATCCCATCAAGGCACGGTTAGCATCATCATGCTCCAGGAATGGAATCAACGATGCCGCAACTGATACGATCTGTTTTGGAGACACGTCCATATACTGAACTTCTTCAGGGCTGGCCAGCGCAAACTCATTACCAGTACGACATGAAACCAACTCATCGGTTAGTTTACCTTTGTCATCCATACTGGCATTTGCCTGCGCGATGACAAAGTTGCTTTCTTCAATCGCAGAAAGATAATCGATGTCGCCTGTCGCCTTACTATTTATCACTTTACGGTATGGTGTCTCCAGGAATCCATATTCATTGGTGCGCGCATAAACAGACAACGAGTTGATCAAACCAATGTTTGGACCTTCAGGTGTCTCAATCGGGCAAACACGGCCATAATGTGTCGGGTGAACGTCACGAACCTCAAAACCGGCACGCTCACGTGTTAGACCACCTGGACCTAATGCTGAAACACGGCGTTTATGTGTCACTTCAGACAATGGATTATTCTGATCCATAAACTGTGACAACTGACTCGAACCAAAGAACTCTTTAACAGCTGCTGACACAGGTTTTGCATTAATCAAATCCTGTGGCATCCAGCCTTCCTGTTCAGCTGTAGTCAGACGCTCCTTAACTGCGCGCTCAACACGCACCAGACCAACTCGGAATACGTTTTCAGTCATCTCACCTACGCAACGTATACGACGGTTACCCAGATGATCGATATCATCAACTACACCCTGACCATTTCGAATAGCAATAAGCTCCTGTAACACAGCCAGAATATCAGAGGTCTCGCCTAGCTCTTCAATCAGCTGTTTTGCTTCATCGTCCTTTCTGTCTTTGAAATGGCTGTAATCGTAAATAATGCCGGGCCCTTTTTCTTCCTTACGACCCAGTCGACGATTAAACTTCATGCGGCCAACGCTGGAAAGATCGTAACGATCTGCCGAGAAGAAAAGATTATTAAACAGATTCTCTGATGCATCTTTTGTAGGTGGCTCACCTGGACGCATCATGCGATAAATTTCTATCTGGGCATCAAGTTTAGTTGTTGTCGTGTCAACTCTCAGGGTATTTGAGATGAATGGACCAGCCTCAAGATCATTAGTATAAATAACCTTGAAGCTCTTGATTTTTGCTTCCTGCAATGCAGCAATTAGCTCTTCAGTAAATTCAGAGTTCGCTGGTGCAATAATTTCACCAGTAGATGTATCAATAATATCGTGTGCCAGAGCCTTGCCCAGCAGATATTCAACAGGGGCCTCAAGCTTGGTGACCTTGGCTTTTTCAAGCTGCTTGATATGACGCATAGTAACGCGT
>Ga0224501_10002216_pt1 | contig 15198 bp, 14 predicted proteins | sample SF_Oct11_sed_USG_4_FD_169105 | JGI IMG/M metagenome (GOLD analysis project Ga0224501, IMG submission 169105) | Sediment microbial communities from San Francisco Bay, California, United States - SF_Oct11_sed_USGS_8_1 | ecosystem: Environmental > Aquatic > Marine > Sediment | place: USA...
GCTAAATCGAAATAAACCACGCAACATTAATCACAGATGAAAATAAAACACAGAATTATTAGACAACATAATATTTAAGTGGGTCGACCCGTTTCTTGGTTTTGTTTCAGCCGCCTCCCTCCCACAGGCCCATTTGGTTCCGTTCAAAGGATTCATTTTTAAATCAATTTACAGAATTAGTTTTTAAAGCCAGAGGTATCAGTTGAAAGAAGGGACTCTTATAGAACATCATATTGACTCGCATAGTACGTGTAATTTATAAATAAAGATGAGAAGGCGAGTCAGACTATTCGGTGTGATGTTGCCAGTGAAACAACTGTAGTGACAGCTGGTTATTATTTATAACATTACCGCAATGGACCAGAAACGCGATGCTAAACACAACTGATAAAGGAAGCAACGACTCACTATCTGCCATTTATGGGCTAATAGTGTTGACAATTGTGTCAAACAACTGAATTATTGCCTGCACTATCTTCAGCCAATGGACAGAACGATAAAAATGTCAGAGTAAATTTATTAGAAAAAAGAACTCCGTAAATCCAGGAAATGTGTGAATTAAATGAGTTCATTTGTTAGTTCAGATCAACAGGCATACCATAAGGATTTTTATATAGCACCATGGATGGTAATGACTAAAGATCATCTTGTTGATAGACTCGTAGAACCACCGGGGCTGATGTCGTGGGGATAATGGCCGATTCTGTGATCAGAGCAGTGACATACTCCGGTGGCGTGAAATCGTATCTTAGATTATAAGCCTGTACAGGAGTGCGATTACCATCTACATTCAATAGACTGTCTACCTCTCCTGTAAACAATCAATCATCAGGCAATGTTACATACAATTCATAGAAACGGCACACTGTCCGCATATGGCAAACCTGTCGAGTTAGATACTTGTATTTTTACCAGCTCAACACGGCGCACCATATGCGGGTCAGTATCATCGCTGCAGAATGGGGGTTGGTCAACCTTAGTCGGTTCACACGTCAACCGTCGAGAATTCGGCTACCCTTAGCGAGACGGGAGAGGTGGATCTTTAACAACAGTAGAGTGATTTTGACCCTTCTCCAAAAAGCTAATGGCTGAGGAATAACTCATTGTCAAAATTGAAATTCAAATTGAATTGAAGCATCTAAATGGAACAAAACAGAATGGAAGAATGAGTTGCCAAAAGATGGAGGGGAATAATTTAGGCCGAAGCGTTTAGCTTTGTGGACTGCGTAAAGTAAAACTTGTACATATCGAGTAGCCAGAAGCAAACTTTACTGAGAAATTATCCATTTACATGTAATGTTAAATTCCAAAATGAAATGAAGCATAAAAATGGAACAGGGCGGCTATGGAATGACGAGGTGTCATTAGTTGGTGAGAAATAATTTAGATCGTTATATGCATCCCCAAAAATCACAAATACTCAATTAATGGCAGTACCAACCATGAACCTACCGAGCTCATTGTGTACGAATGAATCGGTCTGCATTCTGTCTGAGAATTTATATGTTTCACAGCAGACTAGGACAGGAAGATTATAGGCTTTTGCCACAAGAGCAGTCTGTGACATTCCAACACGCGACATAATGTAACCATTAGCCAATACAGCGTGCGCTCCCAGCAACAACCTAGTGACCTGCAATAAAAGGTTTTCTGCATGAAGAATCTGATAAGAGCACCCGCTTCATTCGGCCGACTACAGGAGTACAGATGGGCTATGGACATACGAGTACTCCCATAGATTTTTACGCAGGTAGTCGAAAAAAATAAATTGTCAAATTAAAGATCAGAACAAAGAAATAACAATATGATGGGGTATAAGCGTTTAGTTGATTTAGTTTTTTTTACATTTACGGAAACTGGAGCGACATTATTCTCCATAACAGAACAGCTGTCAGGAGTGGTGCAGAACATGGCCTACTGAGTGTTTGATTCCGCGTTTTCCAGGGTTGTCATTAGAACACTTTCTGATTGCACCCACTTGCCCAAAAAAGGGTAACTCTACGGAAGGGCCTTCTTAATTTAACATTGCGATCCAAAACCGATTATTGATTATTAGCGACATGACCTGGTACTCACCCTCGGCATCGCGTAAGAGATTGCATTGATGAGAATATAGGTGACCTTGAGTCCTGGACATTCCGCAAGCAGCTTTCTCGCCATTTCACGACCTGCGGTGGAGAATAGAATAAAGCATGGCTGCTTAACTGCTGGGTGCTTGAATTTTTAAGCTTTACGGTAGCAGCAAGGAGGTCTAATCCAGTCATTGATGAGATCTGTATATCGCTTTCTTTAGTAAGAGACTGACCGAGGTTCAAAGCCTGTGGACTGAAACATCCTCCGTCTGTTAGTTTGTGATTTTATTTTTTGTGTGGTGGTGAGAAAGCCAAGCAAAAAAGTAACACGAGAGCAACCTACTGGTGCTGATGACGGCAGCACAACCATGATATCAGGCAAGGACTACTTATATATTTATGCTTTTAGTGTATCCCTTCGCTTGTTTGCCATGATCTCTTTTAAATGAAACCAACCACACCAGGTAAACTGATAGCATGGTAGTATGAGCAGCAAATAAATGCATAATAGTGGATTGACACACCTTCATAACCTGGTCTCGCATCCGCTACTATTACGGAGAACCTTTTATTCTTTTCATTGTACGCATCTTTAAGAACCGCCAATATCAGCGATGAACTGCAAGCATGACGAGATACATAACACTGACACATTTTGCTTTTAAAACATGGATTCAATCAGTCAGATGATTTAAGATAATACAGAGGCTATGGAATTGTGTTTCTACATTCGTAAACAGAAAATAGAAATGATGTGATTGACATGCAAATTTAGTTGGGCTGCTGTCCTCTCGTACAAAATTTCTACACGATTATGTTCGATACCTGAAACGTTTGCCCTTGTTTGATTCATCCATATAAGTCTGTCCGAGTTTCTAACGAATAGCCAATGTTATGAACCAACATCCTGATACAACACATATTCATATATTTGCACCCAGTGTGAGCACTAATACAGATTTTATGGGTGAGTCACTATATGTTATATCCGGGGAACCAGTTCAGTCCCGGATACGCAACTCTGCAACCTCTTTAATATTGCTATGGGAAAATCTCCAGCAAAATAACCAGCTCATCTACGACAAAGAATTTTGTCTTTCGTATCCTAATCTGGCGCCAGTGTCAGATCAGGGGTATGCAGAAATTAGATTACTGAGCCTTTGACTCAGAAAGGCCAACAAGGATAGGTCATAAATTGACTATCTGCTTGCACCCGGGTGCCCTGTAGAGGAAGTTACTATATGGGTGGGCCCCCTAACACAAAGTGGTGTCTGAACCAACAATCAGACTGAGAACCTATGGCTTTAAGCCCAGTGGGCTAACCATCGCTTCATCACAAGAAAAAGCAACAAACAATTTAGGTCAATTGTTCTCCTTAGTTGAGTCTTCAGGGTTTATAACTTACTGTCCATAAGTGAGAATCACATCATCATTAAAGATCTTCTCGCCAGCCTTTTCCGATATCTTTTCACTGGGTTCTTTAATTCGAAGAGTATAGTACTTGCTCAGAGCTCTACGTAAATCGATCTTCGCCTACAAACAGAGTCAGCCTGAAGAGATGATCTCTTGATTCGGTAGAAAGGTACACTTGTGTAAAGGGATCGGATAAAAATACCCCTCATCAGTGAATTTGTTTGAAGGAGCGTCCATGAATTTAGCAAAAACAACGAAGGATTTTCTAGGCATGACAAACCAGGAACTTCTAAGTACTAGAGATACAAAATGAAAACTCACATCCAAACAAATATGTGCACTTACGAACTGCATCATTTTCTTCTGCTTTGTTATTGTAGTACGCTTCTAGGCTTATTCTAACTTCCCAACCGAGTGGCCCCGTTCTACACTCGGGCTTGTGTTACATAAGTTTATGTACATACCTGAACCTCATTTGACTCTGTATTTTGGTGGATGTGTATCCGTATGGCTCTGAGCACACTGCGCATACTGACAGACAGCGGACGACAGCGGTGTAGGTACTCTTCAATACCCTTTATACAATCATCATACAAAGTACGGCTCATGTCCTGCTGCTTGGGAGTTTCATAGTCTGATATCACCTACACGAAAGATCAGCCTTACAGTTAAAAAGAAGGACACTACACAATCATCAAATCTGATGACGAAGGAGAGTTGTGTTCACTTGTACACAATATCTGTCATTGGAGAATGACATTATCAGAACAGATAACAGTGGTGGGGACATAGGGAAATCTAGCGAGTTTTCTTCTAAGTTGAGGAGCGAGGAGTCCACTCATGATAACCTGACATGGAGCAGGTAGTATGTCCTAGTTAATCTTTACATTTACCAATGCCATCACGATAACACTGTCCTAGATAAAAGGGGTATATATTACCTGTTTCAGTACGCAGAGAAGAGCCACAGCTCTAGCATTTGAGCCGCAGATGACACCAGTCTTATACTGAAGGCCAACCTGTTTCACTAGTGGGTGATACTCACTGAAACAATCCAGGGAGTTTAAGTGTCTCATGTTAAAATAGACGATAGAGTTACATTTAGCAATGACTAAACCAAGCTACACAACTGAGCGCTATGATGCTGCCAGATAAGTCACCGTTTGATTTGACTGAGGCCCCAAAAGTCTGTCCAGATCCGTTGACGGCGGTAAATGGTTTTTTTGCATCCGTTTACCAATTTTTGTTCGAATTGCAGCTGGGATAACATTAACAGAACTGATCAAAATTAACTAGTACTGATTGATGAGACTGCTTTAGTTTAAGACCCCAGTCAAGGCGAGAAGACAACTCCATGGCTAAATCTGAACAGTCTGAATCATCAGAAAGCAGGCAGTGAACCATTCATTGGCCATGATCATCAGCTAGGACATCGGTGAGTCTTGCAATACCATTACACTTGGGCAAGGGCTTCATCGCATTAGATACTGGGTTGGCGTGTATAAGCCAGATCTTTAGCTTGTGGAATCATCCATCAATTACTACTGGGAAACGTTAGAAGAGTGTAAGTCACACTTACATGTGTTTGTCGAAGTTGGTCTGCTTGGCCGGCTTTAAATGAGAGAAGAAACCTGTAGCCCTGGAATAGTGAGCAATGGTTTTCATACTCAGATCTACGATACTAGACATGAATCAGATTCAAGTGTTGCTGCTTCTTAACCCACCTAGTACTTTTCTTTCCACTGTCTACTTTTTTCGCTGCTTCATTGGATTTGGTAGCTTTGGCTGCAGGAGAAGTTTTGAGTTTTATCTCCGCAGGGACCTGCTGCTTTTCTGCTTTGGCCTTCCGCTGCGCTTCCTTCACAGACAAGAGATAATGTGATGTTTTTGAGGCATGGAATAGGAAAGTGTCTGACCATAATAATGAGTACATTAACGCTCAGTCATTTAAAATTAGTATTCGGATATGACAAGTGGGGAAAAACGAACACTAGCCCCAAACCCGTTAGCAAATCTAACAGAGGGAAACAGACTTCTGTGTTGTTGCCTCACCTGAATTGCACGGCGTTCAGCTTTGGTAACCACCTTCTTCTCTGCTGATTCGCTACTAGGCTTCTCAGGCTTATGAGACTCTGTCTGAGCCTGTGCCGGAGGTGGCTTGTTGTCGACATCACCTTTCTTTTCCACCCGGGCAGCCCTGCGGGCTTTCTTGTCGGCCTTAGACTCCTTGACCGCGGGTTTTGCAGTCTCCATGTCACTCTGCATCCAATGAAGGACCAGTAATGATTCAATCAAAGTCAAACTCGAACGCAGGTGCAACTCATGGTACTATAATTATGAGTGTAATATACAATTGTATTATTTATTGTATTAGTAATTTAGTTTAGTAAAGTTTAGTATTACATTTACTTTACTAACTAATAGTAAATGTAATACAACATACATGGACTATTGATAGCTAGAACTGTCACTGTCAGCTGAGGTTTTATGTGAAGACCTGGCTTGCAATTATAATCTAGTGGTCATTCAGTCTCTACGGTTAGATATGGGGAAAACAATAAATAGTGCAACAAAACTCACTCAGTCACTAATAAATTTGGTCAGAGTCACTCTCAGATATAAATAAACTTAGATCAGAAATCCACAGGAACCGACTCAGAATGATAGTTTTTCAGCATATGTGAAAGTTCGGTTTTCAACAAGCAGGAACTATGAAAAATTAACGGAATATTACACAAAGAGAATGAAAATTTTGCAGAATATTTAAACACGTTGTTATTTTGACTATGTTCCATAAAAATTTAAACTAAAACCCTCGTTGAACATAATCTACCGCATCACAGCGATGCAATTTTTATCAGCTGTAATCACGTGGTCAAAATAACGAAACCAAAACACCGGGAAACCTCACTAACACGCTGACATCGATAATACTATCCATACAGAAATCCATTCTACTTCTAGTCTAAAGTATCTACCAGGTCCACAATGCACAAGTTACCCCAGCCACTGGAATAAGAACAAAATACTAGCCACTGATGGGTGAAGGCGGTGACGGAGTGGGTAGTGAGGAGTGACTGATCGTGTCATCGCATTGGTGATTGGTCGGACTGGTCTGGTGATTCTGAATGAGTGAATCTGATGGGTGATTGAATCGAATGAATGATTGACTCACTCAGTCACTGTCAGACTCAGTGACTGTGAGTCACACGGTGCGAGCGAGGAGACGGACTCACTTGTCATTGTCAGTCACTCAGTGTCACCGTGACAGGTGACCAGTGACATGTGTCACCGATGTGACTCACTGACTGAGTGTGTCAAACATTCAATGGTCAATGTGACATGTGACTCACTGAGTGAATCATGAATGAATGGCTGTCAGTGACTCAGTGATTCAGTGTCAGTTGTCACCCGAGCTCAGTGGGCGTGGCTGACTCACTGAGTGAATAAAATAACTTGAGTTGAGTTACTCACTACTCAGTCGGTTATCCTCTAGTCTAGAGACCAAGTCTAGTTGCGTCCTATTTCATTTTTAACCAGTGGCATAACGGGGTTGAGACATGACCAAATGCAAATGTGTTTTCACTTGTTTTCAAATTCGAAACGACGAAAGCCCACCATGTACAAACAGTCCCAACACCCAGCTGAGAAGAAAACTTGACCCCTATCCATTGTACATACTTAGAGCCCTCATCGACGCACTTTTCACACCATCGACGCACCAGGATTGGCCCCGAGATAGGGAATTAAGGCAGAGCTGTTGGTGTTAGCATTGATTACTCAGCTTACGCGCTGATGTTTGGAAAAATCTCTCGCAGGTGCACAGTGCCTACTAGACTTGTAGTTTCACCAGTCTAAATGGAGAAAGTGTGCAATAAACAAAAGAAATCAGGTTATAGAGCGCAGTTTGTCACCTCCGACAGCGAATGTTGGTGCTATTACTGCGCAATGATAGAGGCCTGATCGTAACGGAAAACCCAGAAAGGCACTTTTTCGAACTTCAGTTTTCTCCGGTATTATGTTAAATTTCGAATTCAATTTTATATCCCAAGGCAATAAAGACCATTAGGTTACTAAGTTTTAGTACATTTAATTAGATTGGGCCATAATTATTCGAGTCTTCAATATTAATTTTTGGAGAAAGTCCCACTTGCTGCAATGAATGCGGAGTTGTGTGCTTTAAAGAATGAAGAACCCAAGTCCGAAAGTGCGCTTACCATCGACCGTGGCATAACTCCTTTAAAGAAGGCATGTCATGCCTGGTGCAGCTGTGACAGCATTCAATTGTACCCTTAGGTGGTAGTAATTTTCCCTCTGATTCGGAAACCGTGCTGCTTCGCCTACTGTGTGTCGTCACAGTAGGTTTCTTACGCTTAGAAAATGATTTGGAATTTAATTGGTAAATCAATGGTGGCAAGGAATAGCCCTACCCCTAGCTAATTTATCTATTGCTTACTGAGTCAAGTCTTTTGAAGTTAGGACATTCTTGGTGGATCTTTAATTTTAGGCTGCTTCAATATGCTGTACTCAAAAGTCATTGGAACTGCTGTATTATACGCTGAAGTTACTAACGAAGATGATCTTGACGTTACATCCCTCATTTGTACAGAAGCCTCTATAAGGTAGCTAATTGTGCAGATTCTACGAGTTACCTGTTCTTTGAGTTTTAAAATTTGTTTCAATAACCGGTGGCAAGATGCATTCATGTAATGATTGTTTCTATTCTGCCATTTGTAACTCTTGTATTGAGAATATCTCTGATTTGAATTGAAATGAAAATTTATAGTACCCTTGCCTTTCATAAAACAACTGGTGGTACCTATATGTGGAATTATGAACTGTGAAAAATAACAAACTGTCAATTTGAAGAAATCGTGTATTGCTATATCGCAGCAACATTCCCAACAACGAGATCTTAGTAAAACCATAAGATTCCAAACAACACCACTACTACCATAATGAATCTGCCCAAGACATCATAACGCATCATTGAAATGGTTTTAAGGTTTTGATGCCATTTCAATTTGTTTTAGAGACCAAAAACTGATTGCCAAAGGTATCAATCTGATGCGATTCGAGGATGGGTCTGAAGAGGACATATTTTATTGCACGGTGAGGCATTGCTTCATGATATCTCTCTTTGCTATTAGGCGTGTTGTTTTGCTTTATTTGGGTAATCAGCAGTGATATGGATATATGAATCAGCTATCAGTTTACAGTACAATAGTGATGTCGCGGACAGCCTCATTGAGTTGTAATATCATGAAAGCGCTATAAATTTTTATAGAAAAGTGGACAATTTCCTCAATTGAACGAATAATACAGAGTTGTTTGCTCTTTAACATGAAGGACAGACAATTCTATTCTGTGACTTCACAAGCGAATGAGTCTGACTTTGAGATCGGTGATTCCGGACTCATATATTCACATCAATAGTAATCACATCAGTTTTCTCTCAGACAGACGAGGAGTGTAGCAGCAGTCAAGAAGAAGGCTATGGTGTCGGTGACCAGCAAACGATCTCGGATACTGATTCAGAAACTGAGCTCGCCTCACGTAAAGATACTCTGTTAATGGAATATGACCCGGCATTTTCGCAGGAAATGAAACTCATGAAAGAACTGGGTCTGCCTCTATCATTCTTCAATTCTCCTTTTGATGATCGCAAAACGGTTAGTGTCCATATTTCTAAGCCTTTGCATGACGGTTTTCCACACCTTTCTACAATTATTTATCAATCTACGAGATTGGAAGTAACTTAATGGATGCCATAGTTTATGCTATATTTGAAGATCGAAAAGAAGATCTTATCCAAAAAGAAACCCCAACCAAAGAAGAAGAGGGTGAAGACTTTGGTATTGGGTGACTTTATACCGGAAGTGACCAATGAACAGCCATCTGACCAAACAGAGGCACCCTGTGAAGAATGCACTAGCCTATCAGAGGACAACAGCGGATGGAAAACTGACCAATCTGATGTGACCTGTGGACCATTGACTGACCAATTAGAGGAGACCAGTGATGAGCAAAGTTCCCCTTCAAAGAATGTGTATGACATGCAGGCCATTGCCCAGGCACTGACACATGACCCAACATACGACACCGATACAACGTCCAAGGTTAGCAAACTCAATGTGTCAGATCATTCTCATGTAATAACATTTTACAGATCCTGGGAGCCGTTGTGCAATTCATCTCTGTCAATCCTCCATTGATGCTTTACGGATCTTTGAGCCGGAAGCCTTTTCTGACATTTTAACTTTTCTTTGTTGACCAAAAATTGCAACAAATAGATTGATAATGGACATAGTTCTGTGGTAGGTGGCCAATTTGCCTCATACACTCTCTACTGTAGAGTAAATTTGAAAATTTTATTTTACATGGATAACTTGCATAAGACCATGGGTCTTTTTTTAAATATGTCCATGGTGATTAGCGATTCTATATAGTAAAGCAAAGGTGAGTGCTAGGAACAGAGTCCAGGAGACCGTCCAGGTCCTAATCTAGGGTAATATCAAAACAAAAAATGTTGTCAAAATACTTGCGGAGAGTTTTGGCTTGTTGATTTTGACAAAAAGGTTACAGGGAGACCTCTCGGTGTGATGCAGTGCGATTAATTGTTCTCCATATTCCTTGCTAAGTTTAAAAGTTGGGCCATCTGCTGTAGGAGATGACCTGGGATGTGTATTGGGAAAAGTTTGGTGAGCATTTGGTGTGGGAGAGTTGGTGCCAGAAATATTCCGAGCATATGGACGCCACAGGAGATACCTGCGATGTCGCATCTGTTGCTGAACAGCCCAACATTGTTGGCTCAGCTGATGGAAACGGGACAGTGCCGAGCAGTATCTCGCACAATGACGATTCGATCGGTAGGTGTCTAGATAAATATTTGATGAAGCTCTGATGATATGATCATTCATAATTCATTGATGTGGCCGTTTATTTCTCACCGTGATTTTTTTGTTTGGCGGCTTACTGTTATTTACTGGCTTTTTTTTCCACAGCAGATCACCAAGAAGAATGGACCAAGCTATGGAATCAACATTGTACTGAAGTTTATGAGCATTATCAACACGAATACTACAACGAATCTCACATCCACCCAACTGCTGAACCACCCTCCAGTGATCAAACTGGGTTCAGCCGTAACTCTCCAAAATTGGACTCTCAGGTTGACCATATTAAGCTGGATTACGGACAAACAATCTGTTACTGTGACCAAGATGACTGCCATTGTGACTCTACGGGGTCCTTTTCTGACTGTACGGCGTCTACGCATCCTCGCAAGTCTTGCTGTGACTGTGGGGAGACTAAGTGTGACTGCGGAAGACAGGAGTGTGAGCCCAATGATGAAATGGAACCTAACAGTTATGAACGGTATGTATCGTTTTGCATAATCCATTTTTTCATTTAAAAAATAATCATCTCAACAATCTCTAAATCCACATGGGTAACTCAGAAAGTATATCGAGCTCTTCAGATTTAAATGAACCCGCGGAAATCAAAAACTGAAAGCGATGAAGCGTAGATTCTGTATAAAATTTTACACTGGTTTTGCACTACTAAAAAAATGGGCAATAGAGAATGAAAGTTTCTTTACATTTTATTGTTTTAAATTAATTATATTATATTATAATTATATTATATTATATTATTGTTAATGGTAGAAATCGTTTTTATTGTTTTAAATTAATTATATTATTGTTAATGGTAAAAATCGTTTTTGTAATTACAGAACTGCAGAGTGTTGTGACGCTGAAGATAATGAGAAACCCAGTAAAGATCAGCCAACTGAAAACACCCCTAAAACTGGTATGTCCTCCAACACCATGCCTTATATTTATGTGTAAAATTTAACTGACACATACAATGGGGGTTATGACATATTTATCGGTCAGGAGACTTACAGAGTTGTGTTCAAAGGGATGCAACTCCGTTTTTATCGTAGTGATGGCGATTATGACTTTTTACAAAAGAACAAATGTCGATGACTCGAATAACCACGGCTCAACGCGAAAGGAAACAAAGTACAATAAATTGGTAACCTTCATTCCCTTGACAGTGTACAACTCGAAATTGAACGTAATATGGGAGAAAATTCAACACACAATAATTAGTTTTCTGGGTATTGATTTCTTGCTGGAAATAGAGGCTGTGGCTTTCAGGCCTTTATCCAATTATGCCGCCGTGGTGAAAAAATCTTTGTTGCACACTTTCTCTGTTCAGACTAGTGCAACTACTAATCTAAAAGGAGGCTCCGGTTTTGTGCCAAAAGTAGACTGGGAAATCAATGCAAACGTGAACAGCTCTATGTACTTTTCCCATTTCAAGGCAGAGGGCCTATAGGGCTCTGAAGACTGCAAAATCCCCCTCCCACATCACAGAAATCAAACAAAGGTCTGATCATCAACTGAATGCCATGGTCATTGTGCTCCTTTTGTATCATAGGTGATCATGGCAATCAGATATCTTCTCGTCGACTGATGGGCGTCGGTCATTTCCTGTCATCAGGATGCCTCGGCGGAGGAGGAGACGAACCTCCAGAAAAACGACCCACTCATCTGGACAGCAGGTAAAATCAATGATGACTTTATTGTCTCATTATTCATTTCACAACTAACGAGAGTCGAGACTGATGTTTTTAATAATTGGCACTAGCAGAAAAATGCAGAGACGGAATAAGTTGTGAAAAAAAACCTGTTTGATATGGCTGAAAAACCCTCTAAATTTGCAAAACCGTTTTTCAACATGCAATTAGTTGCACAATGTTATTAAAGGGGTTATGTTACGGTCAACTGTAAACGCACTGTCAGAGTTGTGTTCCCTATTCTCGGAGGGAGGCAACTTCGCATTCATTGCAGTGATAGCGAGTGATTTTTTTTTAACGAATATCGGTCACTTCGGTCATCTTTGCGCAATAATGACACTAATGTTCGCTGACAAAGGTGAATAACTGCACTCTGAAACCCTATTTCTATATTTTTGTTGAACACTTTCTCTACTCAGACTTGTGTAACTACAAGTCTAGTGTGCACCTGCAAGCAGATTTTCCAAACATAAGCGCATAAGCCGAGAAATCAATGCAAACACCAACAGCCCTGTGTTAATTTCCTATCTCGAGGTCAATTCTGTTGAGTTGGAGGTCCAAAAAATGCGTCACCAAAGGCTCTAAGTATCCGCTTTGGACAGGGCTCTATCTAAGCTTCCATTTGAGCTGGGTATTGGGCTCATTTATTCATGGTCGGCTTCAGAATCTGAAAACAGGTGAAAACCCTTTTGGCTAGGACTTAACCCTTTCAAGGCTACATAGTTCTATCAGCAGAGTGTTCTTTTTATTAATTTTAAATATGCTGTTTTGACTTGATGGGTCTCCTAGCCCACTTATTAAAGCGGCACCAGTAGATGATCCACTATTAATGCGGTGACAAAGTTGATCTTTAGGGCACTGAATCTGCATCAGGCAAGCCACTGTTGCATTGATAGCAAACATTTCTAGGCTTTATATATCGGTTGCTGACTTCGCCCCATGATTTTCCTTGGACTAAAATGACTCTTTCATAACTCCGTTTATATAAAAATTTTTCAGTCCTACAGAAGATGTGGTATCAGATAAGGAAAAGCAGAAAAAAACTGAAAAGCGACACAGAGTGGAACAGGGACTTGATACATTCGGTTTGCAGTATACAACACAAGAGAGGTGAGTGATTTATAGTGCCCCACCCCCTCTATTTCCTCGCCATTTTGTCATGAAATCATAAGTCTATTCGCAAAGCAGTTTTCTGTCGATGGGACGATGGGAGTGGTGAGCTTGCAATTGTGAGAACCTGAGCTGAGATCCCAATCACCACAGCTACAGTTGTGACTATGAGCTCATCACATATTTCGTATCTTATACCGCTACAACAAGCCTCAGGTGTAGAAGGCCTGTTTAATTGGGTAGCAACGCGCCTGAGTAGGACAATAATTTTTTTCATTCCTGTCTACAAAGGTCTTGGATTATTATTTATATTGTAGTGATGCAGCATCGGGGCCCTCAATTTTTCGCTCGGCCCACTTTGTTCACCGTAATTCGGTGTCAAAAGAGAAAAAGGGCAAAAGAAAGTTGGAGCAGTCCTCAGCACTGGAGAAGGTAAAGGACTTTCTGCAGTTCACTGAGCAGTCATCAGAAACCAGTCAAGATGATGCGGAGTTATGTCCTCCCGGGGAATCATATGCGGACAGCAAGGAGACAACAGCTTTTATTCCGGCTGTAAAACCCCGGTCAGTATTTAGCATGAAATACAGAAATGAAACAGAGCACTGAATCAGAATTTTTACTCAAATATGTTCCACTAAACTAAACCCTTTCATTCTATTAAAAAAAGCTAAAAAAAGCAATTTCTATGTCATATACTCTGTATGCAGCATTTCAATAGACTAAAATCAACATCAGGAAGCCCATATCTATGTAGTATAATAAACGACTAGTGTTATTTTACATCTGCCATTAAATTGCCGGAGTCACCGAACCATTAGCCACTGATTACTGGTGTTTCTTCCGATTTCATTTCTACTTGTTGATTTATAAATCATAGCATATATATTGCATGCAGTACTGGATAGCCTTTGGTTTGATGAAATGCTCGGTTATTCAACTCCAGTAACCCGAATCAGCATTGTTCTAACCTGAACTCGATGGTTCTCGATTATTTAGTATCCAGTTTAAGCCGGTGTCATACGTTGACTTGTGTATTACTAATAGACCAACAAAGCGTCAGCAGTCGGCGGCCGAGCTAGAACTGGAGGAGGACGCTCTGCTCTTCGATAATGTGATAGCTGAAACGGAACCGGAAACCCGATCCCAAAAACGAAACAAACGAAGAAGGAAACAGAAACTCATGAGAATGCCGAGCTACATGAAGGATGACAATGTACTTAAAAAGTATTGGGCACAGCGATATCGTATCTTCTCTAAATTTGATGAAGGAATCATGTTAGACCGGGGTAAGTGCATATGTAAAAATCCTCAAGTGTGTGGGCATTCCCATCGGTTTTGACTAACACAAGCTTTGAAATCACGGCACGTGCGGTTAAATCTCTACTTGTACTTAAAAACAGTTTTATCATATTGCTATGATGTAGATGGTTGTTATTTTGTAGAAGGATGGTTCTCTGCCACCCCTGAAAAGATAGCGGAGCACATAGCCAGTCGATGCCAGTGTGATGTCGTTATAGACGCTTTCTGTGGGGTAGGAGGCAATTCCATACAATTCGCTCTAGTGTGCGAAAGAGGTAAGTACATAAATCGAAGACGTTTGTTCAAACACAAACTAGATTTAAATGGTGTTCTCCAGCTTATTTAAACAGATTTTCTAACTGTTTTGCCATAGGTAGTCATAGTAGATGTTGCCAGCAACTATTTTCCACCAAAACGCTGCGGACACAGCTAAATCAGCTGGCTGTTTCAAACAGAACGCTGGGTGATATGTGGTGCGCTGTTTTGATTTTCATTTCGCTTGACTGCAACCAATGACTCGGATACAGTATGACATCCGACAACTATGTATGATGCAGGCCCAGCTGGTAAATATTAGCTTACCAGTTTCTGTCCGCAGTGAAAAGTAGCGTATGGCTGCGCCAGCCACTCGGGCTCTAGTAGCGTATGGCTGTGCCAGCCACTCGGGCTCTAGTAGCGTATGGCTGTGCCAGCCACTCGGGCTCTAGTAGCGTATGG